>VOFC01002870.1_pt1 | contig 11926 bp, 24 predicted proteins | sample 5384161 | NCBI WGS metagenome assembly VOFC01 (sample SAMN12384722, study PRJNA508395) | human gut metagenome | isolation source: healthy gut B | host: Homo sapiens | reverse complement strand
ATCCTCAATTGTCTGAATCTTATTTACAGGATATTGAATTTCACCAAGATCCTTAATATACGTAATCTTAGGATATCCATCACGCATGTCTGCAAGCCAAGACCAAGGACCACCTGTCCAAGGAAAATCCTCTGGATATTCTTTTTTTGAATTTCTTAATGCCTTTTTCTTTTCCATTATATGATCTGGAATATAATCAAATAATCCATCATTAAATACAGACCATTGTCTCACAATTTTTATGCATCAAATACGCAAAAACAGGTTCAACATCTTCCTTATACATCTGTTTTAAAACATGACGCTCATCCTTTTGAACATCATAATATGCAATACCGTCTACCTCTAACAAATAGCCACCATATACATCCATCTCTAATTCTTTAGCATATGAAAGTAATCTTGTATAACTTCTACCACTCGCAAGCACAAGCTTTGTTCCCTGCTTTTGACAAGCAATCAATGCCGCCTTCGTTTCCGGTAAAATTTTATTATTTGGATCCAATAAGGTACCATCCATATCCATTACAATCGCATCTAACATAGTACATCCCTCCAGTTAAAAAATAATATATCATAATTTTATAAAAAAGTACTTGCATAACACAACATCTTTTGGTATTATATACAGGCAGGCAAGTGAAAAACAAATGCCTGAATAGCTCAGTCGGTAGAGCATCCGGTCAAGTTAACCGGCAGGTCACAAGTTCGAGTCTTGTTTCAGGCGCCACTTGATGATTAAACCAAAGAATGCTGGGTTTTTTTTTATTTCTGAATTGAAATTTGTCTAAAAAAATCAAAAAAAGTGCTTGCATAACTCTAATTCTTTTTGGTATTATGTTTAGGCAGTCAAGTGAAAAACAAATGCCTGAATAGCTCAGTCGGTAGAGCATCCGGCTGTTAACCGGCAGGTCACAAGTTCGAGTCTTGTTTCAGGCGCCACTTGATTATAAAACCAGCTTTTTAGCTGGTTTTTTTTATTATATATGTAAGGAGAAACTATGACAGAATCCGAATGGTTTGAACAACTTTTTAATCGCTTATCCCACTCCAAATTTAGAAGCGAGCTTTCATCTGAAACAAAAAAGATAAGGAGTATATACACGCCAAAGGAATGAATACCATCGAAAAACATGCCATAGATTTTGTCGAAAAAAGATTAGCTCCAAATTATATCCCCAACGATGGGAAACAAACACCTTTCAAAGGACACCCTGTATTCATTGCTCAACATGCTACTGGTCGTTGTTGCAGACAATGTTTATATAAATGGCATAAGATCAAACCCAATCACCCACTAGGCCCCAAACAAAAAGCATATATTGTTAAAGTATTAATGACATGGATTCATAAAGAAGTCGATTAATTTGACTTCTTTTTTAGTTGACTATACTATTCATGGAATTAAATATCGAATATATATTTATACTATGCGTATTATATATAAATGATATAGGAGATGATCTTATGAACAACCATATGGAAATTCCGTGGCACGAATATACGAACAAAGATTCAAAAGTTAAGATTGAAAATGCAAGTCTTACAGAAAAAATCCTCCATTATAGGAAGAATTGGATTGATGCTTTTAGCCTGTGGTACAGGTGCCTGGCGAGTAAGAAGTTCAATGAACACCATTGCTAGTGAATTAAATATTACATGTATTGCCGACATTGGACTTACAAATATTTCCTACACATGCATTGATGGAATTGAGTCTCACGCACAATCCTTGTCTTTGCATAATACAAGTGTTAACACATCTAAACTTGCTCGTATGGAAGACTTTGTCTATCACTTTAAAGATGAATGTAAAACATGCACATGCAATGAAATTCACAATCAATTAGACCAAATCGAAAGCATTCACTCTAGTTACTCCCCCATTATTCTAGGATTAGCTGCAGCCCCTTGCCTGTAGCTGTTTTTACCTTTCTACTTGGTGGAGGCCCCATTGAAATGCTTTGTGCCTTTGTGGGGGCAGGACTTGGCAATGCACTTCGAATGAAACTCATCAAACATAATTACACCCTATTTTTAAATGTCGCTGCCAGTGTTTCTTTGGCCTGTCTTGTATATGCCTTATTATTTAATTTTTTAGAAACCTATTTTGGCATATCCACACAACACGAAGCTGGATACATCTGCTCTATGCTTTTCATTATTCCAGGCTTTCCCTTCATCACAAGCGGTATTGACTTAGCTAAATTAGATTTACGATCCGGTCTAGAAAGACTAGCCTATGCCATTATTATTATTTTAGCTGCCACACTTACTGCATGGATCTGTGCTTTAGTTTTACATCTTCAACCCGTTGATTTTGTAAAATTACACATTCCAACATCAACTAAGTTACTTTTTAAGACTATTAACCAGTTTTGGAGGTGTCTTTGGATTCTCCATTATGTTTAATAGTTCAAAAAAATAGCCGCCAGTGCCGGATGCATTGGAGCCATCGCAAACACATTACGACTAACACTTGTCGATTTATCTTTACCTGCTGCAGCCGCAGCCTTTTATTGGCGCATTAGCGACCGGACTACTTGCCTCCATGATCAAAGGAAATACAGGATATCCTAGAATTGCGATAACCGTACCATCCATTGTGATTATGGTCCCAGGCCTATATATGTATCGAGCTATCTATAATCTCGAACTCACATCCACCATGTATATTGGAGCTAACTGGCTCATTCAATCTTTATTGATTGTTTTAGCTCTTCCAATGGGACTTATATTTGCCCGTATCTTAACCGATCCCTCATTTCGATATTGTACATAAAAATGGGGTATCCAAATTTTCTAGGGGACTCGAATTTAGGGGGCAATCTGGGGGACAATAATGAGAAATGAATTTAGGGGTATATGAAATGTAATTATTTCATTCCTGATTCATTCTCTTTCGTATTATAGAACTAGAAGTTATTCAAGTAATAATTCTAGTTTTTTATTTTATCTAGAAGTGATATCATATCACTGAAGAGAAGTTAATCATTATAACTTGAGACATCCATAAGGTAAGCTCGTAAACAACGATTGATAGCTACGACTATTAATGTATCGTTCTTCTCTTCACTAAATAAACATATTGACTAGAGGTTGCTTAAATTTAACTTCTAGTCTTTTATTTTGTAGGCATACATTATAATAGACTTAAGAAAGCAGAGAGAGGTTCTCTTGGAAACACAGTTGTGATTTCGTTAAAAAAGTTCTCTGCTTCCTTTTTATGACATGAGTCAGTTTATATCCAAATAGGCCTTTTGATTTATTGATAGAGCCTGCATGTAAGACGAAAATAGATAGTCATAAATCGGGAAGTTATGCTTTCAAATACTAAAGGAAAGAAGGAATGATCTATGAAAGGTCCAATAGTATCCATTGATGTCTCTAAGGGTAAATCAGATTATCAGGCATTCAAGGAAATGAATGTGAAGTATACAGGTTCACGTTCAATAAAGCACACCAAAGAAGGATTTGATGAGATAGTGAGTCTTGTCAGAGAGATGGAAAAGAAGCCGAAAACAGAAGTATGTGTTGTTTATGAGGCAACAGGAGTTTACCATCGTGTCCTTAAGAAAGTGCTTGAAGACAACAATATCAAGCAGTTTATTATTAATCCACTATTATCACCAAAACAAGAAAGAATGATTCACTAAGAAGTCCAAAGACAGATAAGCTTGACCCAAAATCAATCGCAAAAAACATATTACGACCATAGTCTTCATAACAGTCATAAACCAGAAACGATATATCATGAACTGAGGGAATTATCACGCTATTATGAGGATATATTGGTTCATTTAAGAAAAGATAAGGTTGCATTCAGAGCACAAACCGGATGTTGTATTTCCAGGCTATGATACGTCAGTATGATGATCTGTATGGTCCGGTCGCTTTAGTCCGTCATTGAAAAATATCCACATCCAGAAATGCTTCAGAAAAAGAAGATTAATACCGTATCTAAAGTGATTCAGAGTAAAACATGTCATCGTCAGGCAATGAGTGATACAATGGTGACAAGGCAATAGAGTATTCTAAAACCATCTATTCAGGATGTGATAAGGATGATATTGAAGTATTAATACTTCAGAGATTCATCAAAAAATTAAAAGAAGATATGGCAGAAGCTGAAAAGAACCATTGGTGAAATGATTAAGCTAGCACAGGAACTACCTGACTTTAGTATAATCAAATCTATTCCAGGTATTGGAGATAACCTAGTCGCACGTATTATTGCAGAACTAGGTGACATGACAAGATTTAAAAAAGAAGAATGAGTTAGTAGCCTTTGCCGGATTGGATCCAAGAATCAGTGAAAGTGGACAGAATGACGGGGATCATATGCACATTACTAAAAAAGGCAATAAACGATTAAGGTGTTTATTATATCTGGTCGTAACGTGTTCTATAAGGCTTAAGAGAGATGATAGTAGTATTAAGGATTTCTATATAAAAAAAAAGCAAAGAATCAAACCCGATGTGTTCGAAAAGTCGCAAAGACTGCATGTGCTAGTAAATTAGTACGAATAATTTATAGCATGTGCAAAACTGGTGAGTTATACCAGTACAATAAATAACAACGAGATTATACACCAAAACTACCCTGAAAAAAAGCGCTTTTTCTTCAGGGTTTTTCAAAGATGCAATAAAAACCATGAAAAATTATTGATATAATTTTTGAATTTTTTCTTGATTTCTATTATCCAATTTTTTTTTATGTCTGATATAACCGTTTATAATTATTTCGTTATGTTCATTGTCTTCAACCAGGAGGTATATAAATGAACAATAACAAAAATATTTCTATTTCAAAACTATTAGCTGTACTTGATATTCAAGATGATGACTCTTTTATTATTACTGATATCGAATTGATTGATGAAAATAAATATATACACATCCAGAAGAAGTTGGAACCTATGTATTGTCCTAGATGTGGTTCAAGGATGCATTCTAAAGGTTTCTATACTCGTAAGCTTAATCATCCCGTTCTTCAGGATTCCACTAAATTTTATATGATTGTTAAACAACGTAAGTGGCATTGTGATGAGTGTAATCTTTATATGAATGATTCATTTCCTTTTTTGGATAGATATGCTCATTCTACAACTATCACTCCACTTCTTATTCTAAATGCGTTTAAACACCTGGATCAAAGTACTGCGCCATTGCCGAAAGATTTAATATTTCTGATACTCTCGCTCACATTTTATTTGAAAGGTATGTGGATCTTCCTAGACTTCCTCTTCCAGAATATATGTCAATTGATGAAGTGTACTTGAACATCAGTAATTCTCAAAAGTATGCATTTGTCATCATGGATTTTTCAAATGGTGAGATTGTAGATATTGTACACAATCGCTGGAGTTCCACTCTAGAAGACTATTTTCTTCACATTCCATTAGAGGAGCGTCTTAAAGTAAAAGCTCGTAATTTGTGATGCATACCAGACTTATTTGACCATGCCAGAAAAGTATTTTCCTAATTCCTGTACAGTATTGGACTCGTTTCACGTCTGTAAAAACCATTATTTCTTACCTCAATGGGTACATCAATAAAGTCATGAAGAAATATCAGGATCGTGACAAAAAAAGCTCTTGAAGAAAAAAAATCACGACACCAATCGTGACAATAAGACTATTAAAAAATCTAAAGAGGTCATTCTGCTCCAAAACTATCGCTGGGTAATGCTTAAAAAATCGAGATGAAATCAATTACTCATACAATCGACACTATCATAAAATGCTTGGCATGAATGTTGATACTTATACAATAGAAAAATTATTTCTTCAAATAGACCCAAACTTCGAAGGCCTTCGTGACCTTAAGGAAGAATATATTCAATTCAATCACACAGAATACGATAACGAATTCGATGTTCTTCTTGATTTAAACGCATTGATTGATAAATATGACAAATCTGATCAGTCTATCTTTCGTGATTTTGCAGGTTTCTTAAGAAGGAATCTACCTATAGTTAATTCCTTCACCCGTATAAAAGTGTATAGAAAAAGCGCACGTACAGAAAAAGAATATTACGCGCGCCTTTCCAATGGACCAATGGAATCCTTTAATCGAAAGCCAAAAGATTTAAAAAAGAGATTCCAGAGGTTTCTCCGATTTCAATTATACACGCAATCGCATTCTATGGGCTACAAGGAAAAATCCAAGCACAAAAGGAGTTCCTAAATCTATGGATCAGATTCTTTCAAAAAAAGGAAAGAAACGTGGATCATACAAAAAGAAAAATCAAAAGTAATAAATAGAAAATTATAATAATGTTGAACAATGAACATAACAAAAAGGATCTCAATTTTATAACCATAACTGAAATCCTTTTTAATCATTAAAAAACAAATCTAGGGGTCTATAGGTTCATGCCGATATGGCATCAGTCCCCTAAATTGACCCCCTAGATATTTCTTGAAAACCCTAGATTATTTGTTTACCCTAAAAATGCTTGAACTTAATCGTTCAAGCATTTTTTGTATACATTCATATAAAATACTATTTGAAACTTCAATATTCTTTTCTAAATTATGTTCGAAATGTGTAAATGGCAAGAATACACCAACACAATACTTTCCTTTAAAAATCACCACAATAGAAGAATGCATTATACAACAAATCTTCAAGCTTCATCATAGAATCCCATAAGCCAGAATAAATTTGTGCATCACTTAACTTTTCATGAAGCTCTTCAGGCATTTCTTGGACAACCAAGATACCTAAATGCGATTCATTTTGAATAGTTTGAATGGACATGTCCTCTTTAAAACTATGTTTGTTCTAAAAAGCCATACGCTAAGTATCGATTTTTTCTACAAGCTTTGTAAACATATGCCTCTTTGATTCAGAAATATGAATATCACTTTCTATAATATTTCCATCCTCATCACTTAAAAGAATCGGATTCTCTTTTCCCTTATCGTTAAATCGCAATGGAATCAAAAATGCATTTCTTAATAAATCAAACATACTGTTGCCGCATACAGCCATTAAAAATGCCGACAGATCTTTATTTTTATATGCAGTAAATAGTGCATTGGTAAATACTTGTTTATCCACAAGTACCCTTTCTTCTTCTACGCTTGAATCCTCATCACAGGCAACACCTTCATAAAAAGGCATCCATTAGTCGTTTACAGGCTCTAGGATCCTTGACAATTTTATCAAACAAAGCCTCCGCCTTTTCTTCCCTAGGAAAAATTGTTGGCATGATTCTCACTTCTTTTCTAATCCTTTCGGCAAACAGATACAAGAGGTCTTCCTTTAACACACTTTTTTGTATCTGTTTTGATGGCTTGCCTATTCAGACTAAAAATATTATACTAACTCCAAGAAAATATGTGAAATGTATATTTTAAATATATATTATACAAAAATTATATGGAGGTTATAACATGACACTAGACTATTACCGCATCTTTTACTATGTGGCTAAATATAAAAAGCTTTTCAAAAGCCGCTCAAATCCTACATAACAACCAACCCAACATCTCAAGAACCATGAACAACATAGAAAGTGAATTTGGATGTAAGCTTTTAGTACGCTCTCATTCCGGTATTACCCTAACACCCGAAGGTGAACAACTCTATGAACATGTTGCGATAGCCATTGAACAACTTTACCAAGGAGAAAGTGAAATCCTTTCAAATAAAACCTTAGAACATGGACATATATCAATTGGTGTAAGTGAAACGGCTCTAAATATCTTTTTATTGTCCAAACTTGAACAATTCCACAAAGCCTATCCACAAGTCAAAATCAAATTATCCAACCACTCCTCTATTCAAGCCTGTTGATGCCTTAGAAAAAGGTATTGTCGATATTGCGATTGTCACAAGTCCAATCAATATTAAAAGCCATTACGTGCAACTTCACTCTATTCCTTTGAAGAAGTCTTGATTGGTGGAAAAGAATATGAAAGCTTAAACAACCAGATTCTAGACATTCAACAAATCTCGTATTATCCATTTATCACCTTAAGAAATACAAGTACATATATCTATTATTCAAACTTATTTTTAAATCACCAAATCCCTTTTCATACCGATTTAGAAGTGGCTACTGCCGATCAAATACTTCCATTAGTCAAACACAACCTTGGCATTGGATTCTATCCTAAAGAATTAATTTCTAAGGATTCTGATATTTTTGAAATTCAAACAAATATAAAAAATCCTGAACGAGATATTCTTCTTGTCCAGGATGCAAGTCGTGCAACCAATATTGCCACACGAAAATTTATTGATACTCTTTCTTTATAATTGAATCCATTGCCAGGCAAGCAAGTCCTATTCCTAACATTCCGAATTCGGAACGGATATCAATTTGATTCAGTACAGAAAGAACGGCAACTCAATTCCCATCGCAAGTGCAACTGCCTTTAAAATAAGGTGTGCCATTGCGTTCATATCCATTTTTTCTACTTCATTTTGCATATTGTCATAACCCCTTTCGCAAACGAGCCTTATTGTATCATTACATACAATTTTTCTCAAGTTATGAATTTTTACCAAATATGCATTATATACTGCATGATAAGACTTACAATTGTGATACCACACCAACAGACTGCACCAACCGCAATCGGCTTACCACCCGTTTTGATCAACTGGATTACATTCTTTGTTAAGTCCAATGGCCGCCATAGCCACAATGATCAAAAACTTAGATAATTCTTTAAGTGGTGCAAATACATTAGAGTCTACTCCAACATTTACACAAATCGTTGTAAAAATAGCCGCCAAAATAAAATAAAGTATAAACATTGGAAAGGCACGTTTCAAACTAAAGTTTGATGCTTGTCTTTCTTTTTTTTACACGAATAAAAAGATAGTCCTAGTGTAATTGGAATAATCGCTAAAGTTCTTGTCAACTTTACAGTTACTGCCTTATTTAATGTGGCACTACCAAGATTAAACATACTATCCCAAGTCGACGCAGAGCAAATTGTTACACTTGATGTATCATTAATGGCCGTTCCTGCAAAAATACCAAACGCATCGCCATGCATGGTATCAAAACCCAAAGCCTTCCCTAAGATAGGAAAGAAAATAGCTGCCAATACATTAAAAAAGAAAATAACCGCAATGGATTGGGCAATCTCATCATCATCCGCATCAATCACGGGGGCGTTGCCGCAATGGCAGAACCACCACAAATAGATGATCCAACACCGACAAGTATTGATGTATTTGTAGGTACTTTTAAAACCTTCTTCATAATCCACGCAAGTACAAGTGAAATAGTAATCGTACAAACAATGATAGGTAAAGACTGTTTCCCTGTCTCAAAAATAACACCTAAATTCATTCCGAAACCAAGCAATACAACCGCTGTTTGTAAAAATCACTTTAGAAGACCATTTAATACCAGCTTCTGCATTTTGTTTATCACTCCAAAACATCGCAATGATCATACCTACAAGAATTGCGATGACAGCTCACCAATGACCGGAAACATTTTTCCGATAATCCATGATGGAATGGCAATCAAAAGACAAATCAAAATGCCTTTTCCATATTTATTTATAAAATTCATTCAATAATCCCTCCATGAAGAGAATTGTATCACTAGACAACAATAAGGTAAAATTATATAATTCTATCGAATAATAATATTTTCTTATCATTAGAGGTACATATGCTAGATTATCGAACTGAAACATTTCTTACTGTATGCAAAACATTAAATTTTACAACAAATGCCAAACAATTAAATATCACACAAATTGTTTGTATCGCAACATATTCATTTTTTAGAAAAACAATACAATACAATCCTATTCAATTATAAGAATAAAGAATTAAGTCTAACTCCATCTGGTCAAATACTATATAAACACTTATTAACAATGAAGAATAATGAACAAGCTTTAATGAATGAACTCAACAATATTACATCCAACATTGAAACTCTCTCCATTGGAGTAACTATGACCATCGGTGAATATGCGATTGTAGATAAATTGGCAAACTTTATTCAAAATCATCCAGAAATCAACATCCACCTTCACTATGGCAACACATCTAAACTGCTCGAATTACTTGACCATGGACAAATCAGTATGGCTATTGTAGAGGGAAATTATCCAAAAGAAAATTATTCTCATAAAAAGTATAGCACAGAAGACTATATTGCTTGTCTGTGCTACATCCCATCAATTTAATAAAGAGCCCCATACCATTCATGATCTAATATCTGAACATCTTTTTAGTGCGTGAAGAAGGTTCTGGAACAAGAAACATTCTTGAACAAAGCTTAATTGCGCATGGTTTACACATTTCAAATTTTATACATTATACGCAAGTAGAAAATATGCATACCATCATGAATCTATTGAAAAAAATTGTGGAATCTCTTTTCTATATAAGATAGTCGTAGGAAAAGAATTAAAATCAAAAGAACTCAAAGAAATTACTTTAGATGATTTTAAGTTACAACACGACTTTGACATCATCTGGGAAAAAGAAAGTATCTATCTTTGATAAATATCTATCAATCAGTAAAGAATTTATTTAATAGTCGATTCGCAAGTACTACACGACCTTCTTTTTATAGGACAAAAGGCACTCTTAATCCAAAAGTGTTCAGCTTTGAAGATTTCCATTTATCCAACCTAAGCGAACTTCCTTATATTTAAGTGTTGTTAAATATTTAATAAGTTCATTGACTATTGCACTTACAACCCCATTCTTTTGTACACTAATATCTATCATTAAGAATCCAATGAATACAATATCCATCAATTAAATCTAAGACTGCAATTAACTTCTCATTCTTAAAATATCCAACATAATATTTCCTAGAAAATAGTAACTCATCCATAATTTATTTCTTCCTTTTTGGATTTGGAAGTTCATCATACATCACTTGAAACAAACCTTCCAAAAATTTCCGGTTATCCACTTCTTCTATCAACAACATTTCTTTGGCTCCATCATATGGTAATTCATATTGAACTTTTGACATATAATGAATTGCGGATTCTACAGGCTTAACAAGTAATCGATCATCGTATATACCACCAACAATTTTCCCTCGATAATAGAGGATATATTCTTTCATCATAGCTCGATACGTAATTTCTTCTAAATTTGATAATTGCCCCATTATAAAATCTAAATATTCTTTAGTTGATGCCATTTTGTCACCTGTTATGAAGTGACCTTTGTCAAGACAAAATTACACTCATATTCTAAAAATATTCAGTTTTAGATTGATGACATAGAGGAACTCCTAAACAAATCTATCGACAGTTAACCACTCTGTTATTCGTGGATTGGGTACCTAAGGTTAATGGTCCGTCGAGCAGGTTTTGTAAATCTCATATCGTGGATCAATAGCTTTTTCGTACAGTCCTCCTCGCGATTTGATTCGTGTACCACTATTGCCTTAAGAGGTGAATCGTAAATAATCAGACCTGTTTCATTATTTTACGAAGTTCCTCTATATCATCAATCCTTTGTCTTTCTAAAAGTCTTTCTTCACATCTCCTTTCACTTATTTTTTTTTTTTTAATGGATGTTTCCTGTTTCCATTCCCCAAATAAAACATGCTAACTCTCTAGCTACAGCGACTATTGCCTTATTTCTAGGCACATTTCGTTCAATCAATTTTTGGTATTTCTTCTTCAAACGTTCTGTTGCCTTATCCGCATATGCAATAATATTTACATCCATTCCTTTTGACGACTTTTTAACCCTTTGTGATTTTTTTCGCATATACGTTTCCTTTCACCAAAGATTGTGCACATTCTACCAGTGTTTTTCTAATCACTGTATTTCCTTGCTTTGTAATACCAATTCGGTTGTTTTTATCGCCACTAGAATGTTCTCCTGTTGTAAGTCCAGTATAGGATGCATATGCTTTTGCGCTTGAAAACGTTCAAAATCACCGCTTTCTACCTGTATAGTCATG
>VOFC01000901.1_pt1 | contig 11927 bp, 13 predicted proteins | sample 5384161 | NCBI WGS metagenome assembly VOFC01 (sample SAMN12384722, study PRJNA508395) | human gut metagenome | isolation source: healthy gut B | host: Homo sapiens | reverse complement strand
AAAGCTAGAAACTCTAAAAAGAAAATGTTAAATCACTAAAGAAAAAGGAGGTTGAAGCTCTTTGTGATTCATTAAGATAATGATGGGCGCGATACTCAAAACGCTGAAGCAAATGAAAAACTCTATCAAGACTGGCTCACGCATGAAAGAAGCAACTATTTTGCGGCTAAAAAGAATACTATCATTCATGATGCCTTTGATGTTCTGATGGATTCTTGAGGGATACCGGAAAATTTGATTTTCTGCTGCTGTGATGCTCTGAGCGATGAACTGAAGAACAGCGATATTGGCAAGCAGGAGGCAGCTGATGTTGTTAATCTATGCTGCGAAGCTCTAGTTAAACTGCATCAAAAAGTGTTGTATTTCCAGGATTTGTTATAGACACTAATTTACAGCGCTTCGCCGATATTGTCCCTCAGCATTCGAGGCTTGATCGTCATTAAGGATGCTTTCTTCCCCTGTTGACAAGCGATTGCAGTTTTTTTGACAGATTTCGACATATTGTACGGTTATTATGAATAATTTTACGGCTTTCAACAGCTAAAGAAAAGTCGGAAAAGATAATCCTTTATTTCTGCATCAACAGAGCAAAATCCTGCCAATCGATCTTTTTATTGTTCAATCAATCTTCATTCTCAGGAGAGAAAGGTTCTTGAATTTTTAGTCAAAAACAATATTCCTCGTACTGAGCAAATTGATCGTCGGTTAAACTTTTTTGAAAAATCTTAATCAAAATGACATTAGTAATGCGGCCAACAGCATAGAGGAATTTAGCATTCAGACAAGTGATAATGAAATTGCATATGATTATCGATTTATTTCTTGGACAGTTTCGGAAATAAACTCCTATATGAACCTTTTAACTAGCGAGGACAAAACACTCGATCTTCCTATGGTTGTTGCTGAATGGAACAAGAAAATTCCTCAAAAAAATATTCGCTGGAGTACAGATGCTATGCAAGTTTACCTTGATAAGTATCTCCATGAAAATTTTGGTGATCTGTATACAACCAAAATTAAAAACTGCGGTGCAGTACTCTCAAATGAAGTAGAGTACGAGCCTTCCGTCTATATTGAAGCAACCGACAGCGCTAAATATCCGTGGCTTTCGTTTGTTGTTACTGGTGAACAGCTTACCATGACACAAGTTTCCTTCGCTATTTATGCGTTGTATCTGCCTACGAAAGACTTCCAATGCACTCAGGCGGTCGATACAATCGAACAGAATCAGAAATACCAAAATCGACTGATTACTTTAAAACAAGCTCAGAATCCTAAAATCAAGAATTATATTGAGTCCATCAATGAAATTCTGATTTCTGGTCTTGAAGCATGGCTAAATAACAACAATACTTCTAGCATGTATGATTAAGGAGAAAAAGTATGGAAGACATCAATACCTTAACTCAAAAAGCCAATTCAGGTGACGCTGTTGCCATGCGTAAGCTGGGTTATGAATACCTGATTGGAAAAAACATTCAAAAAGACGAAAAAAAGGCATTTCAACTTTTCCGTGCAGCTGTTTGGGAAGGCGATTTGAATGCGACAATATACTGTGGCTATTGCTGTAAAACTGGTGCCGGTCTTGAAAAGCCTAACATCGTCGCAGCCGCACGATACTACGAGTATGGTGCACGTGCAGGAGTTGCCGCAGCGCAATATGAACTTGCCAGAATCTATATTGATAAAGAGATGGGGGATGCTTGCTTTATTGGCGGTGCTAATCCGTATATTGGTTGTGAGCGTTGGCTAAAAAAGGCGGCTGAACAAAACTATATCTATGCAGAAGAACTCCTTGCAGATAAATACTATGAAGGTGCCTATATTGTTAAGGATGTCAAAGCTGCAATTTACTGGTACGAAAAAGCTGCAAATCAGGGTAGTGTCTATGCAATGTATCAAGCAGGCTACGTCTACTACACTGTGCCAATTGACTATAATAAAGCTGGACAGTGGTTCTCTCTTGCAGCGGAAAAAGGCAATAAGGATGCTGAAGATGTATTGCGAGCGTGATGCCATTGACCCAGCCAAAAAACAACCTATCCTACCTCCGCAGCGAAAAAGCCAAAGCAGAGCAAAAGCTGCGCTCTTGCCAGCACCGGGAGAAGATCCTTGAACGCCAGATGTCAGAGCTGAACCGGAGAGAGCGTGTGCATCGTCTTTGTACCCGTGCCGGAATGCTGGAAAGTTTTTGGTCTGTCCGGGAGAACTGACCGACGATCAGGTGATGGAGCTTCTGAAGATCTCGTTCCGTCAGCCGGAAGTCGTACTGGCTCTTGCAAAGATGGTGCATGACGTTCACGAACGCGGCAACGTCCAAAACCCTTTAGAATAAAGGGCGCAATTATACACCGTTCCGGTGAAATTGCGGTCTTGCAGACGGCTCGATGAAATCGAAGCTGGCGTTTGTGCGCCAGCCCGATTCCATCCCAAGGAAAACTGCATTTTCCTTGCGCTGCTTTGCAGCTATCTTTTTGCAGAAGAACACGATATAAAGTACAAAAAGCCGACTGGGAAAATCCTAGTCGGCTTTTTGAATTTTTAGGGATAAAGTTCAATCAAAAGAGCATCAAATTCGTTGCAGTAACATCTTACGGTCATCCTCAGAAATCCCCATGGCATCCATAGCCTGTTCTGGGCTGAGATTCATGTTTTTCATCAGGTTCTTTACAGACACCAAAAGAGTTTTGATGTTCTGCTCAGCAGCGGTTTCGTCCCGCATTTTTTCCATAGCTCTGCACATAGTTGCCACTCCCTTCTCGTTTTCTTTGAAGTACCATACTCGATTGGCCAAAATGGGATAGTACATTTTGCTGGAATCGGTACAGAAAAAGTCATGCATCAATTTACCAAGCGCCGTTTCATCCTTGATCTGCGAGTTGACATAGATGATATGAGCCTGATCATTAAAGATCATTCCGGTTTCCTGAACAGTTCGGTCAATATGATAAATCGGAAGCCCCGCCCTCAAAATATCGTTTTCTGTGATAAAGATGACATAAGTTTCATTCAACGCATCGTATTCCTCACCGGAATCTGTCAGATTTGCATCAAGCAAGCTGCTATTGTAGCGAGCACGTTTTTCACTGGCGCCCCGGTCACTGCGCTGGACTTCAATATTGTATGCACGGTTGTTTCGGTCTACCGCCAGAATGTCCAGCCGAACCGAACGTCCCTGCAAATTTTTAATGCTGTATTGTCCATGAACCTCTCGCACAATCAAATCGTCTCGCTTCAGAATGATTCGGAGCAAGAACTCTGCGCAGTCGTGGTCTTCAAACACCGCAGCCATGAAATCATCATCAATCAGACGTAGCCCACGCAACCGCTGCAAATCTTCTTCATGTTTCCGTTCAAAATCCAGTTCCTGTTGTGATTTTCTTTCCGACATTGGCTCACCAGCTTTCTGCTTACTTATCCAAAATAATAGTACCATAATTCCGTGATTTTTACAAGAGAACGATTCAAATGTCATCAGGGGGTGATGCCTATTCCGTGTCCGCATTTCAAAATCACCATCGTCAAGCGCAGCCAAGGGCAGTCCGCTGTTGCCGGGGCGGCATACCAGAGCGGCGAACGGCTGTTCAGCGAGTACGACCAGAAAACAAAATTCTACAACAAGAAGAAAGAACTTGTCCACGCCGAAGTCATGCTGCCGTCCCATGCACCACCCGGATTTGCAGACCGTGCAACGCTCTGGAACGCCGTGGAAGCCGTGGAAAACCAATGGAACTCCCAGCTTGCCCGGCGCATCGTGCTGGCGTTTCCGGTGGAGGTGCCGAAAGAACAGTATCTCTCCATGATAAAGGAATTCTGTCAGGAGCAGTTTGTTTCCAAAGGGATGATCGCTGACTTTGCCATCCACGACAAGGGAGATGGCAACCCACATGCCCACATTCTGCTGACACTCCGGGCAATGGACGAACACGGCAGGTGGCTTCCAAAAGCCCGAAAGGTGTACGACCTTGATGAAAACGGCGAGCGCATCCGGCTCCCTTCCGGTAACTGGAAATGTCATAAAGAGAACACGGTGGACTGGAACGACCAGAAGTACGCCGAGGTCTGGCGGCATGGTTGGGAAACCATCACCAACCGCTATCTGGAAGCTGCGGGCAGACCAGAACGTGTTGACCTGCGCTCCTTTGAGCGGCAGGGCATCCAGCAGATACCGACCGTGCATCTCGGTCCCGCTGCTCACCAGATGGAAAAACGTGGGATAGAAACCTTTCTCGGCAACCTGAACCGGGACATTCGAGCCGCCAACAGCTTGATGCAGTCCATCCGCAGCGCAATCCGTGGGCTGCAACGCTGGATTGCAGACCTGACCGAAAAGAAGCGGCTTCTTCTGGACGCACTGGAAAAAGCAAAAGAACCCACGCTGTCCGACTTGCTGGTGGACTATTTCAATCTCCGCAATGAGCAGCGCAGTGATTGGTCTGGCAAGGCAAAACTGAAATGCACTGTTCCGGGACTTTGAGGAAGTCAAACGGGCGGTGGACTATCTGAAAGCCCATTCTCTGAACACCATCGAGGATCTGGATACCGCAATTTCTAACCTGAGCCAGACCGCCGCCCCGTTGCGTGGGCAGTTGAAGCAGAACGAGAACCGGATGCGGGCAATCGCTCAGATCAAAGACGCTGCCGCCGTCCATGCCAAGCTGAAGCCCATCCATGACATCTTTATCAAGAAGAACTTCAAGCTGACCAAGGACGCTTACTCCGCCCAGCACAAGGACGAGCTGGACGCATTCAATAAAGCCGTCCGCACCCTAATGAAGCTGAACGGCAGCACAGCGGTGGATTTTTTCGGCATTGGATGCCGAATTTTCTGCGCTGCAATCCGGCAGCGCAGAACTGCGCAGGACTACCTCTGCATAAAGGACATGAGCCGTCTGGGTCGTGACTATCTGAAAGTCGGTCAGATAATGGAAATCCTGCGCCAGCGTGGAGTACGCCTTATCGCCATCAATGACGGTGTGGACAGCGCACGAGGGGACGATGATTTTACCCCGTTCCGCAACATCATGAACGAGTATTACGCACGAGACACCAGCCGTAAAATCCGTTCCACTTTCCAATCCAAAGGCAAGACAGGCAAGCACCTCACAGGCTTGGTCATTTACGGCTACCTCTGGAATGAGAAGCGTGACCAATGGCTGGTTGACCCCGAAGCCGCCGAGGTTGTGAAGCGTATCTTTGCAATGACAGTCGAGGGCATGGGTCCCTATCAGATTGCAAACAAGCTGAAAGAGGAAAAGATACTCATACCGTCCGCTTACCTTGCACAGCATGGCGAGGGCGTGAACAAGAATAAGACTTTCAAAGATGTGTACGGCTGGGGTTCTTCTACCATCTGCAACATTCTTGAAAAGCGTGAGTATCTGGGACACACCATCAATTTCAAGACCCGAAAGCATTTCAAGGACAAAAAAAGCCATTATGTCCCAGAGGACGAGTGGACGATTTTTGAGAACACCCACGAGCCGATCATCGACCAAGAGACCTTTGACCTTGTGCAGAAAATCCGCAGCAAGGTCAAACGCTACCCGGACGGCTGGGGCGAAGTCGCACCGCTGACAGGCTTGCTCTATTGTGCCGATTGCGGCGGCAAGATGTATGTCCACCGCACCAACAACGGCAAGCGCATTTCACAGTACACCTGCTCACAGTACAGCAAAGTCCCGGTCGGAAAGCTCTGCACCACACAGCACCGTATCAATGAAGATGTGGTACTGTCCCTTGTCTCCGAACTGCTCAAAGCCATTGCCGAGTATGCGAAGCATGACCGAGCCGAGTTTGTCCGAGTGGTACAAGAAGCGCAGTCCAGCCAGCAGACGGCAGAGGTCAAGAAACAGCGCACACGCCTTGCCGCCGCAAAGCAGAGAGTGTCCGAATTGGAAGTCCTGCTCTGTAAAATCTATGAGGACAACATTCTGGGGAAACTTTCAGACAGCCGCTATCACTCTTTGGACGCTCAATATGCAAAAGAGCAAGCGGAGCTGACCGCTGAAATCTCTGCTCTGGAAAAGGCAGTCAGCAGTTACGAGAAGCAGGAAAAGAACGCAGACCGATTTATCGCTCTGATTGACAAGTACGAGAACTTTGACACGCTGACGATTGCCATGCTCAATGAGTTTATCGAGAAAATCCTGGTGCATGAGCGTGACCGCAAGGGCAGCATTCAGACCACGCAGGAGGTCGAGATTTACTTCAATTTCGTTGGGCGTTTCGTTCCCCCGGCGTTTGGAGAAGTGGAGCTTACCCCCGAACAGCTTGAGGAAATCCGCAAGCGTGAGGAACGCAAGGACAGGCTTCATCAGAACTACCTCAAGCGCAAAGCCAGCGGAGCGCAGAAGCGATACGAGGACAAAATCAGAGAGAAGAAAAAGGCAGAAATCGACGCAAAGAAAGCCGCCATTCGAGCCGAGGACATTGCAAAGGGCGTGTTTATCCCTGTCAGCAGTTTACCGCAGAGAGAGCCGCAGAAAGGAGCGCAGACCGCATGAAACTGACCTACACACAGCAAGGAGATTATCTCATTCCCGACATTACCATTCGCCAGCCGAGAAAGGCACTTGGACACTACGGCAGACTTCGCAAAGCCTATTTGCAGGAGTTCCGCCCTATCCTGTTCAATGAGCTGGTGCTATCCGAAAAGCTCTTTGAGCATTGCCTTGAGATTGAAGAAGCTGCCCAACACCGCATTGACACGATCCTGCCGGAGATTGTGAAGCGGTACGGCATTACCGAGGAATTGAAAGCGGAAAATCAAATGCTCTGGGTCGGCAAGATGAATATGTGCAAGGCACAGGCAGAGGAAATCGTGAAGCTGGAACTGATTTATGATTGAGCATGGGAACGCCCGGACATTGTTCTGGGCGTTCTGCATTTCATGAACTGTTTGTAACTTTTCTCTAAACCCATTGACTATATCTGCCGATGCGTGTATAATAAGTTTTGCTATTTAGTGTTCCTAAATAGCAAAACTAAAAGCGAGGTGGAGAGTATGGACAACCGATATGTACAGCAATTCAAAAAAGGCTCTCTTGAAATGATCCTCCTATGCTTGATTGGACGAAAAGAAACATACGGCTATGAAATCATTACAGAGCTGAACAACAGCGCATCCGTTCTGGGCTATGCAAAAGAAGGAACGATTTATCCTATTTTGTATCGTTTACAGGAAGCCGAGTTAATCCAATGTCGATTGGCTCCGGCTGCCGCAAACGGCGGCTCAAAAAAATACTATTCTCTTACCCACAAGGGCAAAGAAGTATTAGAGGAACTTATTGAGTTTTGGGCGAACTACGAAAGTTGTGTAAATGGTTTTATCGCTACTTATCAGCAAGCGGAGGTGTCATAATGAAAGAGCAATACATTAAGCAAGTGGAAAAAGAGCTTTGTTTACCACGCAACGAGAAAAAAGAAGTTGTGCGTGATTTGAACGAGGTTTTTGCTTCTGCTTTAGAGCATGGCGAAACAGAACAACAAGTAATTGAGCGTTTAGGCACTCCAAAGGAGTTTGCAGAAAATACCGCAGAACAATTAGGGATTGATAGCACTGCACCGCAGAAACGGAAAGGGATTATTTCGAGTATTGTTGCCCTTGTTACTGCTATTACAGCGTTTGTGATTTGCGCTACTGCTAAAGTTGGGAAAGTACCGGATGGATCAATCGGACAAGCAGACGCACAGACGAATATTCAAGTTGAGGGTGCATTGAGCTTTGATTTAACGCAGATAGTTTTCCTTATCGGAATTGTTGCGGCTGTAATCGCAGTAATTCAGATCGTCAAGACTATTCGCAAAAACAGGAGGTAACAATGAAAAAATTTATTTCAGTAATTGCTATTATGCTAATGCTTGCTTTGACGGCTTGTTCCAATAAAGAGACACCGCCAACAACGGACAATTCGAGCAACACACAATCGGATAGTGTTACAATGCTTGAAGAAGGTGTATGGCCCGAAAATGAATACACAGAGGGTCTACCAGTCCCTCCCGGTACAGTTAGTTGGGTAATACTTGATACCGAACGCGAACATTGTGCTGTCAATATTCTTGATATTAGTGATACTGAGTATAATGAATATATGGAACTTTTGAAACAAGCGGGCTTCTCTGTTATTGAAGAAGTATCAGAAGAAATCAAGGGACAGGATTATGTTTCTATCGGTACGATTTTAACTAACGAAGAAAAAAGGCTTGAGTATCAGCTATATACCGGATAATTTCAGCATTTACATTTCTTTTGAGAAAGAGTAAGGGAGAACGCAAAAATCCCTTTAGGAACTAAAGGGCGCACTTCTATACTCTCCTGTCGGGAGTATCGTGCGTCCTGCGGAGCTTCATTCTCCGTCAGCAGAAGAAAACTGCATGACCGAGAATGTTGCGTCACTTCGTTCCGTCAAGGTGGCTACACCCCCTTGCGCCGCTTGTGCGGCTATCCCTTGTGGACTTGCCGTCCGCAAACGGTTTTGACAAACCGTTCGCCGCCAGCAAGTTTGAAAAACTGAATACCGAAAATCAGACCGTTGACTGGTCGCAATGTGCGAAAAGTTGACGGTCTTTTTTTATACCCATTTTCAAAAAGGAGGTCACACGAAATGTCAAAAAATCTTGAAAAGCTGAATGAGGAAATCCGTCAAGCCGAGACGCAGCTTGCACAGGAGAAGCACAAGGTACAGCGTCTTGAGAACAGGATTAAGCATCTGGAAAAGGGCGAGCGCAAGAAGCGCACCCACCGCCTTTGCAATCTGGGCGGCACGATTGAGAGCGTAGCCCCGGAGGTCAAGGAGCTTACCCGGACAGAGATTATCGAGCTGATGGAACACATCTTTTCTCTGCCCGAAGTCCAGAGAGCCGTCCACCACATGGCGATTACCCATATCAGCAAAATCAACCGGGAAAAGGAGATGAAAGCCGATGGCACTATTCCACTTCACAGTAGACCAAACGAAACGCAGTGAGGGTCAGTCAGCGATTGCTTCTGCCGCCTACCGTTCCGGTGAAAAGCTGTACAGCGAGTATTACGGCGAGTACAGCGACTACACCCGAAAGGGCGGCGTGATCTGCTCCGAAATTCTCCTGCCGCCCCATGCGCCGCCAGAATACGCAGACCGCCAGACCCTATGGAACGCCGTAGAGAAAGCCGAGCGTGGCAAGAACGCCCAGCTTGCATACAGCTTTGAGATTTCCTTGCAGAATGAGTTTTCCCTTGAGGAAAATATCGCTCTGGCAAGGAAATTTTTGTTGGAGCATTTTGTGAGCCGTGGCATGACCGTTGATGTGTCCTTTCACGAAAAGGAGCATGGGGACGGCGGCACGCCCAACCCCCATTTCCATTTCCTCTGTCCTATCCGACCCATCGAGCAGGACGGCAAATGGGGACTAAAGCAACGCCGAGTGTACGAGCTGGACGAGGACGGCAACCGCATAAGGGACGCAGACGGAAACTTTGTTTTCAACGCAGTCCCGACCACCGACTGGGGCAGACCCGAAACGCTGGAATATTGGCGTCAGACATGGGCTGAACTATGCAACGCCAAGTTTGCCGAGAAAGGGCTTGATGTCCGTATCGACCACCGAAGCTATGAGCGTCAGGGCGTGGATTTACTTCCCACCATTCACGAGGGTGCAACCGTCCGGGCTATGGAGAAGAAAGGCATACGCACCGAAAAGGGCGAGTTCAACCGCTGGATAAAAGCCACCAACGCCCTTATCCGTGAGGTCAGAAACAAAATCAATGCCCTTGTCGGCTGGATAGCGGAGATGAAAGCCGAGCTTGCCAAGCCGCAGGCTCCCGACCTTGTTTCCCTGCTGAACGCCTACTACACCCAGCGCAAAGCCGGGGCTTATTCGCAGAAAGGAAAAATCAGCAACCTCAAGGAGATGAACGAGACTTTCAATTATCTCCGTGAGAACGGCATTTACACCCTTGCGGATCTGGAAAGCCGTGTGGAGAGCCACAGCGCAACCGTCAACAGCCTAAAGGGAACGCTGGACACCCAGACCGCACGAATGAAAGCCATACGCCAGCTCCAAGACTACCGGGACACCTTCCACCGCTTGAAGCCGGTCTTTGACGGCTTGCAGAAAATCAAGTTTGAGAAGCCCAGAGCGAAATACAAGGCAGAGCATGAAGCTGAGCTGAAACAGTTTTACACCGCAAGGCGCAAGCTGACCGAGGAGTTCCCGGACGGCAAGGTGGATATGAGAAAGCTGTCTGCCGAGTATGACGAGCTGGACACCGCCCACTCTGCCACCTACGGCGAGTTCAAAGCCGTCAGAGAGGACTTACACCGCCTTTGGAAGGTCAAGTCATGTGTAGATACTGCCGCAAGATTTCAAGAGCGCACAGCGGAGCAAACGCTCCAAAATCGACCCAAAACACGACACAAAAAGGAGGATATGTCACGATGAATTATCACGATTGGAGAAGCGAACAAAACCCCATCCGCAGGACGGCGAAACGCCTGTTAAGCGGAGACCCCTTAAAGGACGGCAGACCCCTTTCCGAGCTGATCGAGCTGGACGAACACGCCAGAAAGTGCCTTGCCTTTGAAGCTACCCTTACCGACCAGCAGATTGAAATGTTGCAGGAGCTGGGCTATCTGCCGTCTCCCGGCACAGACGAATAAAGGAGGACACCATGCACTACACCCAAGAGCAGATTGACCGGGCAAACGCCGTCAGTCTGGAAGATTTTCTCCGTTCACAGGGAGAGACACTTATCAAAAGCGGACGAGAATACCGCTGGAAAGAACACGACAGCTTGACCGTCAGAGGAAACAAGTGGTTTCGCCACAGCCAGAGCAAGGGCGGCTATCCCATTGATTTTGTCATGGAGTTTTACGGCAAGTCCTTTCCCGAAGCTGTTCAGATGTTGACAGGCGAATGCGGCGAAGGACAGCCCGAAGCCGTCCCCGCCGCACCGCCTTTGGAGTTCCACTTGCCCTTGCACAGCAGGACAGCCGACAGAGCAATTCAATATCTTTGTGAAAGCCGAGGGCTCAACAAAACGCTTGTTGAGGCTTTTCTTCTTTCCGGGGATATTTACGAGGACGAGAAAAGGCACAATGTTGTGTTTGTCGGCAGAGACAGAAGCGGCACACCGAGATACGCCCATGTGCGAGGAACGGCAGATACTTTCAGACAGGACATTGCCGGGTCTGACAAGTCCTATCCGTTCCGCTATGAGGGCAACGGCAGTCAGCTCTTTGTCTTTGAAGCACCCATAGACCTTTTGTCCTTTATCTGCCTTTATCCGCAGGACTGGCAGACAAGAAGCTACCTTGCCCTGGGCGGCGTTTCTGGCAAAGCCCTTGAGCGTTTCCTTTCTGAACGACAGGACACCAAGAAAGTGTTCCTCTGCCTTGACAGCGACACCGCAGGAGCAGAAGCCGCTACAAGGCTTGTGCAGACCATTCCAGAGCCGATAACGGTCATTCGCCTTGTCCCGGCAAGGAAGGACTGGAACGATGTTCTCTTGCAGAAAAAGGACATTCCAGACCGCAGATTTATAGCCGAGACAATCACGCTGCGAGAGCTGCCAACAGCCCAGCCCGTCCCTATGCTCCGTATGGCTGATGTGGAGCTGACGAGCGTGGATTGGCTATGGTTTCCGTATATCCCATTCGGAAAGCTGACTATCATTCAAGGCAACCCCGGTGAGGGCAAGACCTACTTTGCCATGCGCCTTGCGGCGGCTTGCACCAACCGAAAGCCCCTGCCCAATATGCAGACCCTTGAGCCGTTCAATATTATTTACCAGACCGCCGAGGACGGTCTGGGCGATACGGTCAAGCCCCGACTGATGGAAGCCGAAGCCGACCTTGAGCGAGTGCTTGTCATTGATGACAGGGACACGCCGCTGACCCTTGCCGATGAACGCATAGCAAGGGGCAATCCGGAACAACGCAAGGCTG
>VOFC01003987.1_pt1 | contig 11931 bp, 18 predicted proteins | sample 5384161 | NCBI WGS metagenome assembly VOFC01 (sample SAMN12384722, study PRJNA508395) | human gut metagenome | isolation source: healthy gut B | host: Homo sapiens | reverse complement strand
CAGGAGGATAAAACGACCAGTTCATCTTCCACGCCGATGATTTCTTCGTCGACGAGCGCGAGGACTGCACGGTCAACTGGATCGTTCCCAACACGCAGAAGAATCAGATGGAGCCGATACTGCTCGAGCTGCCCGAGGGCGGCGAGAGCTTCACACGGTCGAGCCGCATGACGGCGAGGAATTCGGCTATGTCGTCGATGGCAGCGTCGTGCTGGTCTGCGACGGCGAGGAGCATCCCCTGCGCCGCGGAGAGACCTTCTACCTCCACGGACGCAGCTTCCATCTGCTCAAAAACGTGCGCAAGACCACTGCGCGCGCGTGCTGTGGTCTCGACCCCTCCCTGTTCTGACTTCTATATAAGGAAAGGATATTGGAACCATGCCTGAACAGAAAAAACTGATCCAGTTCAAGAATATCGTCAAGAGCTTTGAGGACGGGCAGGTCGTCCTCAAGGGCGTCAGCCTGATATTTACGAAAACGAGTTCGTCACCCTGCTCGGTCCCTCCGGCTGCGGCAAGACGACGCTGCTGCGTATCCTCGGCGGCTTCCTGCAGCCCACCGAGGGCAAGGTCCTCTTGACGGCGAGGACATCGTGAACGTCCCGCCTACAAGCGCGAGATCAACACCGTATTCCAGAAATACGCGCTCTTCCCGCACATGAACGTCTACGACAACATCGCCTTCGGCCTGACCATCAAGAAGGAGCCGAAGGACGTTATCGCGCAGAAGGTCATGCGTATGCTGCGTCTGGTGAGTCTCGAGGACTACGCCGACCGCAACGTGACCGGAGCTCTCCGGCGGTCAGCAGCAGCGCGCATCGCCATCGCCCGCGCGCTCGTCAACGAGCCGAGCGTGTTCTGCTGCTCGACGAGCCGCTCGGCGCGCTCGACCTGAAGCTGCGCAAAGGAGATGCAGCAGGAGCTCAAGTACATTCAGCAGGAGGTCGGCATCACCTTCATCTTCGTCACCCACGACCAGGAGGAAGCGCTCACGATGTCCGATAAGATCGTGGTCATGAACGCAGGCGAATCCAGCAGATCGGTACGCCGACCGAGATCTACCGCTACCCCGTCAACGAGTTCGTCGCCAACTTCATCGGCGAGACGAACATCATTGACGGCGTGATGCAGGGCGACGACCTGGTGACATTCGAGGACAAGAAGTTCCCCTGCCGCGCCCGCGGGTTCAACAAAAAATGAAAAGGTGGACGTCGTCATCCGTCCCGAGCATCTTGACATTGTTCCCCGCGCCGAGGGATGCTCAAGGGCGTTGTGAAGTCTCAGCTTTTCAAGGGGGATGCACTACGATACCGTGGTCGAGACCCGCGTCGGCACGACCATCACCGTCAAGATGCAGGTCTCGCAGGACCGTCCGTGCTCAATGCCGACGCCGGTGAGAAGATCAGCGCCAGCGCCTTCCTCATCGACGTCGAGGACGTCGGCGAGCTGGACGACGCCAAGGTCGTCGCCCTCGCCTCTGCCGAGGCGTGGGACGTGGGGACAAAGGAGCCCATCTCCATCAAGAACGTCGAATACGACATCAAGCCGAGGTCGGCAGCTACTCTGTCACCTTCACCACCGCCGCCGGAACGTCCATCACGGTCAAGGCCGCGGTCATGGCGGAGAACCGCGTGGAGAGCAAGGTCTATCAGGAAGAGATCTACGCGATGAACTTCTTCAAGAAGGTCGAGGACATTCAGGGGAGAGCATCGCGCTCGACACCGATCTGGAAACGTGGGCGAGCGCGTCCGCGTGGTCCCTCGAGGACGGCGAGCAGGTCGAGATCACCGATGTCAAGTACGATTTCGACCCCCCGAGACCATCGAGCCGGGCGTCTACGACGTGACCTTCTCCACCGAGGGCTATGAGTACAAGGTCTCCACCACCACGCGCCTGCGAGGCGCAGAGGTCGGCCTCATCTTCCGCCCCGAGGACATTCATGTCATGAAGAAGGAGGGGCAGTGGTGAAGCAGTTCCGTTCCATGACGTACCCCTACGTCGCCTGGATCAGCGTGATGATCGTGCTGCCGATGCTGCTCATCGTGCTCTACGCCTTCACCGTTTCCGGCAATGAGGTGCTGACCTTTCAGTTCACCTTTGATAACTTCAAGCGCTTTGTCACCGACACCGTGTTCATGGAGGTGCTTGGCCGCTCGCTCTATCATCGCCGTGCTCACGACGCTCATCTGCATCGCGCTCGGCTACCCCATCGCCTATGCCATCGCGCAGATGAACAGCCGCTCGAACACTATCATGATCCTGCTCATCACGATGCCGACATGGGTCAATATGCTCGTGCGCACCTATGCGTGGATGGGCATTTTGCAGGACGAGGGCATCCTCAACACCATTCTCGGCTTTTTCGGCATTGGGCCGGTCTCGATGATCCACACGAGCTTCGCCGTCATTCTCGGCATGGTGTATAACTTCATTCCCTTTATGATCCTGCAGATCCACACCTCGCTCGCCAAGATGGACAAGAGCCTGCTGGAGGCCGCCAACGACCTCGGCGCCACCCCGTGCAGGCGTTTCTGCGCGTGACGCTGCCGCTCTCCCTCCCCGGCGTCATTTCCGGCATCACGCTCGTGTTCTGCCCGCCGTTTCCAGCTTCTTCATTCCGAAGCTCCTCGGCGGCGGCCAGTTGTGCTCGTCGGCAACATCATCGAAACGCAGTTCCTCACCCGGCGACTGGAACTTCGGCAGCGCCATTTCCCTCATCATGGCGATCATCATCATGCTTTCCATGTGGCTCACGCGCAAGGTCGACGTGCCCGCCGCCAACCGCGGGAAAGGAGTGACGGACGATGAAAAAGAAAACCTCTGCCGCCTCCAAGATCATCCTTACGCTGACGCTGCTCTTCTTCTACCTGCCCATCCTCTATATCATCGTCTTTTCGTTCAACGATTCCCGCTCGCTCACCAAGTTCAGCGGCTTTTCGCTCAGGTGGTATGAAAGATGTTCGCCGACTCGACGATGATGGAGGCCGTGCTCTATACGGTCATCATCGCCCTCATCGCGACCGTTGTCTCCCCGTCGTCGGCACGATCACAGCCATCGGGCTTTCGACGTCCCGGAAGGTCGTGCAGAAAATGGTCGAGCGCATCAACGACCTGCCCGTGATGAACCCCGATATTGTCACGGCTATCTCGCTTCTGATGTTCTTCAGCGTGCTCACGGTCAAAAAGGGCTTCGGTCTGCTGCTCGCTGCACATCATGTTCTGCGTTCCCTATGTGATGCTCTCCGTCACGCCAAAGCTCCGCTCGCTCGACCCAAACCTCATCGACGCGGCGATGGATCTTGGCGCAACGCCCTTCCAGGCACTCACGAAGGTCATCGTCCCGCAGATCAAGCCCGGCATTGTCTCCCGGCGCGCTCATCGCCTTCACGATGAGCTTCGATGACTTCGTTATCTCCTATTTCACGACGGGCAACGGCAGTGTGAACAACATCTCGATCCTGGTTTACACGATGTCCAAGCGCGTCAATCCCTCGATCAACGCCCTCTCCACCATCGTGATCCTGCTCATCACGCTGGCGCTCGGCGTGGTGAACATCGTGCCGATCGTACGTGAAAAGCGCGAGAAGGACGGCAAGACTTCCCGCGCCGTAAGCCGCAAGGCCATGGCGATCGTCGCAGGCGTACTGGTGCTGGCTGTTCTCGGCGGCACGGTGGGCGCAAGACTTTCCCAGCAGCAAGAGCGCCGCCGCCATCGAGAGGCCATCGGCAAAGAACGTCTTGAAGCTCTATCTCCCCGGCGAGTATCTGGGCGAGAATGTCATCTCCGACTTTGAAAAGCAGTTCGGCGTGCGCGTCATCGTCGAAAACTTCGACCCAACGAGATGATGTACACCAAGCTCATGGCGGGTGACCGCTACGACGTGGTGATCCCGTCGGACTACATGATCGAGCGCTTGATGAAGGAGGACTTCCTCCAGCCGCTCGACAAGAGCCTGATCCCCAACATGGAGAACATGGACGCGCGGCATGCAGCCATGATCCCCAAAAACGAGACTGGTCGATCCTCACTTCTGGGGCAGCGTGGTCTTGCTCCATAACCAGAATGTGTGTCGACCCTGCGGTCAGTTGGAGCGCTTAGAGGGCTGGGAGACTTCAGTAACATCGATTACGCCATTACGTCTACATCTACGACTCTGAGCGATTCCCTTTATGTGATATGCTGGCTGGCCTGATGAACACCCCTCAGATCCTGATGAGATCATCACTGCCGCCTACGAGGCTGCCGCAAATGAACAACACAATGTCCCCTGTTTATGTGACCGACGAGGTATCATCGACGGTATGATGAACGGCCATGACACGCGCCGTTGTTCACTTCCATGACGCGGGGCTGTGCTTGATGAAAAACGAAGACATGAGTTCTATATGCCTCCCAGGGCACGAACATCTGGTGCGATGCCATGGTCATTCCCAAAAATGCCGAGAATCCCAAGCTCGCCCACGAGTTCATCAACTACATGCTCACCTAAGGAAGCCGCGTTTTGACAACACCGAAACGGTGGGGTTATACTTCTCCCAACGCGGAAGTGTTTGAAGAGAGATGACCTCGTCTGAGGATCTCTACGCGACAATGCCGCCTACCTCTTCCCCGCAGCGGCTACGACAAGGACGAGATGTTCCATGACAACCAGGTGCTCATGCGCGAGCTGAGCAAGCTCTGGATCAAGGTCAAAGCCCAAAATAATATCGTAAAGGAGTTTTTAAGATGAAAATCGGAGATACTTTTACCGGGCAAGAAAGTTGTCACGGAAGAAATGACCGCTGCCGCGCTCGGCAGCGGCGGTCTGCCGGTGTTTGGCACGCCGTATCTCGTCGCGATGGTCGAAAACGCCGCCTTCACCTATCTCCAGCAGGAGCTGCCCGAGGTAAGAGCACCGTCGGCACCAAAGGTCGAGGTCTCCATGTCTCCCCCTCGCCCGTTGGCATGGAGATCACCGTTACTGTCGAGGTCACGGATATTTCCGCAAACGGCAAGATGGTCGACTTCACCGCGCGACCGACACCGCCGGCCTCATCGGCGAGGGCACGCACCAGCGCGCCGTCATCACCATGGATCGCTTCATGGACAAGCGCCGGGCCAAGCTCGGCTGATTTTGTAAGGAGGAACCCTGATGTATTCTTCCGGGGAGCCGTTTACCGTCCCCCAGCGAGGGCGCGCAGCCTCATCGTGCAGTGCACGCCGGGTGCAGCCACAACAAATGTGCGTTCTGCACGATGTACAAGGACAAAAGCTCCTCCATCAACCCCATTGAGCAGGTGCTCGGCCCGACGAGGCACGCGCCTACGGGCGCCGGTGTAAAGCATCTTTTAGCCGACGGCGACGCGCCGATCCTGCCGATGGATTACCTTCTGACCGTTCTCGACTATAGTATCCGCGACCACTTTCCACCTTCCGTGCGGCTTACGCAACGACCAAGGCCATCATGCGCAAGACGACGATGAGCTGCGCACGCTGCGCGAGCACGGCTCGGCATCGTGTATATGGAGAGCGGCAACGAAGAGCCAAAAGTTCTGCAAGGGCGTTAATGCCGAGGAGATCGTCTTAAACGCCATCCGCTGCAAGCAGGCGGCACGCCACCTCCGTCACGGCCATCAACCATGGCGGGCGCGAACGGCGACCGGCAGGCCCACGCCATCGACACGGCGAAAGCCGTTTCGCATGAAGCCCGACTATATCGCGTTTCTGACGCTTCGCGTCTGCCGGCACGCCGCTGCACGACTGGATCGCGAGCGGCGAGTTCAAGATGATGGAAACTGCCCGAGCTGATGCGCGAAACGCGCCTCTTTTTGGAGCACATCGACTCGACGGCAGCGTCTTCCGCTCGAACCACGCGTCGAACTACCTCCCCTCGGCGGAACGCTCAACCGCGACTGCGAGGCGTCGATCCACACGCATCGACGAAGCGCTCGACGGCAAGGTTAGACTTCGCCGCGCCGTCGAACTGGGACTCAGATTAAAAATAGAACCTGCCGCAAGGTAGGTTTTTATTTTGCGTTTTGCCCCAAAGGGTAAAGGGGTACCCCGCACCGTGCGGGTAGTGGGGGGATATTCTCTTTCTGAGGAAAGAGAATATCCCCCTTCACCCCAAGAGAAAGGGATTGATTGGCAAGCGGGCTTGAATGACTTCTATGCCTCCGAAATGGAGATCCTGAGCGCGGCAAAGCCGCGTTGGAACTGCTATACGACTTGTCTCTGCTCCTACTATCCGCTGTTGCTTGGCGGCTCTCCTACTATCCGCTGCCGCTCTGCCCATCTTGTAGAAGTGCGCAGTAATTCCCGTCTACCGCCAGTCTCATCAATGCGGCGAGCGAAGTAATGCCGCATTCCGTACGCAGTCTGCCGCCAGACTACCGTCACTCGCGCCTCACGATAGTAAGGCGCGGTTGAAAGTAGTAACGACTCGCAGAAGATTCATGGCGAAGCCATGTACACCGCACACTTACCTGCGCAGCGTGCAGCTCTTCAAGCCCCAGACCGGCAATACCGGGGGTCGAGGGATCTCCTCGTTCTCTTGTCTATGGGGCCATTCCTTCACGTGAGTAGTTCTTTATCCGCGCGTCCCCTGCACGGTGCACCGAGTCCGCGGACGGACGTGAACGGCGGCAGCAGGCCGTTTTTCGTGACGACGAACTTCGTCGCATCGCTGCGGTAGATATCGATGGGCTCAAAGTGGAAGCCGCGCAGGCAGAATTCGTAGCAGACTTCAAGCGTCGTCATCAAGTCCTGTTCCACGGCGGTCGCGTCCTTGTTGTTCTCAATCTCACGGATGCAGCGGCGCAGCGCGTCGGCGTCCTTGCAGCACTCGGCGGCGTCGAACGCCTTCGCGCGCACGGTGAAGAAGGTCGCGTAGAACGCCAGCGGCTCGTGCACCTTGAACCACGCGATGCGGAACGCCATCATAACATATGCGACCGCGTGCGCCTTCGGAAGAGGTAACCGATCTTCGCAAGCGACTCGATGTACCACTCCGGCACGTCGTGCTTGCGCATCTCTTCGACCCACATCGGCCAGTCCCCCCGCCTTGCCGCCCTTGACCTTGCCCTTTCGGACGGCCTCCATGATCTTAAAGCTCATCTTCGGGTCAAGCCCCATAGAAATGAGGTAGAGCATGATATCGTCACGGCAGCCGACGGTCTCCAGAACGCTCGCCGTGCCGCTGATGATCAGATCCTTCGCGTTGCCGAGCCACACGTCCGTGCCGTGGGGGAAAGCCTGAAAGGCGCAGCAGCGTGTTGAAGTCCTTCGGCTGCGTGTCGACGAGCATCTGGCGCGTGAAGCGCGTGTTAAACTCGGGGATCGCGACAGGCGCCCGTGGGGCCGAGCACTTCGTCGTTCTCGTAGCCGAGGACCTTGGACGAGATGAAGATCGACATCGTGTCGGGGTCGTCGAGCAGGATAGCGCGGGCGTTCACGCCCGTCAGATTTTCGAGCATGCGGATCATCGTCGGGTCATCGTGGCCGAGCATATCGAGCTTTAAGAGGAGGTTGTCCTCCATGCAGTGATATTCGAAATGCGTGGTGATCGTGTCGCTGTCGGGGTCGTCCGCGGGGGTGCTGTACCAGGGGCAGAAATCCTCGATATCCATGTCGTCCGGCACGACGACGAGTCCGCCGGGATGCTGGCCCGTCGTGCGTCGCACGCCGACGCAGCCCGCCGTCAGGCAGTCGATCTCGGCGTTGCCCGCGGCGATGCCGTTTTTTCCTCGAGGTATTTTTTTGACGAAGCCGTAGGCCGTCTTCTCCGCGAGCGTACCGATCGTACCCGCGCGGAACACCTGCGTCTTGCCGAACATCTCGACCGCGTGCGCGTGGGCGCGCGCCTGATATTCGCCTGAGAAGTTGAGGTCGATATCCGGCACCTTGCCGCCGCCGTAGCCAAGGAAAGTTTCAAACGGGATGTCGAAGCCGTCTTTGACATACTTCGTGCCGCAGACGGGACACATTTTATCGGGCATGTCCGCGCCGCAGCCGTACTCGCCGCCGTGGAACTCCACGTTGCGGCATTTGGGGCAGCGATAGTGCGGCGGCAGGGCGTTGACCTCGGTGATGCCCGCCATATACGCTACGAGCGACGAGCCGACCGACCCTCGCGAGCCGACAGAGGTAGCCGCACTCGAGCGAGCGCTGCACGATGCTTCTGCGCCGACATAGACGACGTCGTACTTGCCCAGAATGCTGCCGAGCTCGACGTTCAGCCGGTCGACGATCAGCTGCGGCAGCTCGTCGCCGTAAAGCTCGTGCGCTTTCCCCCACACCATGCGGTTAAGGTCTTCTTCCGAATTTTCAAGCCGCGGCGGGAACAGCTTGCCCTTGGGCAAAAGCTCGATATCCTCCACCTGCTCGGCGATGGCGCGGGTGTTCGTCACGACGACCTCGTAGGCTTTCTCCTTGCCGAGGTAGTCAAATTCCTTGAGCATTTCGTCCGTCGTGCGGAAGTAGAGGCAGGACAGGCTCGTTCGCGTCGGCGAATTTCTTTGACGCGAGCAGGATATGGCGATAGACCTCGTCTTCGGGGTCGAGGAAGTGGACGTCGCCCGTTGCGCAGACGGGCTTGCCGAGCTCTTCGCCAAGCTTGACAACAGTGCGGTTGAAGTCGCCCAGGGTCTTCGTCGTCGCGCACCGTGCCGTCGCGCACCATGAAGCGGTTATTGCCGAGCGGCTGAATTTCAAGATAGTCGTAGAACGAGGCGATGCGCTTGAGCTCATTCAGTCCTTGGCGGTCGACGATGGCGCGGAACAGCTCGCCCGCCTCGCAGGCAGAGCCGATGATCAAGCCCTCGCGATGCGCGACAAGCTCGCTTTTCAGGATGATCGGCACGCGCTTAAAAGTATTTGAGGTTCGACGCCGAGATGAGCTGGTAGAGGTTCTTGAGGCCACCTTGTTCTTGGCGATCAGAATGATGTGCTTTGGGAAACAGCGGTTGCGCTTGACGCCGAGCGGGCGGGCTTCGTCATCGTCGTTGATCTGCTGGAGGCGCGTGACGCCGCGCTCTTCCCGAGCATGACGAAGAACGCCAACATCTGCGCGACCGGGACCGCATCGTCGGACGCGCGGTGGTGGTTGAACTGCAGGAGCTGCAAGTGGTCGGCCACGATGTCGAGCTTGTACTTGCCGAGCTCGGGCAGGAGATTCTGCGCGAAAATCAGCGAGTCGAGATACGTCGGCTCGAACAGGGATGCCGCACTTTTGCAGCCTGCGCGGATGAAGCTGATATCAAACTCCGCATTTGTGCGCAGCGAGCGGGCAGCCGCCCGCAAAGGCCAAAAAACGCGTGCAGCGCGTCCTCCAGCTTCGGCGCGCCGCGCAGCATGTCGTCTGTGATGCCGGTCAGGCCGATGATCTCAGGCGAAAGCCGGCGCTCGGGGTCGACAAAGGTTTGGAACGTGTCGACGATCTCGCCGTCTTTCAGAATGACCGCACCGATCTCGGTGATGGCATCGTGCGCGACCTTCAGACCCGTTGTTTCAATGTCAAAACAACAGATCTCAGTCGAAAAATCGCCGTCCTGCGGGCCGTGCACACACAAGATACGGTCGTCGATGTTGTTGAAAATAGCCCTCACAGCCGTAAAGGAGTTTTATTTTACCCTCGCCGGTGTGCCAAGCGTCCGGGAAGCTCTGCGCTACGCCGTGATCCGTGATGGCGATGGCGGGCATCCCCCGATCGCGCGCGCTTGACGACCGCGGCGGTGTCGGTCAGCGCGTCCATGGTGGACATGTTGGTGTGCATGTGCAGCTCGATGCGCTTTTCCTCCGCCGTGTCCGTGCGCTCGGCGTGGTCGATCTGCATGATGTCCTGCAGGTTGAGCTGCATATCCTTACCATCGTGGGGAGGCTCCATGCGGCCGCTGACGCGCAGCCATTACGCCGACGCTGATCTTGCCAAGAAGCTCCGTCGCCTCGCGCTCGGCCTTGCGGCCAGCGTTCTTCAACATATCGGGAAAGGCATCCGCCGTGGATTTGACGTGGATGTCCACGCGCTTTAAGTCATAATTGCGCGCGAGCATCTGCTCGACCGTCACGCGCGTCGAGTCGGTGTCTCCGCGCACGGTCTGTATCAAGCGTCATCGTGCGCTTTTCGGTTCAAGCACCATATTGGTGACCATCGCGGCGTTGAGCGGGGACGCGCAGGTCAAATCCGGCGAAAAGTCGGTGAATGAATTCAAAAATGGAATCTTTGTGCCATAACCCACAACCTTTATCTCAGTATCGTTTCGCTCGGTCAGAGTTTTTTGATTTCCATCAAAGCGTCGACAAGCTTTTTCTGCGGCACTTTGTAGATTTTTCCTTTTCGGAAAATCATGCCCTCACAACACCGCCGGTCACGCCATATCGGCGGGTTTCACCGGGCCCGTTGACGACGCGTTCCATCACGGCGACCGTGATATTCTTCTTGCAGTCGGCAGACGGCGCCCCAGTCCTCGGCGATCGGGATCATGTTGTACGCCGTGCGGCCGGTCGGGCAGGAAACGAGTTCACGCCCCCGGCGCGGCGGATGCCGCAGGCCTGCAAATGCGCTTGGCGGCATGAGTGACCTCCTTCCACGGGGTCCGCCGTGGGGGAGACGCGCATCGTGTCGCCGATGCCCTCGCGCAGAAAGGCCGCCGATGCCGATGGCGGACTCCCTGCAAGTCCCATCGTGGGCGTGCCCGCCTCGGTCACGCCGAGGCGTGAGCGATAGCCGACCTTTTCGTGCAGAAGGCGAGCAGTCGCCATGAGCGGTACATCATTTTGACCGAGATGCAGATCTCGGTAAAATCGAACTTTTCAAGCAGCCGCACATGTTCGAGCACGCCTCGACGAGCGCCTCGGGCGTCACGCGGCCATATTTTGCGAGCAGCCTCTTTTCGGGCGAGCCGCTGTTCACGCCGATGCGTGATGGGAACTCGTGGTCACGGCGTCTACGATCTTTTGACGGTCATCTCCGATGTTGCCGGGCTGATGAATTTTGTCCGCGCTGCGCGCCGCTGCTTCGACGGCGAGACGGTAGTCGAAATGAATGTCCGCGACGAGCGGATGGAAATATTCTCCTTAATTTCACCTGCGCGGCCTCGGCACCGTGACGCGCACGATCTCGTGCAGCCCGCCTCTTCGAGCGCGTGGATTCGCGCGATGGGTGGTTCTGGCATCCTCAGTGCGTGCTGCACATCGACTGGATCGTGACCGGCGCGCCGCCGCCGATAGCGACGCCGCGATAATTTGTTTGCTCATAAGATCATCCTCCTCGCTGCGAGCTTCGACAATGTCGTGGAATCGTGACGAACAGCATCAGCGCCATTAAAAAGCGCGCAAAGCCGATGCCGTTGATGACGTTCAGATATTTGGACGGAATTTCCTTTTGAAAGCGCCACGGCGATGCCGTTGACGAGCAGGAACAGCACGTGTCCGCTCGTCGAGTATAGCGGCAGGTTCATCACGGCGAGGTTCACTTCGCGAACATCGCGGGCGAAAGTAGAGAATATGCCTCAAGCTGCCGCGCCGCCGAAAGCCCGCCTCGGCCTCAGCTGGTCTCCCTTGCGTCGACCTCCGTGAGTGCGAGACGATGCCGACGGGCCGCCTCAGATCGCTCACGCGCCGCGCCCGAAAGCAGCATTTGCAGGCTCAGTCTCACGATGCGACATAGTCCATCGTCTGGTACCAGCTGTATTGCAGGCGCAGAAGCGGCGTCGCCTCGACGATCCCGCCGTAGGCATAGCCGTAGGCCCTTCGTACTCCTTACCGTTTTCGTCGGTGTAGACTTCGCTCTGTGAGCGTGCGGTCGAGCTGCCGTCGCGCAGGACGGTCATGTCGATCGTGCCCGTGTCGCCAAGCGCTCATGATGAGCGACACGTCGCTCTTTAAATAAAATCGCTCACCGTTGATGGCGTAGATCGTGTCGCCGGCATCGGGCCGTCCTCCCCGCTGCGGAGA
>VOFC01006144.1_pt1 | contig 11943 bp, 20 predicted proteins | sample 5384161 | NCBI WGS metagenome assembly VOFC01 (sample SAMN12384722, study PRJNA508395) | human gut metagenome | isolation source: healthy gut B | host: Homo sapiens | reverse complement strand
CCAGCTCGCTCTCCAGATTTCGTATCGTCTTGATACTGCCGGCTGCGCCATGCTGAGGCTCTGTGCGGCGCGCGTCATATTTTCGGTCTTTGCGACCGCTGCAAACTGCCGAAGTGGTAAATTTCACGCATTTTCCTCCCATTTTATCATACTGACAGGATTTTTATACTTATGATCACTCAAATTCTTCTTCAGCAGACCATCATCATGTTTGCGCTCATGCTGCTCGGTCTGCTTCTCTCGCCGTGGCATGATCACCGAACAGGGCAGCCGTGATCTTTCCAACGTGCTGCTGTATGCGGTCATCCCTTGCGTCATTCTGCGCAGCTATATGTCTGAATTCAGCACGGAAAAGCTGCGTGCGATGGGTCTTTCCGCTCTGATCGCGGTCATTGCCTTCGCGGCGTCCATCGCGGTCGCGTATCTGACCTGCGGCACCCGTCACCGCATCGAAAACTTTGCTGTTGCCTTCGGCAATGCAGGCTTTATCGGTATTCCGCTCGTTACCGCTGTATTCGGGCCGGAAGCAGCGTTCTATGTGGTCTCGTTCAGCACGTTCGCAAACCTTTGCAGTGGACCTACGGCATCGTCATCATTTCCGGCAAAAAGGGAGACCATGAATCTCAAAATGGTTTTCGTCAATCCGGTCTTTATCTCCATGGTCATCGGCATCGCGCTTTTTCGTGCTCCAGCCGACGCTCCCGACGGTCGTTACCGGTACCATCGGCTAGCATCGCGGACGGCAACACCGTGCTCGCCATGATCATCCTCGGCTACTATCTCTCCAAGGTGCAGCTGCGCGGTCTGTTCGCTGATGTACGGCTGTATCTCTTCTCCGCACTGCGTCTCGCCGTCGTTCCGGCGGTCACGATACTCGTGTTCCTGCCGTTCCCCTTCGCGCGCGGCGAGATTACGCTCATCACGCTCATCGCGGCCGCAACGCCGATCGCAAGCAGCACCGCCATCTTTGCGCAGAAGTTCGATCAGGACTACCGCCGGGCGGTCTCCTACGTCTGCCTCTCCACCATTCTCTCGGTCGCAACGCTCCCGCTCGTCATGCTCTTTTGCGGAACGGCTGCTCTCGTAAATTCTTCAGATGACCGAAAAAGCGGCGTGAACCCAAAGGTTCGCGCCGCTTCAGTCTGTCGATAAAGTCTATTTTCACGCAGAAACAGCAGCCGCGCGGCAGCGTGCATGAAGTAGCATTTGCGGCGCAAATGCATAAAAACCGGGGGCGTGTACCTCGGTTTTATACTTTCAGAGGGAGAAAGTTTCCGCACGGGAACTTTCCGGACGACTCGTGTTCTGCGCAGTCAGAACACGGATTGTCGGAAAAACGAAGTTTTTCGACAGTCTCAGGCGGCGTGAACAAAGGTTCGCGCCGCTTTTTTCTGTCTTATCCCAGAACAGCCTTGTGGAAGGTCTTTTTGCCCTTCTTGATCATGCACTCCTCGTTAAAGAAGTCCTTTGCGAGCTGCTGCTTGAATAGTGGTCGGCATATTGGCAGCCGCACCGCCAGATGCGAAGATCCTTCGCAGCGGTCTGCGCCTTTTCTCCCTGCGCCGTGAACCATCTTCGTCGGATCTCCTCGAGCGGCGCCTTCCCGGTCCACGTCAGCATGCAGGAACGTCGCATGCGGATGCGCGAGTCCGCATCGTCCACGTTGCGCCAGTACTGGTAAAAATCGTAGGGAGAGGTCTTGTTCGGGTCGAGCCATACTGCGCCCGCGGCAGTTCTTGCCCATCTTCTTGCCCTCGCTGTTGAGCAGCAGGGTGATGGTCATGGCGTGCGCATCCTTGCCCAGCTTTGCGGCGGATCAGCTCGGTGCCGCCGAGCATATTGCTCCACTGGTCGTTGCCGCCGAACTGCATATTGCAGCCGTAGTTCTTGAACAGATAGTAGAAATCGTAGCTCTGCATTATCATATAGTTGAACTCAAAGAAACTCAGACCCTTTTCCATACGTTGCTTATAGCACTCGGCACGAAGCATATTGTTGACGGAGAAGCAGGAACCAATGTCGCGGATGAACTCGATGTAGTTGAGATTCATCAGCCAGTCCGCATTGTTCACCATCCGCGCCTTGCCCTCGCCGAATTCTATAAAACGGCTCATCTGCTTCTTGAAGCAGTCGCAGTTGTGCTGGATGGTCTCGACGGTCATCATCTGGCGCATGTCGGTACGGCCGGACGGATCACCGATCATGGCAGTACCGCCGCCGATTAAGGCGATCGGCTTGTTGCCTGCCTGCTGGAGGCGCTTCATTAAGCAGAGCGCCATGAAGTGACCGACGTGCAGGCTGTCCGCCGTCGGGTCAAAGCCGATGTAGAAGGTCGCCTTGCCGTTGTTGACCATTTCGCGGATCTCCGGCTCGTTCGTGACCTGCGCGATCAGGCCGCGCGCTTTCAGTTCGTCGTAAAGTTTCATCGAATATTTCTCCTGTTACTTGATTTTATCCTTTATATCCTGTACTGAAACGCTGTTACGGGGCGCGTTCCTTGTGTCTCTCGTCGATAAACACCATTGCTATGCCCCCTGCCCTGCCGCATCGAGCAGGTCCTCTGCATTTTTGCGCGCGGCGTCCGAGATTTCCTCACCGGACAGCAGCCGTGCAATTTCGTCTACGCGGTGTGCTCTGTCCATCGGGCTGACATCGGTGTAGCTCCGCCCGTCTCGGACAGATTTGGAGATGCGCAGATGATGGTCGCCCATCGCCGCGATCTGCGGCAGATGGGTCACACAGAGCGTCTGCTTCTTCCGCGCGATGGCGGACAGCTTGCGTCCGATCTGCTGTGCTGCGTGACCGGACACGCCGGTATCGATCTCGTCAAAAAAATCAGCATACCAACATCTTCGCCCGCTGTCAATACGTTTTTAAGCGCCAGCATGATGCGGCTCAGCTCGCCGCCGGACGCGACTCTGAGAGCGGCTTTTCCGGTTCACCGGGGTTGACGGAAATTTCAAATGTCACAGTGTCGCACCCGTGCGCGGACAGCTTGGTCCCGGTGTGCACGGCGATGCGCATGCGGACCTTGTCCATATCCAGCTCGGAAAGCTCGCGCACGATCTCCTGTTCGAGCTTTTTCGCCGCCGTGCGCCGCGCCTCGGTCAGCTCGGCTGCAATGTTCTTGGTCTGGCGAAGCATTTCGCGGTACTGCCCGCGAAGGGTCCTCGCGGCGGTCGTCCGCATTCTGAAGCGCGTCAAGCTCTGCCTCGATCCTGTCGCGGTACGCCAGAATTTCCGGTATCGTACCGCCGTATTTCTGCTTGAGACGGTATATCTCGTCGAGGCGCTGTTCTACATATTCGCGTTCCGCCGAGGAAAAAGTCCAGATTGCCGCTCTGTGCCGCTACGCTGTCGCGCAGATCGGCTGCGAGCAGCCGCACTTCCTCGGCCTGCTCCGCCATGCCGTCAAAGGCATCGGACACCTCACGCAGCGCGGAAATCGCCGCCGACACCTCATCGAGCAGAGCGCATGCGCCGCCGACCTCATCGTCGCCGCTCAGCGCAAGCCGTGCGCGTTCGAGCGCACCCGCTATCTTTCCTGCGTGGTCGAAGTACGCCTTGCGCTGTGCAAGCGTCTCGTCCTCGTCCGGCTTCAGCGCCGCCTGTTCGATCTCGTCCTTGTGGAACGACAGCATATCGATGCGCTGCAAGCGCTCCTGTTCGCCGGTCTCGAGCGCGTGAATTTCGCGCCGGAGCGCCAGAAGCGCCTGATAATTCGGCCGGTAGCGCTCGAGCAGCGCCGCATTTCCTGCGTAGCCGTCCAGATAGTCGATATGATGCGCCTCGTCGAGCAGCTTCTGACCGTCGTTCTGACCGTGAATGTCGATCAGATACGGCGCGAGCAGCCGCAGTGTCGAGGCCGACACCGGCTTCATGTTGACGCGGCAGGAGCTTTTTCCGTCTGCGGTGAGCTGACGCTGGATATGCAGCGTATCCCCTTCGTCACCGGCAAGATCCAGCTCGTTGACAAGCTGGCAGAGCGCCGGCGGCAGCTCGGTGAATACCGCACTGACAAAGCCCTTTTTCGCGCCCGAGCGCACCAGATCGCGGCTGACTCGTCTGCCGAGGATCGCGCCGATCGAGTCGATGACGATACTTTTGCCCGCGCCGGTCTCACCGGAGAGCACGGTCAGTCCGCCCTCCAGCTCGATGTCCGCGCGCTCGATCACGGCAATATTTTCAATGTGGAGTAGTTGCAGCATTGCCGCGTCCTCACCTGCTTACTTTAAAATATCATGCGCCTGTCTGGAAAATCGCTCGGCGCTCTCGGTATCGCGCATGACGACGAAAACCGTGTCGTCGCCGCCCAGTGTGCCGACCACATCCACCGCGCGCATCGCGTCAATCGCCATCGCCGCCGCCTGACCCAGACCGGGAAGCGTCTTGATGACGACCATGTTCTGCGCGGCGTCGATATCGGTCACGCACTCACGGAAAATATTCCGCAGACGAGTCGTGAAGCTATCCGCTGCACCAGCCGCCGCAGCCGTATATTTATACTTTCCGGTCTCAGTGGAAAGCGATTTGATGAGCCGCAGCTCCTTGATGTCACGCGAGACTGTCGCCTGCGTGGTGCTGTAGCCGACCGCACGCAGATGGTCGGTCAGCTCCTCCTGCGTCTCGATCTCGAAGCGATCGATCAGCTCCAGGATCTTCGCCTGTCTCTGAATTTTCATTTCACGCACCCCCTGTTCAGAAATGCTTTTTTTTCTATAAAATCACAGCTTCTGCTGCAGTATTCGGTAAAAGCTGTTGCCCTTGAGGCGGATCAGCCGCGTGCGCAGCGCAGAGCGCGTGATGAGCACCCGGTCGTCCGGACGGACGGCGAACCCCTGTCCGCCGTCCGCCGAGATGAACACCTCGCTGCCGCCCTCGCAGGCTGCCGTGATGGCGAGCGTGCGCTCGGGCGCGCGAATACGAACGACTTTTGCCGCCAGCGCATGCGCGCAGATGGGAATGACCGCCAGATTTTCCGCGCTCGGCTCGATCACCGGGCCGCCTGCGGACAGGCCGTAGGCCGTCGAGCCGGTCGGTGTCGCCGCGATCACGCCGTCTCCGTTGAAGCGCGTGACCTCCTCGCCATCGGCCGATATGCCGACGCGCACCACGCGGGAGCGCGGTGCCCTTTTGCAATGACGATATCGTTCAGCGCGTCATTTTCATAGACCCTGCGGCCATGGCGCTCGACCTCGACATGCAGCATCATGCGGCTGTCGAGCTGATAGTCCCCCCTCGAGCAGCGCCTGCATTTTATCCAGTTCCGCCGGCTCCAGCTCGGTCATAAAACCGACGTGGCCGACATTGATGCCGAGCAGCGGCAGCTCATTCTGCGCCGCCGCCCGGGCGATGCGCAGCATGGTGCCGTCTCCGCCCAGAACGACAGCGGCGTCCGCGATGCGGACCGCCTCGGCAGTATCCATGTAATCGAGCGCCATCACCTCATCATGCAGCGCGTGCATGGTGCCCCGCATCTGATTGGGCAGGATGAGGCGAATATCCCTGCCCCGGAGCTGCTCGCAGACCGAAGGCAGAATTTCCCGCGCACTTTGCTTGCGCAGATTGGGGTAGATGAAAAACGTCCGCATCAGCTGTCCAGTTCCTCGTGCGCCTGACGCACAACCTCCGCCAGATCCGGGATATGCTCCTCGCCCTGCTTCGCCAGATAGCCGAGGAATTCAATGTTGCCCTCCGGCCCCTTGATGGGCGAAAACGTTACGTCGAGCACCTTGAAGCCTGCCGCATGTGCGTTTTTCTACATAGTTCTCGAGCACTTCCAGATGGATCTCCGGCTCGCGCACGACGCCTTCTTGCCGACCTTGCCCTTGCCGGCCTCAAACTGCGGCTTGATGAGGTTGGCCACGCGGCCGTCCTCGGTCAGCAGGCCCGCAACGACCGGCAGCACGAGCTTCAGCGAGCTGAACGATACGTCGATGACGCAGAGCGACGGGGTCTCCTCGAGCATATCCGGCGTTACATAGCGGATATTAGTGCGCTCCATGCACTTGACGCGCGGGTCCTGCCGCAGGCTCCATGCGAAGCTGACCGTAGCCAACGTCGATGGAGTAGACCTTCTCCGCGCCGCGCCGCAGCAGGCAGTCGGTAAAGCCGCCGGTCGATGCGCCGACGTCCATGACCGTCAGGCCGGACGGGTCGATCGCAAAGTAATTGAGCGCCTTCTCGATCTTCTTGCCGCCGCGCGAGACGAACGCATTGTCGTTGCCGCGGACTTCAAGCTCGGCGTTCTCGTCCACCATGTCGCCTGCCTTGCCGGCCTTCTGTCCGGCGATATACACGATGCCCTCCATGATAGCGGTCTTCGCGCGTTCGCGCGAGGGGCACAGACCCTTTTTCAAACAGCAGTACATCCAGTCGTTTCTTAGCCAAGACCGGTCTCCTTTCGATGTTCCATCACAAATTCCGCAATACCGTCCGCGTCCAGACCGCAGTGACGGTACAGATCGTTCACGCTGCCGTGCGGCAGGAAGCGGTTGCCCGTGCTGATGCACAGCGTTCGGCCGCTGCGGTGCGAGGCAAGCCATTCGCCCACGCCGCCGTTGTCGACCGTGTCCTCCACGACGACGCACAGACCGGAAAGCGCATTCTCCTGCGCCGCAAGCGCCTGCTCGAGCGCCGGACTCAGTTCGTTTACCTTGCAGACCTGCGTGCGGACGCCGCGGCTTTCCAGCTTTTCCGCCGCCGCAAGCGTTTCGTTTATCATAATGCCGTGCGTAACGAGCGTGACCTCACTGCCGGAGCTCTGCCGGACACAGGCGAGCGGCTGAGACGAAGTGTCGCCGCGCCATGCGCCCTCGCCGCCGCGCGGATAGCGTATGGCGACCGGGCCGTTCTCGTGATAGACCGCGCGCGTCATCATCGAGCGCAGCTCCGCGAAGCTCGACGGGCAGAGAATGGTCACGCCCGGGATCGAGCGCAGAAACGCAATATCGAGCACGCCGTTGTGGGTCGCGCCGTCCTCGCCGACGATGCCCGCGCGGTCGATGCAGAACACGACATGCAGTCCTTCAATCGCGACATCATGCACGACCTGGTCGTAGGCGCGCTGTAAAACGTTGAATAGAGCGCGACGACCGGGACAAGACCCTGCGCCGCCATGCCGGCCGCCATAGCGACCGCGTGCTCCTCCGCGATGCCGACATCAAAGAAGCGGTCGCGGTGCAGCGTGGAAAAATCTGGTCAGACCCGTGCCCGACGGCATCGCCGCCGTGATCGCACAGATGCGCGCGTCCTTGTCCGCAAGACCGCACAGCTCCGCGCCGAAACGCGCCGAGAAGTCCTCCTTCTTCTTCGCAAGAAATTCGCCCGTCACGCGGTCGAACTGCGATACGCCGTGATATTTCTCCGGATTGTTCTCGCTCGGCGCGTAGCCGTAGCCTGCGTCATCACGTGCAGCAGCACCGGCTTTTTTCATCTTTTTCGCCTGTGCCAGCAGCTCGCAGACGCTCTTGAGGTCGTGGCCGTCCACCGGGCCGAGATAGGTAAATCCCATCTGCTCGAACAGCGACGTCGGCAGCAGGAAGCCCTTGATGCGCGCCTTTGGTGCGCGGAGATCGACTGTGTCAGCGCCCGTCCGCCCGGAATGCGCGCGAGCTTTTCCTTGATACGCACCTTCGCACCCAGATAACGCGGACTGACGCGCAGGCGCGACAGATGACGGCTCAGGCCGCCGACATTCTTCGCGATCGACATATTGTTGTCGTTCAGAACGACGAGCAGCGGCTCGCCCGACGTGCCGGCATTCGAAAAGCGCCTCATACGCCATGCCGCCGGTCAACGCGCCGTCGCCGATGACCGCGACTACGTGGTACTTCTGGTTTTTGAGCGTTCTCGCGTGCGCCATGCCGAGCGCGACCGAAACCGAATCCGAGGCGTGGCCCGTGATGCAGGGGTCGGTGATGCTCTCCTCCGGCTTCATAAAGCCGGAAAGACCCCGCCGTACTGCCGCAGCGTGGAAAAGCGGTCACGGCGGCCGGTCAGTATCTTGTGGACGTAGCACTGATGGCCGACATCGTAGATGATGCGGTCGCGCGAGGAGTCGAACTCCCGCTCGAGTGCTACCGCCAGCTCGACGATGCCGAGATTGGAGGCGAGATGGCCGCCGGTCTGAGAGACCGAGTCCACGATAAACTCGCGCAGCGCCGCACACAGCACGCCGAGCGTGTCATACGACAGTCCCTTCAGATCAGCAGGACTGGTTATATTGTTCAAAATTCCATATCTTTTTCATGAAAATATCCCCACCGGAACGGTAGTTTTATCTTTTATTATCCAGCTTGAGCGGCAGCACGGACAGAACGCGGCCGCACAGCGCAAGCACCTGCCGCTCGCAGCGACAGCGATGCCCCTTTCCGGCCGCCTTGCCGCCGATCGTACCCGCAGAAATCAGACCCGTGATCAGGAGCGAGACCAGAACCTTGGTCGCGCCGTCCGTACCGGCGGTGATGTGCGTCACGATCAGCGCACCTGTCGCACCGGGAGATAATGCCGCAGATATCACCCACGACATCGTTGCAGATGCTCGATACCTTTTTCCGCATTACGCACCATCCAGACCGCCTCGCGCGCGCGCCGCGCACCTTGTGCGCCGCCATGGAGTGAAACTCCTTTTCCGTGCCCGAGGTCGCGGCCACGCCGATCATGTCGAACACGATGCCGAGGCCGATAAAGAAGAACAGCACCACAAACGACAGGACTGTGCCTGCGCTGTTGAGCGCTTCATTCGAGATATATACGACATGACCACCGACAGCACAAAGCGACCGCCATGATCGTCACGACCCAGCGGACGTTGACAACGGACGGCTTTTTGCGGCGGCTTTTTCTTTTTGCTTGTTTTCTGTTGACTCAAAACGATACGACTCCTCAGTTCTTTTTTCAAACCGGTCACATATGGCAAACGGCTCCGCTCCCCTGTTTTTTACGCAGGAGAGCGACGCCGGAAATAGATAAAGGCAGTGACGGCAGGCCGAGTAAATCTTGCGGCTTGAGGTTTCGGTTGGATTTCCCCGCGAACTGCCACGCGTCGCCGCCGTGGGGTTTCCCATTAAAGTCCGTGCCGGGATGTTGCCATCACCGGGACCGAATTGCCACTGAGTCCGCACTGCAATCCACGGCCTGCCTCGTAAACGAATAGCCTGGGTGATTTCCACAGCAGTCAACACAATTCTTAGCCTCTTTTGCGAACATGGTTTCAACCGTCAATTCCCACGGCATTCCTGGCCGGAAAACCGCGGCGGATACGATATTCACCATGGCCACTCAAGGCAGGCTACACTGCACACCAGCGTTTCTGAACAGCGCGAGGGGGATCAATTCCCTCACAGGGTCATCCGCACCGCATTGCAGGTTCATCCCGTGCCGTTGGACATCCATCAACCCCAAAGGGATGCTATAGGTGTCCGACAGTCACAGGTCCCCCACGGCGAAGGGTCGGTACTTCATGCCATTGAAGCGCGCCCGCAGGCCAACCTCCAGCATCCACCCCAAACTGGGCGTAAGAAGCAAACACCAGAGACTTCATCGATATGCCCGTCTACGGATTTTTAGCCCGTCTTGGGAATTGCATGTACTGACTAGGATACTACGTCACTGTTTTCAGTTTACCATAAATTCGAGCGTTTTCAACATTAGACGAAGAATACGCAGAATTTAACATCTTAAGATTTGCGGCCGGTCAGGCTGCGCGCGAGCGTTTCCAGAAACGCGCGTCCTTCATAGGGCGTGAGCGCCGCGACGGCCTGTTCGGTCAACTCGCCCGCGAGCTTTCGGCACATCCAGACCGAGCAGGGACAGGGAGGTCGATTTTTTCGCTTGCCGCGTCCTTGCCGATGGACTTGCCGAGCGTTTTCTCGTCGCCCTCGATGTCGAGGATATCGTCCTCGATCTGGAAGCAAGGCCGAGCTTATCGCCATATAGGCGCGCGCGATGCGATGCTCTGTATCGGTCTTTCCGGCCGCCGCACGGCCCGAGCTCGCATGCGCGCGCAACCGGCCAGCCAGTCTTGAGCTTCTGGAGCAGGCGCAGCTCGGTTTCGGAAATACGGCGATGCTCCGCAGGCATGTCAGGCACCTGACCGCCGATCATGCCGTTCATGCCGGCGTTCTCGCTCAGAATCCGGATGCAGCGCAGCGCGGTCTTCGCCGGAACGTCTGCCTGCGAAGCGGTCTCGAACGCCGCGGTCAGCAGACCGTCGCGGCGAGCACTGCCGTCGCCTCGTCCGAACGCCTTGTGGCAGGTCCGGACGGCCGCGGCGCAGATCGTCGTTGTCCATGCACGGCAGATCGTCGTGAATGAGCGAACTAGGTATGGATCATTTCGAGCGCACACGCGAACGGCAGGGCGTTTTGATGTCGCCGCCGTGCAGGCGGCAGAACTCGAGCACGATCACCGGACGCAGGCGCTTGCCGCCCGCCATCGCGGGTATTTCGCCGCCTCGAAAAAATGCGGTCGGTCGTAGCCCTCATGCGTCTCGCGCGAGATAGCCCTCGAGCGCCGGCTCGATCAGCGCGATATCCGCGCTCAGCTGTTCGGAAAATGTCATTTGCCGCCTCCCTCTGCGTCGAACGGACGCTCTGTTACCTCGCCCTGAGATTTTCCTGAACGACCGTCACCTTCTGTTCCGCCTTGTCGAGCAGCTTTCCGAGGGCGGCGGACAGCTTTGTGCCCTCCTCGAACAGCTTCATGCTCTCCGCGGCGCTTTCGCCGCGCTCCAGCAGACGCACGATCTCTTCGAGCCGCGCCATCTGGCTTTCAAACGTCTTTTCCGCCATTTATTGTTCCTCCTCGGTATGGATCGCGGCAGTCTGCCGCGCCTTTGCAAAGCGGATGTGCAGCGCATCCCCTTCCTTCAGCGCCGCCGCATCGGTCACGACCGCGCCCCCGTGCGCCCTTTTGTCGCGACCGCATAGCCGCGGCTCAGCAGCCGCGCAGCAGACTCATCGCGTCGAGCGACGCGACAGTCTGCGTGAAGCGCAGTCTCGCGCGGTGCAGATTTCCCCTCGCCGCAAGCAGGCGGTTCTGCGCCGTCCGGAGCTGCTTTGTCTTTCGTGCGCGAAGCCGCGCCGGGACCGTTCCCTGGAAGGCGCTCCAGTCAGCGTGTCGAGCACAGCCGCTTTTCCGCGATATAGCGGGACGGGCGTGCGCACGGACAGGCGCTCGCTCAGGCTTGCAGCCGCCTTCCACGCGTTTCGGTCTGCTTTCCCGCCGCCGCACGCAGCCGTGCGTCCAGCATTTCGAGCGTCGCCTTCCAGTCCGCGCGGTCTGGAACCGCGAGCTCTGCCGCCGGATGGCGGGGCGCGCAGGTCGGCGACAAAGTCCGCGATCGTGACGTCCGGCTCATGACCGACCGCCGAGATGACCGGGATCTCTGAAGCATAGATCGCTCCGCGTTGCCGTCCTCTTCGTTGAACGCCCACAGATCCTCCATCGAGCCGCCGCCGCGACCGCACAGGATGACATCGCCTCACCGATCGCGTTCGCGAGCGCGAGAGCGCGCGCGATGCTCTCCGCCGCACCCTGTCCCTGCACCTGCGCCGGGTAGAGCACGACTTTCGCGAGCGGCCAGCGCCGCCCGAGGATGCGATCATGTCGCGCACCGCCGCACCGGTCGGCGAGGTCACGAGCGCGATGGAGGACGGACAGGCCGGGATCGGCTTTTTTGTGTGCCTCGGCAACAGGCCCTCGGCCTGCAGCTTTGCCTTTCAGCTGCTCAAAGGCGACGTTCAGCGCACCTGCGCCGTCCGGAATGATCTCCGAGATATAAAAGCTGCACCGCACCTGTGCGCGGGAACGAGCTGACACGCGCGCGGACGATGACCTTCATGCTGCCGTTCTCAGCCGGAATTTGAGCCGCATGGCGTCCGGAGCAGGGAACATGACGGCGTTGATGGCCGCGTCCCGGTCATGAGCGTCATGTAGCAA
>VOFC01006427.1_pt1 | contig 11964 bp, 19 predicted proteins | sample 5384161 | NCBI WGS metagenome assembly VOFC01 (sample SAMN12384722, study PRJNA508395) | human gut metagenome | isolation source: healthy gut B | host: Homo sapiens | reverse complement strand
ATCACAGAATTAATGATTATTTATAATGTTAGAACTTTTTCTGGTATCTTAACTATTATCACACCCCTAGTAATGCATAAAATTACTAACTTTCATTTTGAAATATTACCATTTAACTTCTATATATATTTAATATTATTATTAGTATTATATTTTACTATTGTATCTATAGTTAAAAAGAATATATATTAAGAAAAATCATGAATGGTTATAGCTTCTATTATATAATAGAAGTTTTTTTCATATACTTAAATAGGTGATAATATGAATAATACTTTCTATGCTTTTTTTACTTACCGTATTAGCGGGTTTATCTACGATGCTTGGTACTATTTTTTTATTTTTATCAAAAAGAAAGATACTAATAAAATAGTTTTATCTTCTTTATCTTTTTGCTGCAGGAGTAATGATTTGTGTATCAATAACAGATCCCAATACCCGAATCTATTAATTTATTAAGAGATAATATAAATAATATCAGTACTATTATTATATCCTTTTAGGAATTCTCCTTGGTATTATAATATCTATGTTAATAGATTACTACTTACCAGATAAACCATCCATTAGTAGTGATAAAAAGCTATATAAAGTAGGATTTATATCAATGATAGCAATTATTTTACATAATATACCTGAAGGTATAGCAACATTTGTAGCAACAAATAGTGATATTACTCTAGGTATATCACTTGCTATAGCAATAGCTATGCATAATATACCTGAAGGAATAAGTATCTCAGTACCAATATATTATAGTACAAATAATAAAAGAAAGCCCTTTTATATACAGGAGTATCAGCTTTATCTGAACCATTTGGAGCTTTCCTTGCTTATATCTTTTAAAAAATATTATGAATGATTTAATACTAGGTATACTATTTTCCCTAATAGCAGGCATTATGCTCCAGATATCCTTCTGTGAACTACTGCCAACCGCCAGAAGATATAATAACACTAAATATTTAATAATCTTCTTCTTAATAGGAGTTCTCTTCATGTTAATGAAGTTTATTTTATAAATTTATAAAAGGTAATGACAAGTTATCTTTTTTTGATATAATTTTATATAGAGTAGGAGGATAACATGAAAGAAACCTTAATATGTAGTTTAGAAAAACATAATATATATTATTTAAGTGATGCTAATGTTAACTTTTATATATTAGTTCCTTATAAAGAATATGATAATACCAATATATCAATTAGATTAAAAAGTAATTATGATAGTTATGATTTAACAAAAATTCATTAGAAGTAGTTACTAACGAACTTATTAATTATTATAAGAATTTAGATAACTATAACATAACATTAATATTACCAGTATTTTATAATAATATTTTAGATAGAATTAGAGTAGTAGAAGATTTAGAAATGTATCAGATGGTAGATAGATATTTAGGAGTTATTTTTAATAATGCTTATATATTTTTAACTAAGAATAATGTTAAAGTAAATAATAGTATCTATGTTATTAATAACGATTCATTTAAGAAATTTACTAATTGGTTTGTATCTAGATATAACAATAGAATTGAATATAAAACAATCCTAGATTTAGTAAAAGATAATGGTTCATATAGTAATTATAATGTTATAGAAACTCCTAATATGAATTTTGTAGTAGGTAAGAATACAGAACCTACAATTGAAAAACAGTAGAAATGGAACTAGAAACATTTGATAACTTAGCTAAAAGACTATTGAAGAAGAAAAAAAAAAAAGAACCTCGTAAGAGAGAAGAAACACTCGTAGGTTCTAGTGGCTTTGTTTCTTATATCTTACTAGGAGCTATATCTTTTATAGTATTTATTGGATTACTATATCTATTTGTTAAATAAATTATTATTTTTTATGACCTTAGGCATAAAAAATACCACGGAAAATTTAAGTTTACTTAAAGTTGAAGTGGCAATAAAAAAAGTACTTATTATCTAAGTACAAATGATAATACAGTAGTTAAAGAGAAAGCTACTGCTAAGAAAAAGCATAATGTAAGCAAATATTCTATTACTTAGATTTTTTTTTTTCTTTTTACCCATAATCTATACACCTCTGATATAATTGTATCAAATATTAGTCATATTTTCAATATCTATTAATATAATTTAGTGGTGATAATATGAATAAAAAATTAAATAGAGGACTAGCTATAATTATACCAGATAAAAAAGTAAAATACTTTTTATAATGTTTATAATAATATTAGGAATAATATCTGGATCGTTATTTCTAGTAGTATTAAAAGATACCGATCATAGCTTAGTAATAGAAAAGATTAATACATTCTTCACTAATATAAATACCAATAACATAAATAATATAGAAGCCTTTAAGAATGCTTTTTTTATTGAAAATATAATATTTGTAATCTTAGTATGGATACTAGGAATGTCTATTATTGGTATAATTATAAATATATTTTATGATATATTTAAAAGGTTTTATAATAGGTTTTTCTTTATCTTCTTTCTTCTTAGTATATAAATATAAAGGCCTATTAGCGGTCCCTTATCTATGCTTTTCCTACTAGTATAATAAATATATTAGTATGTCTTCTATTAGGAGTATACTCAGTACTATTTACAATAAACCTATGGAAGATAATCTTTTTAAAAGAAAAAGATTTTAATATGAAGAGATTTATAAAGAAATACTTCTTAGTACTAATAATATGTATAATATTAATAATAATATCATCATTAACAGAAGGATTCTAGTACCATCATTATTAAAATTAGTAATAAAACTATTTATTTAAATAATAAAATATGATATAATGACTACTAGTGAGGTGATTAACCATGAAAACAGTAGTCATTGGTATGTCAGGAGGAGTAGATTCCTCAGTAGCGGCTATCCCATTAAAAGAAAGCCGGTTATAATGTCATAGGCTTATTTATGCGTAATTGGGATAGTACTATTAATAACGATTATCTAGGTAATCCAAATTTAAATAATAATATATGTCCTCAAGAACAAGATTATAATGATGCCTTAGAAGTATGTAGAAAGATAAATATTCCATTACATAGAGTAGATTTTGTTAAAGAATACTGGGATTTTGTCTTTACTTATTTCTTAGAAGAACTAAAAAAGGTAGAACTCTAATCCAGATGTCATGTGTAATAAATATATAAAGTTTGATTTATTTGTTAAAGAAAAAAAAACTAGGAGCAGATTATATTGCTACTGGTCATTTATGCTAGATTAATTGATGGTAAACTAGCTAAAGCAGTAGATAAGAATAAAGATCAATCATACTTCTTGGCATATGTTAATAAAAAGATATTTTAAAGATGTTTATTCCCTCTAGGTGAAATAGAAAAAACCAGAAGTTAGAAAGATTGCTAGAGAATATGGTTTAGTTACCGCTAGTAAAAAAGATTCTACTGGTATATGTTTTATTGGAGAAAAAGAAATTTTACTCAGTTTCTAGAAAATTATTTACAATATTCCTGGTGATATAGTTTATTATACCATTGGTCAAAGAAAGAGGATTAAATATTGGTGGTACTAAAGATAGAACTTTTGTTGTAAAAGATTTAGATAAAAATATATTATATGTAGCAGTAGGAGATGATAATAAGTATTTATATTCTAGTACTGCTATTATAGAAGAATTTAATTATTTAACTGATAAAAGACCTAGTAAATGTACTTGTAAATTTAGATATCGTCAATCAGATATAGATATTAATGTAAAATACTTAGATAATAATAATTTATTACTTAGTTATAAAGGATCTAAGGCAGTTACTCCTGGACAATTCTGTGTTCTATATGATAAAGATATATGTCTAGGTGGAGGTATAATTAAAGAAGTAAAATAATAATTAAGGCACTGTAAGCTATAATCTTACAGTGTTATTTTTAGCTTGTAATCTAAAAATAATATGTCATCCACATCTATTATATATAAGCAAATAATATCTTATAAATAAAGAAAAAAATAAAAAAGCACTAGTAATTTTACATATAGTATGATATAATTGTAAATGTAAAGTTATAAATAATTATAAACAATAGGAGGATGACTAACAATGAATGTTGTCGAGAAAGTTAATTTAATATTAAAAAAAGCTAATATTTCCAAAGTAAACCTATCAAAGTATTTAGGAGTATCAAGACAGATGGTTTACAATTATTTTGATGGTGACGATTTATCAAAACTTCCAAATGAGAAGTGTCAACTACTATTTAATTTACTTGACGTCACATCAGAAAAGAAATATTAGACATAAACATAACAAATGATTATCTTCAAAGAGTAGGGAGTAAAATATTTGATACAAAGAAGAGTACACCAAAAAAAGAAGAATCAATTGACTTAGCAGGTTTAAAAAAGACGAAATAATGTTAATTGGTGAAATTAGCCAAATGCTTAAGAATATACTTATTGAGAATAAAGGTAGAGAAGGGGAGGCCTATACTACTGTTGAGTATGTCCATCACTTTATTGAAAACTTAAGTACTACTAAAGAATTAAAATACATTCTAGGATATTTTTCTAAGAATTTTGGTTATACTGATCCCAATAAATTTGCTTTCGATGAAAATAATCAATATATATTAGAAAGTATTATGTACTCTGCTATGACATTATATAGTAATGGGGGAGCTTCTCGTACTAAACTTACCGAATCACATCGTAGATGGGAAGCTATGTTAAATAGCAAAAAAGAAGAAAAAATTAACTAGAACACAAGAATTAAATACTGCTAAAATAAGAGCCTTAAGAGAACTAGGATATGATGAAATAGATAAAAAAAGTAATGCTAGTGAAGTATTAGACAAAATAGCAGAAATTATGGCTCAAAAATTTTAATTTAAGTCCCCTACTTTAATTTTTACTAAAAATAGGGAAGAACTATAATAATATATTTAATGATTATTTAAATAAATTTATTAATAAGTAGATGATGAAGTATCCATCTCAAATTAAATAAGAACGTACTTATATAATTAATTAACTGTATAATATAAATAATTATATAGTTAATTTTTTTATAAAAATAAATTTATATTTAAAATAATAACTATAATAATATTATATGTAATATAAAAAGAGAAATACTATCTAAAACCTTATTTTATATGGTAATTTAAGGTTAACAACTATATTACTTTTTAGTTAAATATCTTACTTCCTATAATAATATTATGTTAACTTCTATAAAAAAGAGAATATAAGTATAATATAATTAATTTAGTAAATACTATTATTGGAGGTAATTAAAATGAGTAAGAAAAACAAAGATAATAAGACTAAGACTAAATCTAATAATTTTGATTGTCATTGTAATGATGTTAATTTAGATACTGATATGTCTTGTGATTGTCATAAAGATAATTGTCATTGTACTAAGAAGAATAGTACTAATAATTTTGAAGAAAAGGAGAATAGGGTTACCTACTCTTCTTTTACTTTATAGTACTTGCTTATATATGATAGACAGTATTGTTATTTTTTAGACCTTAGGCTAAAAAAAATACTGATAAGACAGTTTATCGGCTTATCCAGCAATAATTATTCTCATTCTTTTAATCTATCTAATAAAGAATTATATTCATTAGTAATTTCTTCTAATCTTTCTTTAGTTTTAGCTTCATATCTAGTTGTTATATTAGAGTAGTATTAGACTTTTCTAACTAAAGCAAAACCATCATCATATAATACTTTAACACCATCAATAGTAAGATAGTTATAACCTTTTTCTTTAGCATACTCCTCTACTCTACTTACTATTTTATCTTTAATAGCATCTTCTACTGGGACTTTATTTTCATCAGTAGAATAATATACTGGGATATTATCTAGTAATTCAGTACATTTCTTATTAGTTTTAGATAAAATTTCTACTAATCTTAAACCAGCATATATACCATCGTCATTACCAATAAATTTATCTCTAAAATATAAATGTCCTGACATTTCTCCACCAAATGGATAATCATTCTCAACAGATATTTTTTTTAGTATAAGAGTTTCCCGTTCTAGTTTCTACTGGTTTAACACCTAATTTAATTAATTCATCTTTTAAAGCCTTAGAACATTTAACATCAAAAAAACCTTCTTTTTTAGCTACTTTATTATAAATATCTCTCCATATTATTATCATAAATTTATCTATTGGTATCATATTACCTTGATTATCTACTACCCCTACTCTGTCGCCATCACCATCAAAGGCAATACCACAGTCAGCTTTTTTACTTCAAGTACCTTTTCTTTTAGTTGTTTTAGATTCTCTTCTACCGCAGGATCAGGATGGTGATTAGAAAAGTTCCATCCGACTCATCAAATATAGGAATATATTCTATATATTCATTACTTTTTAAAGATATCATGAGCAACTATACTAGTAGTACCATTACCACAGTCATATACTACTTTTAATTTATTATTACCCATATCAATATGATTATGTATCATCTTAACATAGTCTTCCTTAATATCAGCATATTCTATCGTACCATTTCCTTCAGAATATATACCATTTATTATTACATAATATAAATCACTTACATCTTTACCAAACATATTATGAATACCATTATAACTCATTTTAAAGCCATTATATTCTTTTAGGATTATGTGAAGCAGTAATCATAATACCAGCATGAATATTTAGTTTATCCCAAGCATAATAGTACATAGGAGTAGTTACTAAACCAAGTCTAACAACATTTACTCCTCCCTCAGTTAATCCTTTTTACTAAGTTTTCTTCAATTATCGGACTAGATAATCTATTATCATAACCTACAATCATTTTATTTTTACCAAAACTTAGTAATTTAGTAGCATAAGCTCTACCTATATGATATGATATCTCTTCAGTAATATCTTCATTCCATATACCTCTTATATCATATTCTCTAAACATTAATCTATTTAATTCCATATTTAATCTCTCCTTTTATATAATTCATAATTTTCTTTTTAATATATCAGTACTAACATTTGTATATATCTGAGTAGTAGTAATACTAGAATGTCCTAACATTTCTTGAATAGTACGAAGATCTGCTCCATTATTTAATAAATGAGTAGCAAAAAGAATGTCTTAACATATGTGGAGTTATATTCTTATCAATATTCTTTTGTTTAGCTATATCTTTTTTTATAATAAGAAAAGAAACCTTGTCTACTTATCTTTTTACCATGATTATTTAAGAATATATTCTCAGTATAATAACCTTTCTTCATACTATCTCGATATTCGTAGATATATTTCTTTTTAAGTATTCTACTGCTAGTTCTCCTACTGGAACTATTCTTTCTTTATTTCCTTTACCAAAACATTTAACATAACCATTATCTAAATCAATATCTTTTAATTTCAAATCTACTAACTCACTTTACTCTAAGTCCTGAAGAATACATAAGTTCAAGCATAGCTTTATTTCGATAATCAAAAGCATTATTTAATTCTATATCTAATAAATTATCTACTTCTTCTATTGAGAGAATATTAGGTAATTTTCTTCTTACTCTAGGTTTATCTATCTTAATACTTATATCTTCAATATGATATTTTTCACTTAGATATTTATGAAATAACTTTATAGATACTATCTTTCTAACTATACTAGTCTTTTCATAATTATTTTTATCTAAGTATGTAAGATAATCAATTATATCTTCTTCTTTAATATTTAAAGCACTATTTATATGTTTCTTTTCTTCTATATATTCTAAGTATTTATATATATCTTCAATATAAGATTCAACTGTTGTATCTATTTTTTTTAATTTAATAGCGGTTAATTCTATCTTATATTCACTTAATATATCTTTATTTTTTTTACTTAGTTTTAAATTATCTATCTTTATCATATTACCTACTCTCTATTAAATTATATCATTTATTATTATTTTAGTAAACTTAATAACATTTATTTTACATTTATTTATTCACTATAAGCCTTACTACGTAAGTCTTATTAGTGTTAACTAAAGCCTATATTAAGTCTTTAGTTAATATATCTACATAATAATCTACTTCAACAATACTTTTTCCTTTTACTATATTCATCACATTTCTTTTCTAACAATGGAAAATTACAACATCTTTCATAAATGCTTTTATTTAAACTTTTTTATTTAAATACTTATCATACAATTTCTTAGATTTCTGTTTTACTTGAATATTATTTTTATTTAACCAATAAATTTGATTCTTTAATAATTCACGATATTTTTTATCATCTACACTTAATTCTATCTTATTTAAATCAATTATTTCATAATTGTCTTTATTTACTGGAATCATATTATTAAAGTTAATTACACCAAGTAAACCATTATCTATTTTAAAAAAAGTCAACATAATTCTTCATTTTTTAAATGTTTGGGTTTAGGACTAGATAGTGGTGCAAAGTATTCCTTGCTATCTATTTTAAATAATACACCTACAAATGGCCTTAATTCTTTTGTACCCTTATTATATGGCACTCTACTATCAAATTTTCTTAAATAATCACAATATTTGTAATTTATTCTAACTAATTTAAATGTCATAAAAATTTACAAAACCTCCCTTCAATTTTTGCTAGCAAAATTATACTATTATAATATTAATAAGTCAATAAAAAATTAGAGTTTAGTCTCTAATTTCCTTTTTTAACTTCCATTTATGGCTGGATACACCGCTTTTTTAGCTTCCATTTATGGCTGGATACACCGCTTTTTTAGCTCCCAACTTATACGGCTGGGTACACCGCTTTTAATTAACTATAGTGCAACAAGCACAATATGATTGTACTATATTTTTAAACTTTTGTCAATTCTTTATTGTCATTATTAAATAAAATCCAAAAGTTCCCACTTTTTTTTTTTTGGACTTAGTTCTGAACAAAAAATTAATACTATTGTAAATGGTAAAATAAAATGTAAGAAATCGGTAAATTTAAAGTATCATGCCATACATTACTAAAAATTAACAGGGTCCTGTAACTCTGTAAGATTAAGAAGAACACATTTATAAGTCATACATTACTAAAAATTAACAGGGTCCTGTAACGAAGAGTTGAGTTTACGAGAAATGATTATGGTCATACATTACTAAAAATTAACAGGGTCCTGTAACAATCAGTATCAATAGATGGCGGGGTGTCGTGTCATACATTACTAAAAATTAACAGGGTCTTGTAACACAAAGGTTAGTATATAATTTCAAAGGTTAGTCATACATTACTAAAATTAACAGGGTCCTGTAACATCCGACATAATCAATAAAAAACTACTACATGTCATACATTACTCCTGTAAAAATTAAAATAATTAGTTCAGGGGGTCCTGTAACTTAAATCATCACATAATTCACTACCACTATCGTCAACCAAAAATTAACAGTCCTGTACAAGTACACTCATATAATGGTGTACCCGCTGTCATACATTGCTAAAAATTAACAGGGTCCTGTAACGTATTATTTGAAATAAGTTTATAACCTTTTGTCATACATTACTAAAAATTAACAGGGTCCTGTAACCACTATTTAACAAAATGACAAAAGAGGAAGGTCATACATTACTAAAATTAACAGGGTCCTGTAACTATTCTTGAAACATATTAAAATAAACAATAGTCATACATTAAAAAATTAACAGGGTCCTGTAACACCATTTACACAAGCACCTAATGAGGGTGGGTCATACATTACTAAAAAATTAACAGGGTCCTGTAACTCAAAAGCAAATTCGCCACTATCTTCGGCAGGTCATACATTACTAAAATTAACAGGGTCCTGTAACAATATCAATAACAGACCATAAAGAACTACCGTCATACATTACTAAAATTAACAGGGTCCTGTAACCTCAAATTAATTATATCATTTATAAGAAAATATACAATATTAAAATAATATTTTAATAAATATAGATTATTTTAATTATTTTTTTGATACAATAATATTGAGGTAAGAACATGAAATAGTTATAGATATATAGATAATATACCAAATATATTAAATTTAGATAAAAATATAATTTTCTTTTGGTAAAAATAGTAATTATAAAAAAAAAAGTAATTAATAATATTGATGATTGTTTACTTGGTAAAAGTAAAAATATATTAATTAATGGAAATACTTATAATAGTAAAGATTTTAATATTATAAGTATTAATGAAGGAAAAATGACTTTTACTAATGAATTTAAATTTACTAAAAGTAATACTTTAAAGCAATTAATTTATAATGATGTTATAAATAAAATAAATGAAGATAAAATAATTAAATATACTAATGAAATATTTGATATAATAGATGAAAAAGTTAATAATTTATTAGATAGAAAAATCAATAAAAAAAAAGTGATAATAATATATCCTTTCAAATAGAAATACCTGATGTTAATTCAATTATAGATAAATTTACTAATATTTATATTGATGATGTTTTTACTTAATGATAGTAGCATATCTAAATCTATGAAAAGAAAATTATTATATCAATTATATTTTTTTAGACATAAAAAATTAGATGATAAACCAACTATAGTTATTATTAATAATTTTGATGTGTATTTAAACACCAATGAAATTATTAATTTATTAAATACAATTGATAATTTATCAAATGATAATTGTCATTTCATATTAAGTAGTTGTAATAATATATTTGAATATCTTAATATAGAAAAAATATAATATATATAAAAGTATCTGATAAAATAATTAATTTTAATATCATTGATGAAGCAATCAAAACATATTTACTAAGAAATGAATATAATAAAAATAATGTTAATATAACATTTAATGGTTTTTATATTAATAATGAATCATTAATTACAAATGAAGAAATATCTAAGATAAAAGATAATATTATCAATAAATACCCTACTCTAATTAGTAAAATATTAAATTCTGATAGTATTAAAGTTGTTTTAAATAAAACAAAAAATATTACTTGTGAATATATTATTTGTGATAATAAAGAACTTCAAAATCTTTTTTTTTTTAGAAATATCTGATAAACTTATTGACTAAGAGACAAAAATACGATATAATTAAATTGTCCTGAAAGATTGGACATACATTACTAAAAGTTTACAGGTTTCTGTAATAAGGCATAATGCCTTAGGTTTGATTCAACCTTAAAGATCACAAAAAACAGGTTTATACCTGTTTTTCTATTATTCAAATACTAATAAACTTTCTATAGATATATCTTTTCTTTTTTTTTTGTACCTGAAAACATTATTATATTATTATATTGATTTTCAGTAACTTGAAGTAATCTAATATTTCCTGTCTTTGGAGCATTTATTTTTAATCTATTAATATGTTTATTTAAGTCATCATTGTTCTTACATATTCTAGAATAAACAGAATACTGCATCAGTATAAAACCATCATCTAATAAATATTTCCTAAATTTAGTAGCTATCTTTCTTTCTTTTTTCTGTAATTACTGGTAAATCAAACATAACTATTACTCTCATAAATCTATTATTCATATATAATACTTGGTAAATCTAATTTAATTTCACCAGAAGAAAAAAGATTTTATATAGCTTTTTATTAACAATCCTATACTATATTCTATAGTATATTTTTTTATTTTGATGTAATACTTCTTTGTTTAATAAATTTATTAACTTCTTTCTAAATTCAAAAGACAATGGTAATACTATATCATCTTTATTATCATAAACGAATTTATCTACTACAGATCGATATGGTTCTAAAAAATCATATGCCAAATTAAAATTATTTATTTTAGAACTATGGTGTATTCCTAAATAAGTATTTAGTCCATATACAGCTAAATTTCTTATAATTGCACTCGCTATAATAGTATAACCATAATTTAAAGCTGCATTAACATTATCATCATAAAATCTTATAAAAATCACTTCCAAATAGACTACGAAAATACATTTTAGCTGCTAACCCTTCTCTATTTTTACTATCACCATCTGTTATTTCATTTATATATTCAGTTAAT
>VOFC01003968.1_pt1 | contig 11975 bp, 25 predicted proteins | sample 5384161 | NCBI WGS metagenome assembly VOFC01 (sample SAMN12384722, study PRJNA508395) | human gut metagenome | isolation source: healthy gut B | host: Homo sapiens | reverse complement strand
AGCATTTTATTCCCAAAATCATTATCTATCGGAGCACGCCAAAAGGCTGGTTCGGGATATTACCCTGATAGGTTGCCATTTATCTATATAATCAAACAAGATTCCCTTTTTCAAATCAATCTTACCTGAAGCGGCACCTGATTGAAAAAGACAAAAGAAATATTGTCTTTTGTTTCGCCAAGACAGTTTTCCCGAACAAGGCGGAGCGATGTGAAGAAACTACTTTTATTTAATTGCATTTGCTCTCTAGCTACTTCACCCAGCCAGCAGGTACTAAATCGGTAGCAACCGAATTGTGCACATAGAGAGATTAAGGAAATACTCATTTCCGTCTTCTGAATAACGGGAGAGATAAACGTATCTCTTTCTCTTCGTGAGGTTTTAAATCAACATTGAAATCCCCGTAGATATTTTTTCTCCGTTTTGTATATTTCCCACATGAAAGCATGTACTCATCCAGATTGGTAAAGTCATAAACGGTTTTTAATAGAAATAATTCCTTTCCCCAAGTCTTTTGCGCTAAACTGAATGTACTGATACACTTTCTTCACTTCATACGCTTGTGGTTTAGGAATACCATTAGCAGAAATCAAACCGTCCAGTTCCGTGTTTTAGTTCCCCTTTCTTATCTTCCAGCCATTTATAACTACCCATCTTACCATTATACGTCCAATAAGTACGTCCGTCTCTTGTTCGGTCTTTATCTTAAATCCCTGATCCATAAAATCCCAGATAAAACCGCCCTGCAAGTTAGGGCTGTCATAAATAATATCCCAAAGGTGCTTTAAAATTGCCATTGCTGTTTCCTTGGGCGTGAGCATACTCACACATGATAAATGGTCGTGTTTGCCAGACTTCCGATATTCTGTTATTTTTCCACATATTGGGATACATCGGACAGACAATATCTGTATTCCAATCTTTAGAAGCCTGTTTCGAACTGTACAAAACGACCGGGGTCATATTTCTTCAAACGTTTATACTCATCGTGGAACACGATTCCATTGCCACATTCGTTTCTAATGACCATCCGATGATACATGGATGATTTTTATCCCCTTTCGACCATTCGGGTGATACGGTCGACATGAGCAGCATACCATTCGGGACGATAAGCAGGATGCGGAATGGTATCTTTAAAATAAGGAACCGAACCCATTCCATGAGTTTCAATATTGGCCTCATCCACTACATAGATACCATATTGATCACACAATTGATAGAATAATGGATGATTGGGATAATGACTGGTACGAACAGCGTTCATGTTCAGTTGTTTAATCAGTCGCAAATCATTCATTATGATTTCGCGAGTCTGCGTATGTCCCAAGCTGTCGTTATGTTCGTGACGGTTAACACCTTTTATATAGGTGGGTACACCATTTACCAGTAACCGTGTATTCTTAATCTCAATGCGACGGAATCCGACTTTATGAGCCACTACCGTTTGTTGCTTGTCGTCATTGGCTCGAAGTGTCAGAATACAGTCGTAAAGCGAAGGGTGTTCAGCGCTCCATTTCCGTACATTGCGCACAGTGCCTTCGAAAGTAAGTGTAGTACTTATATCTGAGATACAATATGCTTTCTGCGCAGATAAGACAGTCTTCCCCTGCGTCCTTCAATTGGAGTGTAGTGTCCCTTTTGTAGAGTTGCATTAGCATTGAACGAACGCAAAGTCTACAGTAGCCCGAAATTGCCCCGTGTCGGTAGGTATCGTCCAGTCCTTGCATGCAAAAAAGAAATCCCAAATGGTCGTTTGGGGATAAGCGGTCAGAAAAACATCGCGTTCGATACCGCTTAGACGCCAAAAATCCTGGTCTTCCATATAGCTGCCATCGTGCCAGCGATACACCTGTACAGCAAGTGTTCTCTCCTTTTTTAAATAGTTTGTCACATTAAATTTGCCGGAGTCTTGATGCTTTTTAGTCATACCCCACCTGCCGTCCGTTCACATAGATAAGGCGTAGCGCTAGCGATGGAACCGGAAGTGCAACAACAACACTTCACGCCCCTGCCAGTTTTGAGGAACTGTAAATGCGCCGGTAAGTCCCTCAATTGCGATTATCAACGTCGATATAAGGTGGATTGGGTGAAAACACATACCGAATGTTGAATTATCGGCTCACCGAACCTTGATTTCCCAGTTGGAAGCGACAGTAATTGTATCCCAATCATTGTCGGATAAATCTGTACAATAAAAATCTTTTTATGCTTTCTGCGATAGAGGGAGCATAAACAAATTTCCACGTACCATTCAACGAGTATTGCCAAGACGATTTTTGTGGATTATCGTTCACAGCATCATCGTCCGCTCATAAAGGCGAAAAGTCAGCGTGTGGTTTCTCTTTGTTCCACTCTCATATTTGGTGGGATTTTCCCACTCGTTGTTTTGCGCCTTTGCCGTTTGAGACAAACCACCAAAAATACAGGAAAGGAATAATAAGGTAGAAAATAATCTATTTATCATAAGATAAAGGGTTGTGAGGGTTTCCATTGAGAACGTCAAGGAGTTAAGAAGCCTAACCTCTTAACTCAGCTTGAAATCAGTAAGAAAATCTCAAAAAGTTATTCTTCAGTATACAATGTTCCAAACCCCCAAATCACCGGCTTCGGCAGTACCACGCTCGCCATATCCTTTTCGGGGCGTTCTTTTTTCGGCAAAAGCTTGCGAATATGGAGCATTCATACCTTTCACCTTGGCATAATGGTTGTAAAGGAGTTCCCCATCCCGGACGGGCACGCCTCCCTTACCGTCGGCCGACACCTTCTCCGTGCCAACCGTATTTGGGGTGATAGTAAGGTTCGAAAGGCATTTCCATATCTTCGGTCGAAGTTAAGTTATACTTAGCCGTATACTGCAGAGGTCGAGAATGATGTTGTCGTTATAGGCAAAAAAGGTCGATACCATGTTATAGGCTGTACGACAGAAGTAAGCGTGTAAGCCTCACGTTGAGTAGTAGCGTGCCCCTGGTCGCGTCCCCATCTCTTGGCTCTGTGCCAAATGTCTGCCTTTCACTTTTCCCGCAGATCCTCGTGCATGCCTTTCACCGACCATTCGATACAGCCCATACCTTTTCCGTGATAGAAAAATTCCAAGGCTTGTTTAATCTTTGGCATCGTCATCGTTCAGCACGCCGATAGAAAGAATCGTGAGCATGGCGGGCAGATCCCAACTCATCCAACCCGAAATGGCTGAAGAATTAAAGTGGTTATCCAAAAAATCATCACAGATAGGATAGAAAGTTTTATCTATCCATTTCTTGAAGACTTCAAAATCTTCGGTTTTCCAGCCTTCGTAATCCCGCATCAATTCAGCGGGAGCAGCAAACTGGTATCCGATAAATCCGGCGGCAAGCAGACGATGGCTGTCGTCGGGCCATGTTTTTATAATTCACCCCCTTACAAGTCTTAGCCCATCCGTTCAGAATTTTAACAGCTGCCTTGGCATAATCTTCATCTCCCGAAATTTTCCAGCGTACAGCCAACTGATAAGCGGCACCGGCATCGAAAGCGGCCGTATTGAAGTTGCCACCTTGCGAAGTGACGTACAATTTCTTCTTTGCGGGTTTGCGTTTGGCGTAGCTCAGTTGGGCAAATCGGCTTTCGCACAATTTTTCCCAACCGCTAATCCAGGTTCGGCACGTTCGTTCACTTTGCGGCGTGCGTTCAAAAGTCAGCTTCGGTGTTCACCAACAAGGATGCTTGATGATGTACTCATAATTTTTCATTAGGGGTTGATTTCGCGTTGCCATGGTTCGGGAGTTCCATTCTCAAACTCAGCACTACAGCCGATCAGCTTAACACAAACGTTATGCTGCTCACGTTTAGTATAAATCGATTTTTCATACATTCAATTTTCATTTTGTTATTCAATCAGTTTCCAGAAAGTAGATGCTATTGTTTACCACTTTCGTTCTTTATCAAATCTTTCAGTTCTTGTTCCGATTCGAAAGTCTTTATCCAATCCACATAAATGCTACCTGTTTCATTGGTTTCATACCATATTTTCCAAAATTGAAGTTCCACCGTGTCGTACTTCGTCAATGAGGTAGGCATATACTGTTGGTTTTTGCCAAGGAATTTCTTCGTGAAGTCGGCGTAGAATACTTTGTATTCACCGCAATCTACCACAGTCATAGCATTTTTTCTTTATCGGTATCTTTCGCCATATTTACCGGCTACGGTAATACCGCTTCCGCCCCAAATGTCTAGATACCACTCTATACTCGTTGATGCTTCGAACACATTTTCGGGAAATTTCATTTTAAAGGCTAAGATGGGATAGTTGGTTACGTTGAACCCAAAACCGCCGGTGCGACAAATGCGAACAGCTTTGTAAGTCTTATCTTCACCGGGGAAAAATACGAAGTACTCCGTCATTCTCCATCCATTCAAATTCCCGGTGAGTAAAGTTTCCGAATGGCTGCCAGATATTCTCGACAGTAAACTGGTCGTTCATTAAACCTTTCGCTCACGCTGACACTCATCGTAGCTTTGACAGGTTTACCATCACCATAGTCGGCCAAAGCGGTAATTACTGCATTGCCATAAGCCTTCGCCACGAACCGGCCTTTTTCGTCAATCTCTACAACATCCGGCTTACTGCTTTCCCATGCGATGTACGAAAAGCGTAGCATCTATCGGCGTTACATTCATCTGTGGAGTGTAGGTTTCGCCCAAAGCTAGTTTGTCTGTTTCTTTCACAAATTCCATACTTTCGATATAGATAATGGGCTTCACCTTAATTTCAAACTCTTTCGTGAAATGTTTGTCGTCGGTAGCGGTAACTTGATGCGTGCCTTTCCTTCAGCTATGCCCTTCACCTCGCCTTTTTCATTGACGGTGGCTTTATCGGGGTTAGGCTTTTCCAAATCAACCCGGGGTAAAGTGGGGTCGGCCGGAGTAGTCTGCCAAGTGAGGGGCAAAGTCGAGGTTACAAACACTTCGAGGTCTTCATTAGTGAGATTGATATCAGTGATGTGAATAATTTCGTTTACTACCTTCACATTAATGGTCGAAGTGACAGAATAGCCCACAGCCGGCTTGGCCGAAATTACCGTACTACCGGCCTTCACTGCCGTGATGCGTCCTTCGGCATCTACGGTAGCCACATCGGGCACAGTCGATTTCCATACCACCTCTTTGTTGAAAGCCTCATCAGGACCTACAGTATATTTTATCAAAGTGTCAGTGCCTATCAGCAGAGGCAGTTCGGAGGTCACTTCAAGGTTGATTTCCTTAACGGGCACTCTCTCTTCTAAAACAGGGGATACATCGTCATCGTTGCACGAAACGGTCATCATTAAGCCAGCTGTAATCAGTGCTGCAAACGCACCCTTTGAAGTATATTTTTTTTGTATGTCATAATTCGATTACTTTATAAATGAATAATGAATGGATTATTGGTTCCAACCCGGATTTTGTTTCAAGTTGGAGTTCAGTTTGAGCTGGTCGGTGGGCAGCGGCAATAAGTAATGCTTTTCATGCCAGTTGCGTCCTTTCTCGTGGATAATACAACCTTCACCATCTTTCTCTTAAAGGAAGCATCAGGCCATCTGTTTTCAAAATCGGTACCTTTCCACTTCACACCGGTGAGGTTCATCGGCATTTCGTCTTCGGCCGTTTTCCAACGCTTCAGGTCATCAATGCGGAAATTCTCATCGAAAAATTCCGATGGTACGCTCACGACGAATCTCTGTGCGCATATCCAAATTATTTGCCGTAACAAAGTCGTTAGTCAAGTCAGGCATTTCGGGGGTTGATGCGTTTGCGTGTCAGGTTCAAACTGATGGCTAAGTCTTCATCCGATATTTGTCCATCGCGTTCAAACACGGCTTCGGCATAGTTCAGCAGTACCTCGGCATAGCGGATTATAGGGAAATCGTAAGCTTCCATACCGGTAGGCACTCCGTCGCGTTCGCTACACCACTTGTGGGGAAAGTACCCCGTACCCGTCTGAGGCATGAAGTTCCTATGCGAGGCATTGGCTATTTCGGCTGCATTGCCGCTCCAATCAATGCGTCCGCCGTTTGTACCCCCAGTAAGTTTGTCCGGGCACCATAAGCTGATTGTTCATGCGGTTGTCGCGATTTTTATATTCATCATCCACTTTCGTGTAATTCCACGTTTGGGGATTGATGGGCAACCCATTGCTTTGCAGATACATATTAGCCATTTTACGAGTAACATACAAGGCATTACCCAAACGCCCTTGGGTTATGTTGAACCCGATAGAATTGATAACAGGGTCGTGACGGCGGGTAAAGATATACTTTTATTACCTGTTTTATTGATACTGGCAGGGTTCGACTTTTTCATTCTCCAAGATAAAGAGATACTTGTAGGCCTCCCGTACCCAATTCTTGAGGAGCAAAAAGTTCGAATGCTCCGCCCGCCATCACATCATGAGCCGCCTGTGCTGCGGTATTGAGCAAATCTTTTTTGTACGTTCGGTATTTTTGACCGCCATTATGGAATTTCTCCCATGTACCTTCATAGAGGGCTACACGCGAAAGAAATGCCAAAGCGGCTTTCGCAGGAGAGGCGGCCTTCATCGCTGCTGCTGATAGCCTTATCGACGGGTAATAGTTTAGCGGCTTCTTTCAAGTCGTCAATGATGAAGTCAGCTACCTCGGTACGCGGATTACGGGCCTTCTGCATCTCAGACGAGTCGATGTCGAGCGGTGTGCGGGTAATGATAAGATCACCATAAGCCTGCAACAACTCAAAGTAACAATAAGCACGGAAGAAACGGGCTTCCCCACCGAAATGGCAATGTCGGCTTGTTGTTCATACGTATCGGCTTGTTGCAATAAAGTATTGGTTTGACGAATACGATTGTAATTGTCGGTATAATGCTTGTCTGACGACGGAATACTGTTCGTTCCGTTACTATAGATGTTCACCGTGCTACCGGCAAACAAGTCCGAGCGAATATCAGCGTGCTGACTGTCGTCGAGCCATCGAAAGTCGGCCGACCAGCTGTAGAACTGCGGGCAAAAGTTTGAAGTGTTCGGGCGACTTCCAATAGTTGGTATCCGCCAATTGCGTCTTGGGTTCAAGGTCCAAACACGACTGCATGGTCATGGCGCAAATGATTCCTAAAATATATGCTATTTTTTTCATTGTTATCTTCAATATTAAGAATAAAAAATTAGAATATGGCATTCACACCGAAAGTCACGGTGCGGTTAAACGGATAGCGTTGCTTGTTTTCCACTTTGCGGGTGGCTTCGGGATCCCAACCATCGGTGATATACGATTTTTCCCCCACAAGTCGGCGCCCGATACATAAATACGCAGGTTGCTGATAAAAACCGCTCTTATTCATCCATGCCTTTGGCAATGTGTAACCTAGTACAATCTCTTTGAGACGCAGGTAAGCTCCGTTATCGGCCGACCAGGTAGAGGGAATGTAGTTGTAGTTATTGATGTCATTACTGTTTGAATAAGTAGGAAATGGTTATTGGGAGTTTCAGGACTCCATACATTACCTACCGACTGGTTAGTAGTGTTCAGCCAAATAGCTTTAAAAGGCACTTTCCAAGTCGATTTCACGATAAATGGTACGCTTGCCCACACCCTTGGAACACGGTATTGAAATCAAATCCTTTTCCACTCGCATCCGAAATTAAACGAGAACGAATATTTTGGGTCGTCGGAACCAAGAAATACAAGGTCGTCTTGTGTCAGTTTACCGTCTTTGTTCACATCTTCATACATGTGGTCGCCCAAACGCAAGTTGGCAGGTAGAGCGATAGAGTTGCTGCCCACATATTTGTCCACGTAATAGTCCAGTTGGTCTTGGTTTTGTACCTTGCCCACATAGCGGTAACCAAATACCGAGTTGAGTGGGTAGCCATTCACAGCTTCGTTATAACCTGCGCTCACCACGATGTTACCTCCATCGACTAGTTTGTTGGTCATATAGGTTAACGTACCGCCAACGTGGTAGTTGAAACCGCCTATCTTGTCACGCCAAGTCAAGCTGGCATCGTAACCATTGGCCTCAAACTTACCGCTATTAGTACTGGGGGAGCAGTTCCACCCAATACACCGGGGTGCAGACGCGAAACCAGCATATTGTCGTTTTTCTTTTAAAGACCTCGAACGTACCCGTAAGGCGATTGTTGAGGAATCCGAAAGTCAATCCCCAAGTTATAGTTGTAGATACGTTCCCAAGTACGCATGGTGCTCACCAGTCCGGCAGATTCCACATAGGTTCCTTTCGAGTTGCCCAACAAAGCGCCACTGTTCGATTTGTAATTGTAAAGTTGGATGCCATCATAGGCGTCCAATACCATTTTTGATTACCTACCTCACCATATGAGGCACGTAGTTTTAGTTCATTCACATAGTCACGCAAGTTCTCCATGAATTTCTCTTCAGTGATACGCCATCCAGCTGATGCGCCCCAAAAGAAGTTCCAGCGGTTCTTGGGCAAAATTTCGAAGAACCGTCGTAGCGAGCATTCACTTCAACCATATATCTCGACTTGTAATTATAATTCAAGCGACCGAAAATAAGAGAGAATGGCTTCCTCCCAACGGTCTACCTTGTCTATGTAAATTTGTCCTTTACCGTTAAGCGATTCGATTGCCGCTTCTACGTCCATTGCTTTGGTGCCGCTATAATCGTAAGCGGCATAATCGTATTGCACACCTCCCATAAGCGATATGTCATGAACCTCATCAAATAATTTCTTATAAGTGAGGAAAGCTGATGCCGTGTAATTGTCGGTACGCGCAGAACTTTTAGTATACGATGATTTTTTTCTTTTGCGGGATAGGGAGAGTTCTCATTTTTGAATCGGTGTACCGTCGTATTGATACCAATCAATCGAAAGATATTGTTCGTCACGGGCCGCATTGTTCGTTGAGTATCCCAAAGTTCCCTGAAAATCAAGACCATCCAAAATGTTCACTTTCAAAATCTCGTTCACATTCATCGTGGTCACCACAAGTTTGTTGTCACCACCCAATTCGGCCGACCAGTTAGGGGTATGAATGCCTCCCCACGCATACGGTTTGCCATCGATAGTCGAAACCGGTAGCCCTGGCTGTGGTATGCTACTGCCTAATATACTACCAATCTGTGTAGGAGCCACCTGATGCTGACGACTAGCTGACATGTTGGTTTCAAGCTGATACGGTTGTTTATCTTGAAACTGTTGAATAAACGTACGTTATAGCGTTCGTTCGAGTTGTTCCCCCATTGCAACGTCCCTGGTCGTTCAAATAACCCAACGAAAGTCGGTAGGTCGATTTTTCCGAACCTCCGCTTACGCTGAGGTTATGCTGGGTAGAAGTGGCATTTCCCCAAAGCACATCAGTCCAGTTCATATCGTGAAACACAAAATCGGCCACACCACGGAATCCTCCCGGAATGGGATCTTCATCGGGGTTGTTTCCACCATGCAGATTAATCCAACTCCCCTTCATCGCTTTAGCCAAACGGGCATAACGTACCCAGTTGTCATCTTCGCCATAGCCGTCATTCAAACGGGCTTGGAGCACACCGTCCGTCCATTCGTCCATGCTCATCATGCGGGGCTGTAAACCCACAATTTTACGTGTAACCGAAACCACTATATTCCACTTTGGTTTTGCCGGCATCGGGACGTTTGGTAGTTACCAAAATCACACCACCTGCCAGCTTTTTGCGCCATAAATAGCAGCCGAAGCATCTTTCAGAAAGTTAATGGTTTCGATGTTCATCGGCATTGAGTTGGGAGCCATCTCGCTCACACCACTGGCTGGTACACCGTCAATAATCAAAAAGAGGTTCTACCTTTGTTCTTTGAGACAGAGCCACGGATTGAGACACCCCTTATCCTTCTTCACCAGGGAGCAGCCGACGATCGGGTGATGCGTAAGCCCGAACCTGACCTTGCATAGCCGAAAGCGGATTGGCCACCGTACCTTTGTCTTTAAAAAGTTTTTGGTCGACCACTGTTACCGAGCCTGTCAACGATTCTTTTTTCTGAGTACCATAACCTACCACGACAACCTCATCCAGCACCTCTGTATCTTCGTGCATGATAATTTTAGCCAGATTCGTCCCTTTTACAGAAACTTCCAACGTCTTATAACCAATAAAAGAAATCACCAACGTACCACCTGGATACATTATTCAAAGTAAAGTCTTATCCATATCCGTTATCGTACCATTGGTAGTGCCTTTCACCTTGACATTGGCACCAATAACAGGTTCGCCATAGGAATCCACGATTTTTTTACCTTTGATTACCCCAGTCTGCGAAACAGCCTGCACTTCTCCCACATTGGCAAATACCGCCTGCGGAGCACCTGTTACAAGGGCAAAGGCCATCACTGTAGAGAATAGAAATCTTCTCGATGAGAATCTGAAGAGATTTTTTTCATATACATAAAATTTAAAACTAACATTTATACTATTTATTCTTAATATTAGATACACTGTTGGATATACCACGGATTTCTTTTCCGACTGATAAACAAGTGGTTTTCCACCGTACGGGGAAGAAATTCCCAATTGGGCGGCAATATCAGCCGAGGATTTATTTTTCGAAACGACTCATGATATAAATCTTCCGACGTTGTTCAGGAAGCTGATTGGCGCGCCCCATTCGCATGTCAATAGATTATTGGCAATGATCTGACTCTCCACTTCATTGATACAAGTAGGGAATCCGGTCGAAAAGATAGGGAAGTTACTTCTTGAGCTTTGTAAAACGACGCAAATAGTCCGTTACTAGATTCCGGCAAATCGCGAATATAAAATGTTTCACTGTTTCCGGACGCACATCTGCTTATAGTCCATCAAACGCAAAAGACATCTTGTGACAGATCTTTTGCTTCTTCGTCCTTTACCTATTTTATAATAGATATAAAAAGATAAACGGAATGATGATAACTCTTATAAGAGTCAGCAACCAGTTGAGTGGATTTTCTATGTTTATATTTTTATTGCTTAGATTTTTGTTTATCATTACGCTGGCAAATATAAATGGTAAATACGGAAAAGAAAAACACAAAAAAGGGCGGATAGATTTCATCCTATTGGAAGGAAAACAGAAGTCGTAATACCTACTGGTAATCAATCAATTATACAATACAAACTGGAGTCTCAAATTATTATATGAGACTCGACAATCAATCTTCATTAGTTCGTCCTATACTTTGGACGTATTCGTTCTGGGGTTATTCCAGTTGTCTTTTTTAAAATAGCGAAAAAGGAAGTGCGAGAACTAAAACCACACAGTTCAGCTAAAGCACTTAAGGTATATTTTGAATATTCATCCTCATTAAGTAACCGTTTAAACTCAGCTATGGGTAATCATTCAGATAATCATAATAATTCTTGTTCAAGAACTGATTAAACACGTAGGACAATGTATATGGAGAGACGTTCAGCACTGACGCCAAATCCGCAATCTTTAAATCAGGGTTAACATACAGCCTTTTTTTCCCTGCATCAACATATCCACCCGTCTGCCAGCCGATGACATTCTTCCATACTCACATTGCTCTTTCTGTATTTTTCTTCAACTATCGGTTTTCCGGTTTCTATGGCATCCGCCGCAAGAGCCGGAGAGTTCTTTTTTCTCCGGTAATAAGCATAGCTTAAGCATATTATTGCAATCAATAATAGAATTGTTCCCCATAAGGTCGCGTTAAAAGAGGAAGCAATAGTCACTGATAAACAGATTTCTGAACCGGGCTCACCAACCGACGGATTTTGAATTGATATTTCCCAGAAGACAAGTCATAATAGGTCAGTTCGGATTTACCACCCTAACAACTGCCAATCATCATCATCCCTTCCATTTTATATTCATAAGACATATATGCAGGATCGGAATAGGTAAATCCGGAGAAACAGATAGTCAGATTCTTGTGCGACGGTTCCAAAGAGACTTTATAGATGCTGTTCTCTGTATAGCAGGATGATAAGGTTCTTTACCATTCACATATACATCTGTGATAGCCAGGGGA
>VOFC01001266.1_pt1 | contig 11987 bp, 18 predicted proteins | sample 5384161 | NCBI WGS metagenome assembly VOFC01 (sample SAMN12384722, study PRJNA508395) | human gut metagenome | isolation source: healthy gut B | host: Homo sapiens | reverse complement strand
TGCCTCTTTATCGACTGCTGAACCTTCCTTTACATAATGGGTTACATCGGCGATATGCACTCCTACTAGAAATGTTCCATCAGGAAGTTCCTTTAATGAAATGGCATCGTCGATATCTTTGGTGTCTTTGCCATCGATTGTAAAAATTTCAATATCTCTTAAATCCAGTCTGCCACTGAAATCTTGCGGTAATACTTTATCAGGCATTTTCTCTACTTCATCTAAAGTCGATTGATTGTAAGTCTTCACAAATCCGTATTGATATGCGATAGATTCGATGTCTACACCAGGATCATTCTTATATCTAGGGTACGGACAATTGTTCCATAATATTCGTTGCCATCTTGCTGATTCAAATCGACGATTACTTTGGCCCCATCTATTGCAGACTGATTTGGAATCGCAATTGATAACTTCAATAATCTAAAATTATCCGGTCTTACAAAGGCATCTTCATTAACGTGATAAACTTCACCGATAATTTGATTTAAATCTCTACTAAGTACTTGACGACATTGCCTTCGTTACCCGTACTTTTCTTCGTATATATTGGTTGAATTAGTACGGTGTCACCATCTACTGCATCGTACGAGTTTTCATGTTTAATTAGAAATGTTTCGTCTCCTGCTGTAACAATGCCCGTTTTTCCTTTCGGTGTCGTATAGATACCTTTTCGATATGGACTCTTGTTAATATCCATCAATTTTTCCAGAACTTGTCACATAGATATCGTATATCGTTTCCATATCTTGTAATAATTTACTGATATCTTCCTCTTGATCAATTCAATTGCATCTTTTAATTCTTCCTCGCTAAGTGCTTTTTTACTATTTTTTAATATTCTTAAAATTCTTTCTTTCATTCCCTTATCCCCCGTACTCCCTATTATAAAGGAAAAAAGACTATTTTGTTAGTCTTTTTTATGAAATTTATGTTTTCCTTTAAACTTGTCGAAGAAGTGTTCTTTTTCTGTTCTTTCTTTTTCTTCTTTTCTCTGCTCCGACGATTTCAAAATCGATTGTTTTATCTTCTCTAGATGCTTTTACAACTCTTACTTTAACACGATCACCGATACGATATACTTTATGAGTTTTTCACCTGTCAACGTCAATGTTGTTTCATCATAATGATAGAAATCATCCATTTCTGAAATATGAACAAGGCCTTCTACTAAGTTATCAACTCGATAAACATACCGAAACTCATTACAGAAGAAATCATTCCTTCGTATTCTTCGCCAATATGATCTTCCATATATTCAGCCATCTTCATATCTTCTACTTCACGTTCACAGTTGACAGATGCCATTTCTTTACTGGAAGCTAATTCGGCAACATATGGTAGTTTTTCTTCCCAATGAGAAACGGTAGTGGATGAGATGTCTCCATCAAACAAATACGTATGTAGTAGACGGTGAACCGTCGTATCTGGATATCTTCTAATCGGCGATGTAAAGTGTGTATAACATTTACTAGCTAATCCATAATGTCCTAAATTTTCTGGCTTATAGACAGCTTTTTTTGCATACATCTTAATAATAAAGATGATAAAATCTTGTATTCTTTTTTTATCTTTTAAGAAATCTAGTAATTTTTGAGTTGTCCTTGGACTTAAATCTTTCAAATTACCATTGTAGTGAGTATCCTAGAGTGGATACAAACGATAGGAATCCTCTTATTTTTTTCTTCCTTTGGATATTCGTGAACACGGTAAATAAATGGTAAATTCATATAGTAGATATGCGTTGCAACCGTCTCATTTGCAACAATCATAAAGTCTTCAATCAATTTTTCACCAGCACCGCGTTCTCTCTTAACGATTTGAGTTGGATGACAATTTTCATCTACTAAAATCTTTGCTTCATCTACATCAAAATCGATATAGCCACGTTCATGTTTTTCTTTGCGAATGATGTCTGCTAGTTCTTTCATCTGTAACAAAGCATCTTTGTATGGTTCATATCCTTCTGGAACTCGATTTTGTTCTAGAATCATATTTACTTTCTTATATGTCATTTGGATATTTGAACGAATTACACTTGGGAAAATATTATAATTTACAACTTTGCCTTTATGATTAATTTCCATCACACAAGATACTGCTAGTCTATCGACTCCTGGATTTAGGGAACAGATTCCGTTCGATAATTTATGTGGAAGCATTGGAATGACACGGTCTACTAAATAGACACTCGTTCCACGTTCCATAGCCTCTTGGTCGATGGCACTTCCTTCTTTTTACGTAATAACTGACGTCTGCAATGTGAACTCCTAGTTCATAGTTTCCATTTTGTAATTTTTTGATAGAAATTGCATCGTCGATATCTTTGGTATCATCGCCATCTATCGTAAATATCATCTGATTACGAAGATCTGTTCTACCTTTCATCTCTTCTTCAGAGAGACTTCTTCTGGAATATCATCCAGTTCTTTAATCGTATCATCGTTAAATGTATCGTCTATCTTATATTTATAGACAACGGATAAGATATCGACACCTGGATCGTTTTTTATGTCCTAAAATCTTTAATACACGGCCTTTAAAGCGATTGCCACTAATATTTTCGTAATCTCTGCTAGAACTTTATGACCATCTACTGCTCCTAGTGCATTTTCTCTTGGGATTTCTAATTGCATCTTAATTTTTTTTTGTCATCTGGTGTGATGATGCCTGTCCCTTTATGAAAATTGATTTCACCTACTAGTGTCGATAAGTTTCTTTTGACAATTCTTAAAACTCGTCCTTCTTTGCGGTCTACATTTTTTCTTACTTGTTACTTCTACTAAAACCTCATCGCCATGAATAGCACCATTCATATTTTCTTGGCTAATGTAAATATCATCATCTTGGCGAGAAGGATCTCCCTCCTTCGACAAAGCCAAAGCCTTTTCTGTTAGCACGCAATATTCCTTTGATTAAAGGACTGTTTTCAATTAACATATAACGGTCTTTGTTTGAATGATACAAGATAGATTCGTCTGTCAATTCTTTTGTTACTTGTTGCAATTCTTGAAACTCTTGTACCGTTGTAAGTCCTAAAGCATTATCCAATTCTTCTAACGATAGTGCTTTATCACTACTCTTTAATATTTCTAATACTCTTTTCTTTCATATAATCATTCCATTCTTATTATCATTATAAAATAAAAAGGACTATTTTGTTAGTCCTTTTTCACTATGTTTACATAAATTCTGCAATTAAACTAATTCCAAAGAATAATAATCCTAGAACCATCGTCAATCTACTGATAAATAATTCTAGACCTCTTTCTTTTTTCTTTTTTTGAAAAATAAATCTGAATTACCGCCAGTAATAATTTGAGATGCGGCTTCGGCTTTGTTACTTTGTAATAAGACAATTGCAATCAATAAAAATGGAAATAATGATTAAAACTGTTTCCATATGATCGCCCTCCGTTTTCTACCTATATAATTTACCATAAAATACGCTATAATGCAAGAAATTATGTTATCCTTGGCTGAAAACAGATAGTAAGATTCCTAAAAGAACACAGGAACTTCCACCTAGAAGCAAGAAAATGAACACTGGATTTGATAATCCTGTCACGGCTGGGGCTGGTGTTGGAGCCACATAGTTGATGGCTTCTCCTTTTTCATCGAACGTTATCACATCCCCTAATACTTCTACCTCTATATATTTTTGTTTTTCTGCTTTTAACTTGTGTAGTAAGATTGGATCTTTGACATAGCGCTCTTGCACTAAATTGGAAGCCATTTTGTAAAACTCTTGTTCCGTCGGTATTTTAAGTGTTACAAGCTCTTTTTTTAAGGCCGAATCGTAAATCAGATCTTTTTTAATTAAAAGTCCCATCCGATTTCCGTCGTAAGCATTGTTCAAAAACATCGGACTGTCGAACAAAAGACTTTTTCTCTGTAATCATACGTTTTAAATATGTTACAAATCGGTCTTCCCTTACTCATATTTAGTGCTTGATTAATAAAATTTTGTTCATCTAATATTTTAGTTGCATCTTGAATAATTTGAGTTGGATTTTTAGCAGCTTCATAAATTTCTCTAGAAATTGCCTGGAAAAAGTGTCCTTCTTCTCCACTTATATCACTATAACGTTTATTAATTGACATAACTTGTTCCATTAATTCTGTAAAACTTTCAATATTTTCATAATATGCATGAAGTTCTTCACGTTTTTCATCTGATAGAGATGATAAAATGGAACCGACAAATACTTTGATTACTGGCGTACTTATATGACGGTGATATGCACTAGCATAACTGTCGATTAAAACTTTAATCGTCGTAGCAAATGTGAAGAATTGGAAGTAGTATTTTAACGTTTCTTTTGTAAGACTGCTTCTAATCGTTCTTTTTTTTTTCTTTTTTCTGGTGTTCGATTTAGTACACCTTCTAATTTGTCGATACTCTGTTGCAATCTTGAAGATACTTGTTTATAGTTGACGAACTTATTATCACATATTTCGGCATTCAACGTAATATCCTGACGTCTATTTCCTTCAAAGTTATAGTAACCGTTGTTAAATAGAATGGCCAATTGACGTCCTAGTACTTTAGCGAACTCAATCACATACGTTTGAGTATTTACATACTTTTCTGGATCTAGGAAAGGAAAATTCAAATAAGTCTTTTTAATCTCTTTTCATCCTTGCTTTTTAAAGCATACTCGAAGTCCGTCACACGGAAGATGTTATCGACTAATTTCTTTTTCTTGACCGATGCGAAATCCTTTATTATTTGCTCTTGAAAATTCAATTGCTTCTTTGGTATTGATGTATTCGGAGTGACCTACTCTTGCTAAGTAATCTTCCAAATATTCATCTAATGTAGGAATTAAAAACTCTTCAGTCGCTTGATGAGGCATAATTCCCACTTGAACAATGGTTGGAGTATAAAATCCTAACTCTTGCAGTTCCCGAGATAATTTCTTTTCATGTTGTAATTCTTCCAATGAGCATGCGGCACGGAATCGCAAATATTTGTTCCCATCTTTTTTTCAATCAATTGTAATGCGTACGGAGTATTATCGTCACCAATTAAATTCTTGTAACGAGTTACTCTAGAGCATACCAATTTCGTTGGTATCAACATTGGATCTACACCTTTGTATTGCATAAACTTTCCATCGTTTGTCAATGTAAAAACACTACGTCCGACTGAATAGCTGCCATATGCTAAATTAAATACGTTTTTATTTAATAGTTTAGTAATTTCTTGTCGCTTCATCGTAGTATCCATAATTTTAATGTTACTTGGTAAAGAAACCGGATGAAAGACGCAGTAGTCTTCTTTTTCTTCCAATGTTCCCGGAAATAATAAATCATCGATTACTAATTTATACAATTGGTTTTTGTCGCTCTAATAAGGCGATGGCCTTTTTCCAAGAAAGAGATTTCATCGAAATAGAGTTTTGATATTGAACCCAATCAACGTAATCGTAATAGTTGATTCCCTCTTTTGGAGCAGAAATCGGTTTTAAATGATAAAAATCGTACGTGTTTGGTAATTTGTCCAATAATTTGAGATATTGATTCCAATGCTTCATGCCATCGCGAATCAAATTCATTGCAATCGATTTACTTTCTTCATCTTTTAGATAATCGATTCCTACTTTGAAGTTATAAAGCGCTCTATTTTTTAAATCTGTTGCTAAATCTAATATTTTATCTTGCTCTTCCGTATATTGCTTTAAATATACGATTTCTTCTGTAGGATCCGTCACTTCTAGTTGCATCAACTTACTTAGTACGACAGATTCCATCTCTTCTTTAGAAGAAAATTCATGAATGCCACGGAACTGTTTTAAAATGTATTCAAAGTAATACCACTTATCATCTTTTTGGTAAGCAATAAAACTATGCATTCTAGTTGGATGCTTTTCGTTCATGAAGACGTACCGTTGATATGGAATTTCTTGTTCTTCAAAAAAACCGGCTTCTAACTCAATTAGGTCAGGAAGGGAGCCAATCGTCAGTGGAATATAATTTTTAAAGTTTTTTAATGTCCAATTTTCGTAATACAAGGCCGTACTTGCAATGCGCAATTTCGTTCCTACACTGTCGTCTTCTTTTTTATAAAATCTGGTAACGTCGTATATATATTTTTTTAGGTAATTTACAACTCTCGTATCATTATAAGTAATAATTTTATTACTACTTAACAGTTTATTATCATCATCGAGTGGCAAGCGATACGTTTTTCCATTTTGTTGTAGTAAAAACCGTAGTCGTAGTTCTTAACCAAGAAATCCAATAATCCTTGTGGGGTAATGACCATGTATTTACTAAAGATATGATTGTTTTTATCTGGAATGATACATTTTAATCGTTCAAATTTTAATTTAATTACTTTTTTTACTTCATCTAATGAAAAGGAGGTATTGTTAATATATTCGTTAATCGTATCGCTAACTTGTTCGTTCAAGATATTGGGATAGGTGGCCGCAAGGGCAATGACATAGTCATAAATTGCCAGTTGCCTGTTATTCATGATACCGCCTCCTATCCTACATATCATCATTATATCACAAAAATCAATACTTTTAATAGAATATATTGTATAATTAATTTAGGTGGTAAATATGAAAAAGAAAATCGTCGCCTTAGGTGGCGGCACAGGTATGTCTTCGCTATTACGTGGGTTAAAAAGATTTTCCTGCTGATATTACGGCAGTTATCACGGTTAGTGACAATGGTAGCTCAACAGGAAAATTGAGACAAGAGTTCTCTATTCCTGCCATTGGGGATATTCGAAAGGTACTTACCAATCTTTCTTCTCTTCCTGACGAAGTCAAAGAAATTATGGAATATCGCTTTCATACTTACAGTGATTTAAACGGACACCCAATTGGAAATTTAATTTTAACCGCACTTTTAAATAAAACTGGAAATTTAAAGAAAAGTATCGAATATTTAAGTACGTTGTTAGATGTCAAACAGAAAGTTTTACCTTTATCTGAGGATTCCTTAACTTTGATGGGAGAAACCACGGATGGCACTATTATCGAAGGAGAAGCGAACGTCACTGAGGCAGGGAAAAAGATTAAACGAGTCTTTTATAAGCAAGAACCGAATGTACTTCCTGAAGTAATCGATGCTATTAAAGAAGCGGACTTAGTCATCATCAGTATGGGCAGTTTATACACCAGCATCATGCCTCATCTCATCTGTAAAGAAGTCGTTCAAGCGGTTCGTCACACAAAAGGAAAAAGTTATGTACTTGTGTAATGCTATGACACAACCAGGTGAAACAGATACGTTTACGGTGGTGATCACTTAGAGGCATTAGAAAAGTATTTAGGAAAACATACCATTGACGTTGTCGTAGCTTCCAACACGAAAAATTAATCCGGATGTGCTTCATAAATATCAAACAACAGAAGAGAAAGATCCTGTCGTCATTGATTATGAGCAAATTGACGATATGGGAATCGAACTGATTGAAGGAGATTTATTGACAACTGAAGATGGAACGATTCGTCATGACAGTATGAAACTCAGTTCTTTGATTTTTTGCATATTTATTTAAATAATTCATTTCAAAATAAAAAAGCCTTGTTTCCATTGAAACAGGGCCTTTCTTTTATTTACGTGATAATTCTTCTTCAATTCTAAGAAGTTGATTATATTTGCACATACGATCCGTTCTAGACATAGATCCTGTCTTGATTTGACCTAAATCTAATCCAACTGCTAAATCGGCAATTGTCATATCTTCTGTTTCACCACTACGGTGAGAAATAACTGTGTTGTATCCGTTTTCTTTTGCTAAGTTAATGGTGTCGATTGTTTCACTGATTGTACCAATTTGGTTTACTTTAATTAAAATGGCATTACCAGCATGATTGTCGATTCCCTTTTGTAAATATTTCTTATTTGTTACAAATAGGTCATCTCCAACTAGTTGAACTTTATCGCCAATTTCTTGCGTAACTTTTGTAAATCCTTCCCAGTCGTTTTTCATCTACAGGATCTTCAATCGTAATAATTGGATATTTTGAAATTAAATCTTTGTAATATTCGATTAATTCATCTGTCGTTAGACTGACACCTTCACCTGCTAAAACGTATTTTCCGTCTTTGTAGAATTCACTTGCAGCAACATCGATTCCCTAATTTTACATCTTTATCTGTATAACCAGCACGGTTGATGGCTTCCATAATTAGTGCGAATCCTTCTTTGTTGCTCTTTAAATCTGGAGCAAAGCCACCTTCATCTCCAACACACCAGTAGCATATCCATGTTCTTTTAAAACGTTCTTTAAATTATGGAATACTTCTGAACCGATGCGTACTCTTTCGTGAATCGTATCAGCTTGTGGCATAATCATATATTCTTGAAGTCTAAACTGTTATCTGCATGTGCTCCACCATTGATGATATTCATCATTGGAACTGGAAGTGTTGTACCATTTCCTACATAAGCATACAGTGGTTTACCTGCATTCATAGCAGCAGCTTTTTAAACAAGCCATAGAAACACCTAGAATGGCGTTTGCACCTAACTTGCTCTTTGTTTCTGTTCCGTCTAATTCGATCATAGCATTATCGATTGCTCTTTTGATCTTCTACTTCCATTCCTACGACACGGTCGCGAATTACAGTATTTACATTTTCAACAGCTCTTAATACGCCTTTGCCCATGAAACGGCTCTTATCGCCATCACGTAATTCTAAGGCTTCTCTTTCACCAGTAGAGGCTCCAGAAGGGACAGCAGCTCTTGCCATCATTCCGTTTTCTAAGATTACGTCTACTTCAACTGTTGGGTTTCCTCTTGAATCTAAAATTTCTCGTCCAATTACATTTTTAATCTTCATCGTTTAATTCCTCCACATATTTTTTTGAATTCTGCGCCTCTTACTTCGCATTCCTTGTATTGATCCCATGAAGCGCTAGCGGGACTTAGAAGCTACTATGTCTCCTGATGCAGCAATTTCCATTGCTTTTGGGAATGCATCTTTTAAATATTCGTAACTGTAAGTTGGAATATTTAATTTGTTGCCATAATCTTGAACGCGATTACGGCAAGTACCAATTGCTAAGATTGCTTTCACATGGTCCATGTATGGCGTCAATTCGTTAAAAGTCTTGACCACGTTCCATACCACCCAGAAAAATAATCGTCGGTTCTTTGAATGTCTGTAATGCAATTTGGGTACATTTAATATTCGTTGCTTCGGTATCGTTATAAAAAGTGATACCATGATAGTCTCTTACAAACTCTAATCGGTGCTCTACACCACGGAATGTTTTTAAAACTTGAATAATATCTTCTTTTTGGGACACCAACTTTTCGTACTGCTAAAATAGCAGCCATGATATTTTCATAATTGTGTGTTCCTTTTAAGAAAATATCGGATGTTTTGACAAACTCTTCGCCATCTAGGTAAATTGATTGATCCTTCAAGTAAATATTGGTATCCGTCGTCTTACTAGAAAAATATTCTTTGGTCGATAATATGTTCTGCGTTTGCATCTGAACATCTTGATTGTCGTAATTCAAAATGGCAAAATCAGCGCTTGTTTGGTTTTGAAATAACTTTTGTTTTTACATTTTATAGTTTTCATAACTCTTTAAAAAATCGATATGCGCCGGACTTAGATTTGTCATCACGGCAATGTGGATGGAACTCTTTGACGTCGTTCAACTGTTGTCAAGATACTTCCATCACGATGATATCGTCTTTCTTTAATTTAGGCAAAAAACTACATAGAGGATAGCCAATATTTCCTGCTAGATGAACAGACTTACCAGACTTTTTAATCATTTCATAAATTAATGTTGTCGTCGTCGTCTTACCATTCGTACCAGTGATTCCAATTAAAGTCACATTTTCGGCAATAAGCGATAAGCAACTTCTACTTCATTTAAGACTTCAATTCCAAGTTCTCTCGCTTTTAATACATACTTGTGATCAATTGGAACACCTGGATTTTTTAACCAAATAGTCGAAACTTTCATCTAACAAATCGTCGGGATGACTACCAAAGATAAATTTTACACCTAAATCTGTTAACTCTTTTACTTGTTCAGCATTCTGTTTGGATTCGTCCTTTCCATCATTCAAGATGACTTCATTTCCTCTTTGAATTAGCAATTTCGCAGCCTCATAACCACTTCTTGCAAATCCAAGAATTAAAATTTTGCTGTTTGTAAACATAACTATCACCTTTTCCATTATACTATAAAATATGGGGAAAAGAGAAGAAAAACGCATGAAATATGCTATAATATAAATATAATTTGATATTTTTGGTAATTTATGGTATAATACCTATCTTTAAGAAAGGAGGGCCCAATATGAAAATCGTAACATTGAGTGCAGAAGAATTTGATCGCTTTGCAGATAATCATAAGTATCGTAACTATTATCAAACCTCCGCTTATGGAAATTTAATGAGAAAGCACGGTTTCGAAGTAAACTATTTAGGATTTAAAAGTAGCGATGGGAACTTAATTGGTGCTAGTCTTCTCCTTTCTAAAAACTTATTTGGAAAATATCGTTATGCTTACGCTCCACATGGGTTTTTAATCGATTATAATGATCCAGATTTAATCAATGAACTTGCCGATAAACTCCAAAATTATTATTAAAACAACAATATATCTTTTTAAAAATCGATCCATTGATTCATTGTTCCGAACGAAATAAAAAAGGTGTGGCATTGAATTACAATCCTAAAGTAAATTTAACATTAGAGATTTTAAAAAAAGCCGGATTTGAGCATCATGGATTTAATAAATATTTTGAAACTTTAAAACCTCGTTGGAATGCGGTTTTACGTTTGGATCGTCCTGCGGATATGTTGTTCTTATCTTTTTGACAAACAGATCCGAAATAAACTTAGAAAAGCAAAACGTTGTGGAGTTGAAGTTTATCAGGGTACGGCGAACGACATTCCACTATTTTACGATTTCATTAAGAAAAAACACAATCGAAACTTAAAATATTATCAAGACTTTAATGAAGCTTTTTCAAAAAAATCAAAACTTTGAAATTTACTTAGCTAAGATTAATCCACAGACTTTGATTTTAACTACTAAAACGGATTATGAACGAGAATTACGTTTGAACGATGAATATAATTTTGCAATCCAAGATTACAACTCTAAACGAAAAAAATGTTAAAAGAGCAATTAACAAAAAAATGACTTCCGACCGATTATTAGCGTCTTATAAAGAACGCAGCATAGTCAAGTGATTTACGGAACATTTCAATTCCTGTAACAACTGTTTTTCTTGTATCTTTAAGACCAACGATTTCAACTTCATCATTAAGTTTTAATTGTCCTCTTTCAACACGTCCTGTAACAACTGTTCCACGTCCAGTAATTGTAAATACATCTTCAACTGGCATTAAGAATGGTTTGTCAGTATCACGTACAGGAGTTTCAATCCAGTTATCAACAGCATCCATTAAGTCTAAGATTGCTTGTTCATACTTAGGATCTCCTTCAAGAGCTTTTAAAGCTGATCCACGAATAATTGGAGTATTATCTCCATCATATCCATATTCAGTTAATAATTCACGAACTTCCATTTCAACTAAGTCTAAAAGTTCTTCATCATCAACCATATCACATTTATTTAAGAATACAACCATACGAGGTACTCCAACTTGACGTGATAATAAGATATGTTCACGAGTTTGTGCCATAGGTCCATCTGTAGCAGCAATAACTAAGATTGCACCATCCATTTGAGCAGCACCAGTAATCATGTTTTTAACGTAGTCAGCATGTCCTGGGCAGTCAACGTGAGCATAATGTCTCTTCTCAGTTTGATATTCAACATGAGAAGTGTTGATTGTGATTCCACGATCTCTTTCCTCTGGAGCCTTATCAATATTTGCATAATCTACGAATTCAGCAAATCCTTTTTTTAGATAATACATTAGTAATAGCCGCAGTTAAAGTAGTTTTACCGTGGTCTACGTGTCCAATTGTACCAATGTTAACATGTGGTTTTGAACGATCATATTTTTTGTTTTG
>VOFC01004740.1_pt1 | contig 11991 bp, 16 predicted proteins | sample 5384161 | NCBI WGS metagenome assembly VOFC01 (sample SAMN12384722, study PRJNA508395) | human gut metagenome | isolation source: healthy gut B | host: Homo sapiens | reverse complement strand
CTCGACACCATCGAGGAGACGGACGAGGGCTTTTCCATCGGAGCGATGGTGACGCTGCGCCAGCTCGAGCTGCACCCCGGCCTCGCCGCCTATACGGACGGTGCAGTGCGGGAGTCGGTGCGCCACATCGTGGGCGTCCAGCTGCGCAACCTCGCCACCGTGGGCGGCAGCATTTACAGCCGCTTCGGTTTCTCCGACGTGCTCACCATGTTCCTCGCGCTGAACGCTTCCGTAGAGCTTTATAAGGGCGGCGTCGTGCCGCTTGCTGAGTACGCCCAGCGCCCCTACGACCGGGACATCCTTGTGCGTGTCCTTGTGCCGAGGGAAAACTCCAGCTTTGTCTACCAGTCGGTGCGCAACAGCCAGACGGACTTCCCGGTGCTGACCTGCGCCGCCGCAAAATTGGCGGACGGCAGCATCCGCGCCGCCATCGGTGCGCGTCCGGGCAAGGCTGTGCTCTACACCGCAGCGCCTGAGGCGGGGGAGACCGCCGAGGAATTTGCTGCCCGCTTTGCCGCCGAGGTAAAGGCCGACATCAAGACCGAAAGCAATTCGCGGCGGCGCCGAATACCGCCGCCATCTGGCCGGCGTGCTGACGAAACGCGCCGTCTGTCGTCTGGAAGGCTGAGGAGGACACCATGCAGATAACACTTACATTGAACGATAAAAAGCTTGCCGCCGACGTGGCCCCCGACACTCTGCTCATCGACTTCGTGCGCAGCCACGGCTGTCTGAGCGTCAAGCGGGGCTGCGAGACGTCCAACTGCGGCCTGTGCACCGTCTTTCTCGACGACAAGCCGGTGCTGTCCTGCTCCGTTCTCGCGGCCCGCGCGGATGGCCATAAAGTGACCACGCTGGAGGGTCTGCAGGACGAAGCCGCCGAGTTCGGCGCCTTCATCGCCGATCAGGGCGCAGAGCAGTGCGGCTTCTGCAACCCGGGCTTCATCATGAACGCCCTCGCCCTCTTCCGGGAGAAGGAGTATCCCACCGAGGAGGAAATAAAGAGTATCTTTCCGGCAATCTCTGCCGCTGCTCTGGTTATGAGGGTCAGCTGCGGGGCATCCAGAACTTCCTCGCATGGAAAAAGCCGAAAGAGGAGGCGGCAGAATGAATACGGTCAACAGACCCTTCCGCAAGAAGGACGCCATGCAGCTGGTGACGGGCCAGCCCGTCTATATGGACGACCTCGTCCCCGCCGACTGCCTCATCGTCAAGCTCCTGCGCTCCCCCCACGCCAACGCCATCGTGAAGAGCATCAACACTGCTGTGGCGAAGAAGGTGCCGGGCATTGAGGCCATCTTCACCTGGGAGGATGTGCCGCAGGATGCCCGCCGCTACACCCAGGCGGGCCAGACCTTCCCCGAGGCCAGCCCCCGGGACCGTCTGCTCATCGACCGCCACGTCCGCTTTGTGGGCGACGTGGTGGCCATCGTGGCAGGAAAAGACGATAAATGCGTCGATAAGGCGCTGAAAATGATAAAGGTCGAGTATGAGGTGCTGGAACCTGTGCTCGACTACCACACCGCAAAGGATAACCCCATCCTCGTCCATCCGGAAGACAACTGGGAGAGCCTCTGCCCTGTGGGGGCGATAACAAGCGCAACCTCTGCGCCCACGATGCGTGCGGCAGCGGCGATATTGACGCTGTGTTGGCCGGATGTGATGTGATCATCGACCATGTCTACCATACCAAAGCCTGTCAGCAGGCTATGATGGAGACCTTCCGCACCTATTGCAGCATCGACCTCTATGGCCGGCTGAACGTCCTGAGCTCGACACAAATCGTTTTCCACGCCCGCCGCATCATTGCAAACGCGCTTCACATCCCGAAATCCATGGTGCGTGTGACGAAGCCTCGCATCGGCGGCGGCTTTGGCGCGAAGCAGACGGCTGTCTGCGAGGTCTACCCGGCCTTCGTGACCTGGAAGACCAGGAAGCCATCGAAGCTCATCTTCACCCGGGAGGAGAGCCAGATCGCCTCCACGCCCCGCCATGAGATGGAGATCCATCTTCGCCTCGGCGCCAACAAGGATGGCCGCATCCGTGGCCTCGACCTCTACACCCTCTCCAACACCGGCGCTTACGGCGAGCACGGCCCCACGACGGTGGGACTTTCGGGACATAAATCCATCCCCCTCTACGGCAGGGCCGAGGCCTTCCGCTTTACCTATGATGTGGTGTACACCAACCATATGTCGGCGGGTGCCTACCGGGGCTACGGCGCGACGCAGGGCCTGTTCGCGGTGGAATCCGCCGTCAACGAGCTGGCCGCAAAGCTCCATATGGACCCCTTCAGGCTCCGAGAAATGAATATCGTGAAGGAAGGGCAGGTCATGCCCGCCTACTACGGCGCGGTGAACACCAGCTGCCCCCTCGACCGGTGCCTTGCAAAGGTCCACGAGATGATAAACTGGGACGAAAAGTACCCCCGCCGCGATATGGGCAACGGAAGATCCGTGCCGTCGGCATGGGCATGGCGATGCAAGGCTCCGGCATCTCGGGCATGGACGTGGGCAGCGCCACCCTGAAGATCAACGATGAGGGGCTTCTATACCCTCCTCATCGGCGCTGCCGATATGGGCACCGGCTGCGACACCACGCTGGCCCAAATTGCTGCCGAGGTGCTGGAATGTGACCTCGACAATATCACGGTCTTCGGTGCGGACACTGACACCTCGCCCTACGATTCCGGCTCTTACGCGTCCAGCACCACCTACATCACCGGAAAAGCCGTCGAGAAGTGCGCGCTGAAGCTGCGGAGCCAGATCTGCCAGCTGGGTGCTCAGCTGCTGGACTGCAGCGAAAATGACGTGGAATTTGACGGTAAAACGGTATTTGCCTCTGCTGACCCGTCCAAATCTGTCTCGCTGGGTGATATTGCCACGGCTTCCATGTTCGGCCACGACATCCCGCTGGAAGTCACCGAGACCCACATGTCGCCTCTGTCGCCTCCGCCCTACATGGTGGGCGCGGCTGAGGTAGAGGTGGACACCGAGACCGACCCGGGTGCAGGCCGACAGACGTAAAGGTAGAAACCATCCGTATCCCCATGAAAAAGCCCTTCCCGTATTGCTTTTGCGGTACAGGATCATTCGCTGAATGTGCTGGTGAAGATCTCCACCGACGAAGGTCTGTGGGGCATCGGTGAGGCGCGTGTTTTGAACCGGTGACCGGCGAGAGCGCAGCCACCGTTCTGGAAGCGCTGAAACTGTTCCGCACCGGATTGATTGGCATGGATCCGCTGGATGTTGAGGGCATCCACAGGATGATGGACCGCCTGCTGTCAGGCAAACCTCGGCAAAGGCCGCGGTGGATATTGCCTGTACGATATCAAGGGCAAACTGATGGGTCAGCCTCAGGCCAAGGTGCTGGGCGGCAGCGTGAACCAGATCGTCACGGACATGACGGTGGGGCATTGACACCGGGCGGTCGCCAGCCCGGAACGGTGGAAAAGCGATGGCTTCACCATTCTGAAAAATCAAGGCCAGAAGCATCAACCCGAGCGAGGATATCCAGGCATTGACCCTGATCCGTCCAGGCGGTGGGCCCCAACATCCGCCTGCGTGTAGACGCCAAACCAGGGTTACACGGTCAGCGATGCGGTGCGCACCCTGAAAAGCCTTTTGAAGGTTGGGCGTGGAAGCGGTGGAACAGTGCCTGCCCAGCTGGGATCTGGACGGTATGCGCTTTGTGCGTTCCAAGGTGGACTTGCAGGTCATGCTGGATGAGTCGGTCCACCCCCCTATCGACGCAGCAAAGGCCTGCAAGATCGATGCCGCAAGACATTATCAACATCAAACCGATGAAGTGCGGCCTGCCCGTGTACCCGGCGGAAAAAATCAACGCCATTGCCGAGGCAAACCATGTACAGTGCATGGTGGGCCGTATGCTGGAGACCAAGGTAGCGGCCGGCTGCCGGTGTTAGCCTGGTTGCCGCCAAGCAGAACATCACCGCCGAGGCAGACTGGCGACAGCTTTATGTACGCTGTGGACCCCGAGATGGGTATGCCCGGCGGTTTTGCCGTGAATGGCGGCGTTCACACCCTGTCCGACAAACTGGCCTTGGCCTCTTTCATATTGGATTTTAAGCGGGACCCCGCAGAGAGGTATAGAGAGGTATATATTATGGCGAATACGATTTTTTTCTCCGAAGGCGCGCTCCTGTTCATCATGGTCGCCACGGTTGCACTGGGATTCTGGCTGCAGCGGTTCAAGGTGTTCAAAACATTGGGCCCGGCCCTGACGGTTATCGTCATGGGCATCGTGATGTCCAACCTGTGATCGTGCCTTACCTCCAGCCCCTACCTATGATGCCATCAGCAGCTACTGCGTGCCGTTGTCCGTTTCATCTGCCTGCTGACGGACTGAAAAACAGATGCGCAAATTATCCAAGGAACCGATCACGTGTTGGCCTCGGCCATATTCAGCGTCTATGCGGCAGCTTCGGTAATGTTCACAACAAAATCGACGAGGGCTGGAAGGTGGCCGGTATGTTCGTGGGTACCACCGGCGGCAGTTCCAACCTGACCGCCATCGCTGTAGGCCTGGATGCCAGCAAGAACACCATCGCCTCGGCCAATGCCGCCGACTATGTGGTGGGGCATCCACGCTGATCACTGATGTTTGCTACCCCCGCCCTGTACAAAAGAGTTCCAAATGGCTGAAAAAGCTGTGGCCTATGATATGAGCGAGTCGGAGCTGCTGGGGATAGCAACCACGAGGAACTGATGGCCTCAAAGGAATGGTCCATCGGAAATCGCCTGGCTGCTGGCCATCGGCTTTGGCACCGTGTGGGCTGCCGCAGCATCTCTCCTCGATGGTATTCCGGAGAAGGGTTCCGCAGCACCCAGGCCGCATCCTGCTCATCACCACCTTCTCCATCATCCCCTGGCACAGGTGCCGGCCGTCCGCAAGCTGCGCGGTAATTTTGACCTGGGCCTTTTCGTAGCGGTGCTGTTCCTGGTGACCATCGGCTTTGCGGTGGACCTGAAGCAGTTCTTCAGATGCCTTCTACATCACCCTGTTCTGCTTCTGTGTCATCGCCTGCTCCATTTTGCTGCACCTGCTCATCACCCGGCTGTGAAAGTCCGTTTTGAGTATGTGCTGCTGTCCATCGTGGGCTGTATCTCGGATGGCCCACCGCCGCCTCATCGCCTCAGCGCCCAGTGGAAGACCACTTATCAACATCGGCTTGCTCATGGGCGTACTGGCCAGTGCCCTGGGCAGCTTATGTGGGCATCGGTGGCAGCCTATGCCATCCGTGCTTTCATCGGCAAACGGAAAACGGGAGAAACGGAAATGCGTAATTTTGACTTATATGTTTCAGGCATCCTGTACGGCAGACTGCGGCTGGGCGACGGCACAGCCAGTCCGGAAACTGGACGTGCATACCGGCGCGCTGCTGGACTGGCGGGACCTGACTGAACAGGACCGGGATTTTACCGTTTCTTTGTGAAGATGGACTTTTTGCCGCCCTGGGGCAGAACCTGTCCCAGTACACGAGGTCAGGGCTGCATGGCACCGGGGAGGAAGTTTCCTGTGCGGCGAGCGCTACACCAGCGAAGACGGCTGCAGCTACCTGCAGCGGGATGTACCAAAATTCCCCAACAACAAACAGATGAAGGACGGGCGGCTGATCGCCGTCACCTGCCCCTGCCAGGGAGATGGTCACGGTGCTGGTGGAACCCGGTGCCGAGGAGGGTGCATCCTGCGCCTGTGGTATCGACCTGGCGGAGGAACAGTTGTTCCCGGTAGAACATGCGCAGACCTTCCAGTGCCCCATGCGGGACAGGGTACATCTTTCCACCGACGTTATACCTGCCCAAAAACTGCAGTACCCCCGGTGCCGCAGTGCTGGTACGCACCCCCTACGGCAAAAAGGCGGCTGTGATATACTACCGTTACGTCCAGCGCGGCTACGCGGTGGTGGTACAGGATGTGCGCAGCCGAAACGCCAGTGAAGGCGAATGGCTGCCCAACTACCACGAGGTGGAGGACGGCGACGATACTCTGAACTGGATCGCCGCCCAGCCATGGTGCAGCGGACGCATCGGTATGGTGGGCGGGTCCTACCTGGGTTATGTACAGTGGGCGGCCGCTGCTGCGGCAACCCCACCTGAAAGCTCTGATCAGCGTAGTCTGCGCGGGCAGCTCGCTTTGGGATCTGCCCCGTCGGGGTGGGTCTTTCACCTCGGGCATGCTGGCCTGGGCCTGCGGTGTCTCAGAAAACCTTCCACCCTGAGCTGATGGAACGCGATGACTGGGAGAAAGTGCTGAACATCCGCCCCTGACCGACCTGCCGAAAAGGCTCTGGGGGTACGATGTGCCCTTCATCACACGGTGGCTGGAACCCAGTACTACAACGATTTCTGGCGTATGTCCAACTGGCAGGAACGCTCCGTCGGGGCGCAGATCCCGGCGCTGATTCAGTCCGGCTGGTTTGACGACAACGGCATGGGTACCACCGAAGCCCTGGAACTGGTCCATGACTTCCCGCGGGGCATGCGCAGGTCATTCTGGGACCCTGCAGCACAGCGGCAATAGTAAGTACGACATGCACGGGGTATCCTTCGGCAGCCAGGCGCTGCGCTTTGATCTGACTGGCTGTATTTCCGATGGTTTGAGCATCACCTCAAGGAAGTGGACAACGGCATCGACCAGACTGCCCCGGTAGAATACTACACCTGGGCCAGGAGGTATGGAAGACCGCCGAAAACTGGCCAGTGCCCGAGACCAGGTCACCCACCTGTATCTGGATAGTGACGGCCATGCCAACACCTCTGCCGGGGACGGGCGGCTGACTTTGCCAAGCCGGGCAGGAGAACTGCGACGGTTACGCCCTATGACCCCGAAAATCCGTCCCAGCACATCATCGATATGTCGGAGAACGAGATCAAAGTGCCGGAGGACTACACCAGGAACTGCGTCAGGACCTGCTGTGCTACACCTCCCCTGTGCTGAAGGAAAACCTGGTTCTGACCGGTGATATGACGGCGGGTTGTATATTTCTTCTGATGCGCCGGATACCGACTTTGTGGTGCGTGTTACCGACGTGGATGAGAACAGCCGGTCCATCAAACTGGCGGATGGCCTGCTCAGCGCCCGATAATACCGTAATGGCTTTGCCCGGTCGGAGTTTTGCAGGAAGGCGAGATGCGTCTGCCTGAAGATGCACCACCAAGTTGTCAATTGCTTCGGAAAGGCCACCGCATCCGAGTGACTGTCACCTCAGCGCCAAAATTTCATCTTCCCCAACAGCAACACCAGGAAGGTTGCTTCCGCCCGGATACGTGGTGGCCCATAACCGGGTATACCACGGTGGGCTGCACCTCCCGCCTGACGGTGCGGGTGGAACCCTAAGCGGATTGCCTTCCTGTCGGCAAGAGCGAACAGATGCGCGTCTGCTCCTGTATCAAGCCTCGGCCAGAAAAGGCCGGGGGCACTGCAATTCTGGGCAATACCGCATAATTCTAAGTGCTGCCGCCGCCGGGCAATTGCTTGAGCCGTTAGGCGGGAATTGTGCGGCGTTGCCTTCGTTGTTTGCAGGCTTTCCCTGCGTGAAAACCCTGTGGACAATTGTCCGCATTCCTCGTTGGACACCCGGAAATACGTTTAATGGGTAATCAAACGCTATGCCATGTAAACCTCTTCCGCCCAAAGCGTGGGCAATCAGGCGGATAAGCAGAACCATGATTTATTGAAAATTCGGAAAAGAATCCATAATACTTATCGATAGGCCTATAAGCACGAAAGGCCAAGCGGCATAGCAGTCGGCACATAAACGCATTCATTTGCTCTCAAAGGAGGAAATTCTCGTGAACTACATCGCAGTAGTCGAGGACAGCGCGCGGGATCGGGCCGTGCTGGACTCGTATCTGAAAAAATACCAGCAGGAAGCGCCATTTCAAATCACGCATTTTTCCGGATGGCGACGAGAGATCGCGCTGGCGACATAAAGGGCGGCTATGACCTGATCTTGATGGACATCGAGATGACCTTCATGGATGGTATGTCAGCAGCCGAGAAATCACCGCCGAGCCGACCCGGAGGTGCTTATCATCTTCATCACCAACTCGCCGCAGTATGCCATCAAAGGGGTACGCGGTGCAGGCGCTGACTATATCTTAAAGCCGCTGAGTTATTACGCTTTCTGCCAGCGGATGAACCATGTGCGGGAGCTGCTGGGACGCCGCCAGAAGCACTTCTCACGGTGCCCTGCGCGGGCGGTGTGCAGGCTCGACGCCTCCAACGACGTATGTAGGAAATTGCGACCACGACCTGCTGTTCCACACCAAGGGGCAAAAAGCGTCCACCGGCTCCATGCGCGATGTGGGCAGAAGCTGCCGCCGGAGAATTTCTTCCGCAACAGCAAGGCGTACCTTGTCAATTTGGGCACGTGACGGCATCCAGGACGAGGACGCCATATCGTCAGCGGTGATCGGGTTGCGGTCGGTCGCGCAAGCGCAAGGGTATTTTGGCGCTCAACCAATACATGGAGGAAACCCGATGGAAGCGGAAATTCTGGGCAACATTCCCGCCTGTATACCACCGCTGGCGGACTGGCTTACCTGCCTTTTTATTTGTTCTTCCTGCCCAAGCGTACAGCAGGCTGGCGGCGGGTATACGATCCTACGGTGTTTTTGCTGCCGCTCGGCGTCTTTATGCAGGCAACGGGGCAGGTGCCGCAATTCTGGTTTCTGCCCCTGCATTGCGGTATCCATCTTAATCATGTATCTGTACATCCGAATGCAGACCGACGTGCCCGCCCGGTGCGCGGGGGGTATTATTGTGTCCGCGCGTTTATTTTGGGGAACTGGCCGCCTCGCTGGAATGGCAGCTCTACTACTATATGGTCGGCAGCATGGCACGCCGGGCGCGGGTGTGCGTGTGTGCATTTTGGCAGTCGTCTATGCCGCAGTGTATGGTGTGGTGTTCGCGCAGGAACGCAATTATAACGATATTGCCTCGCCTCTGCACGTCCCATAAAGCGGAATTTCTCAGCACGCTGTTCATCGGTGGGCGGTCTATGCCACCAGCAACCTGGAGCTATGTCAGCCGACACGCCGTTTTCCGGCAAGGTGACAGCGGAAATTTACAACATCCGCACGCTGGTAGACCTGGGCGGCATGGCCATTCTGTTTGCGCACCACATGCAGCTGGTGGAGTACCGCCGCAAAAAGGAGCGCGACGCTTTGCAGAACGTCTTGCAGGCGCAGTACGCACAGTACCGCTCGGCGCAGGACAGCATTGACCTTATCAATAAAAAAATATCACAACCTCAAGCACCAGATTAGATTTTGTGCTGCGCAGCGAGACCTCAGAGGAAAAGGCCCACTACCTCGACGCGATGGAGCAGGAGATCCGCAGCTATGAGGCGCAGAACAAGACCGGCAACGAGGTGCTGGACACGATCCTGACCAGCAAAGCCTGTACTGCCAGCAGCACGGCATCACGCTGACCTGCGTGGCAGACGGTGCGGCGCTGGATTTTATGGATACGATGGACCTGTGCTCGCTGTTCCTGGCAATGCGCTGGACAACGCCATCGAGAGTGTAGAAAGCTGCCCGACAGCGAGCAACGGCTCATCCATCTGGTGGTGACGCGGAAAAAGAACTTTGTGTGGATTCGGGTCGAAAACACCTACGACGGTGCCTTCCGCGCGGACGGCACGCTGCCCAAGACCACTAAGACCGACGCCCGCTACCACGGCTACGGATTAAAGAGCATCTACGACACCGCCGAAAAATACGGCGGCACGGCAGAGATCAGCACACAGGAAAACCGCTTTACGCTGAAGGTGCTGCTGCCGGTGCAGCAAAAATAAGCCGCAGCCTGCCGGTTTGGCAGGCTGTTTTGCGTTTTTGGCGACCTGCACAAAGACACCGGCAGATCGTTTGTCAATTATGACACACCCCAAAACCGTTCACGGTGCAAAAAGCACGGTTTACGAATGGAACACTCTTCAAAACGAATCTTGTGCTACACTGAGGCATCAAAGGGGAGATACCCCCCCCAAAAAAATAAGAAGGAGAAGAACATGAAGAAGCAAACGAAGAAAACTTTATGGCGCGGTCTGACCTCTACCTCGGCTGTGCTGATGGTTGTATCTCTGTTTGGTACGCAGTGCGCCATCACCTACACTGGTACGCTGAACTCGTACCTGGGCACAACGACCAGTCGTATCGTATCCACCGGGGACCCCCGGCAGAGGATACAAACTACTACACCAGCGAGTTCGGTGACTATTCGGCGGAAAATCTCCAAAGCTGATCCAAGCCACCTACGATGAATCTGTGCTGGAGCAGGAGAGGAAGGTTCTGTTCTGCTGCGTAATAACAACAGCGCCCTGCCGCTTTCCCCCCCGCAGCCATGTGACGCTGTTTGGTCACGCCGTTGTGCAGCCGGTGTATGCCCCCCGGTGGTGCAAACAGCGGCGCAGCGTCCACCGGTACATATGTAATCGATCTGTATCAGGCGTTGAAGGATGTCGGTTTCTCTATCAATGATACGTTGTACGATGCCTATAAAAACAGCTCGACTCTCGTGTGGCCAGCAACAACCTGACGATTTCGGGTGGTCCGAATTCTACCGGCGATTTCAATGCAGCGCCTGTATTGGGCGAAGAACCTAAGTCTTTCTACACTGCGCAGCTGCAGCAAAGCTGGGAGAACGACTACAACGATGTCGCTATCGTCATGCTGGCACGCGAGGGCGGTGAGGACTGTGAAATGATGATGGAAGACCCGGACGGTATCAGCGCCCTGGCTTTGCATCAGGACGAAAAAAGATATGCTGGCAATGATCCGCGATTCCGGAAAATTCAGCAAGATCGTTGTGCTGCTGAACAGCGCCTACCCCATGGAATTAGGCTGGATGGACGAGTACAACGTGGACGCCTGTCTGTGGATCGGCGACCCCGGCCAGCGCGGCTTTGAGGGTGTCGCCAACCTGCTGACCGGCAAGGCAAATCCCTCCGGCCACCTGACCGACACCTACGCAGCTAACTCTGCTGTCCTCCCCGCTGCATACACCCAGAGCCAGAACGTTGCCGAGTGAGCAACGTGGACGAGGTGCTGAACTCCGGTATTGTCACGGATTCCCCGCTGCATGTTTCCTATACGGCAACGCAGGCGGAGGGTACCATGCTGGCTGGCAAGTACTACGAGACCCAGTTATGAGGATTCGTCCGAATCCCGCTTCCAGCCTGGCACGTAGACAGGTTCGTCCTTTGGCGCTGGAATTATGCCGCCGAGGTCACCACTTTTGGCTACGGTCCTACAAACTTTGAGCAGACGCTGAAACAGCGAGCTATGACGCTGACTTGTATTATGTTCATCGCAACCGTCACGGTGAAAACACCGGCAGCGTCACCGGGGCGGCAAATCGGTCGCAGTTGTATGTGTGCAGACCCCTACGGCGACCACGCGAAAGCAGAACGCCGGAAAAATCCGCCGCAGGTCATTGACATGGCAAGACCGACGAGCTGAGCCCACGGTCGGAGCAGGTCACGGTCACGATGGATCGACCGGCATGATGGCCAGCCGCGATCATACACCAACGCCAAGGGCTATGGTCCCGAGCAGCAGGCGATCACTATCTGGCGCTACGGCTGGGAATGCCCATGACGCCCTGAACAACATTCCCGCGGGCCAAGCGCGCATCCGGCATGGTCGATCAGTACTGGCAATGGCCGTGGAGGGCAACGCCGCCAAGACTCCACCGTTGGAGCTAAGCGATACGCTGGATACCGAGAGCTACCGCTACTCTTGCCACCGGCGAGGACGTCACCAACTTCAGTTTGATGACTGTGACGCAAACTACTGGCAGGAGGGTTCTGTTACCTACCTGACCCGTCATCAGGACTGAACGGCATGACTTTGACCAGTGCCCCTTTGCCATCACCTGCAACTTATGGTTCGATGATTTTGCAGTGGCGAGCCTACACCAAGCCGGACCTCTGTCATGAGCAATACAACTGTCTCAGCACACTGA
>VOFC01001306.1_pt1 | contig 11993 bp, 17 predicted proteins | sample 5384161 | NCBI WGS metagenome assembly VOFC01 (sample SAMN12384722, study PRJNA508395) | human gut metagenome | isolation source: healthy gut B | host: Homo sapiens | reverse complement strand
GGCTTTCAAAAACTGGTGCTGCTTTCGGCTCCACAAAACGAGGCATCGCATATGCTTACAGCGACAAATACAGAAAGAAAACGCTGCGCCTCGGTGACCTTTTTACATCTCGATGATCAAGCTGTCCAGTACAGACTAAAAACAATGCTTGAGTCCAAAAATCTCGAACTTGCTGGATGCTATCATCAGGAACCGATGTCATATCCTGCCCTTCTCTCATGGTGCCAACAGAAGGCTGCCAAATTTGCTCCTTACATAACAGACACTGGGGAATACATAGAAAATGCCCTGTTCCTCGGAAAACGTGTCATACTTGAAGCACAGCTTGGCGCAATGCGTGATATCGATTATGGAATATTCCCTTACACATCCAGTTCATCTACAATATCCGCATATGGTCCTATAGGTGCCGGCATCCCAGGAAAATCATTAGACCACGTTGTCGGTGTACTAAAAAGCTTATTCTATATGTGTCGGCGCAGGTCCCTTTGTTGCTGGAAAAGCAATGGACAAAAGCTGGACAGATATGCTCCGCAAATTTGGTAATGAGTATGGTGCTGCAACAGGAAGACCCCGCCGTGTCGGTCCTTTTGATGCTGTTGCAAGCAGATACGGTTTAAAATGTCAGAATTCTGACAAAATCGCACTTACCAAACTTGATGTACTTGGTGCAATTGATGAAATTCCTATTATAACTGGATATAAACATAACAATACCATTGTAAAATACTTTGATCCTACTGACGATCTTGAAAAATATACACCCATTATTAAAACGCTTCCCGGTTGGAAGTCAGATATATCTAATTGCAAAAAAATGGTCTGCGCTCCCTGATGAAGCTAAAAATATGTAGAAACACTTGAGAATCTGCTTGATCATGAGATTCAGTTTATATCAGTCGGTGCTGAGAGAAATCAATATCTTTTAAATGGAAAATGGTTATGATCTTATAATACAAAAACCAGAAAATATTGCTCATATTTTCCGGTTTTTGTGCATTTAACCATTTAATTATTTTTGTAATTTGATTTCTAATATATTTTCAACTATACTACCGGGGAAAGAATTTTACAAGGAATATAGCTGAGATAACATATGTAAGCCATGAAACTTCTTTTGCCTTTCCTGTAAAAAACTTTAAGTACGGTATATGTAATAAGTCCGATACCGATACCATGTCCTATTGAACCTGAAATCGGCATTGATATAAGCATAAGTGCAACAGGTGCTACCTGTGAGAGATCTTCAAAATCTACGTGCTTAAGTCCTCCAAGCATAAGTATCCCTACATAAATAAGCGCTGAAGAAGTAGCTGCTGCCGGAATTATAGCTGCTATAGGAGCGATAAAAATACAAGCAAGGAAGAGAATTCCTGTTGTAAATGCAGTAAGACCAGTTCTTCCACCTGCCTCAACACCTGATGCAGATTCAACAAATGTTGTTACTGTTGATGTTCCTGTACACGCACCAACCATTGTTCCTACGGCATCAGAGATAAGTGCCTGTTTCATGTTCGGCATATTTCCCTGCTTATCCACCATACCTGCGCGTGATGCAGTTCCGACAAGTGTTCCGATAGTATCAAACATATCGATGATACAGAATGTTATAATAAGTGATACCGCTGTAAACCAGCCTATACTTATAAAGTCTTTAAAATCAAGTTTAAATAATGTTGTATCCACCATATCCTTTACAGGTGGTACAAATGAAGCTGTGGCAAGTGCCGCAAACGGATTTGTGTGGAAGAATAGCGCCTCTCCCGCCCAGTATATCACGCAAGCACTAAGCATTCCAAAAAGAACAGCACCATTTATACCCTTATGTGCAAGGATGATTATAACAAATAATCCAACGAACATTGTAACAACAGTAAGTACCATTGTAGGATAGCCGTCACCCATATTCTTTTGTTGCAAGGCTTGGTGTAAGCGCACCGAAGAAATCCTCATTACATAAAATGCACCTTCGCCTTTTGAATTATATACTCCTGCATTGGAACCAAGTCCAATATTAAGGAGCATGAGTCCGATAGCCGGTGATATTCCCATACGGACACCATATGGAATTGCATCTACTATTTTGTCACGGATATTAAAAATCGAAAGTACGAAAAAGATCACACCTTCTATAAAAATAATACAAAGTGCAGCCTGGAATGATGCCACATATGACATACCTGTAAGACTTACGATATTTGCTACAACTACTGCAAAGAAACTGTTAAGTCCCATTCCCAAGTGCAAGTGCAAACGGCTTATTCGCAAGAAATGCCATCATAAACATTGCAACTGCTGATGCAATACATGTTGCAAAGGAATACTCCATTCCATAAAGCTTTTTGTACCTTCTGCGCCGAAACCAGTCAGAAGATTTGCGTTAAGTGCAATAATGTATGCCATAGTCATGAACGTTGTCAGACCTGCCATTATCTCAGTCTTAACCGTAGTTTTGTTTTCACTGAGTTTGAAAATCTTTTTCTAACATTTTTTCCTCTCTCTTAATTAATTTATATAATTTGTGAATCACAACTGATTCCATATCAAAAAGCCCCATATACAGCTATCCAGCCAGCTTTTCAGCAAGCAGTTTTGCTGTAAACTCCAGTATAGCCAGCTCCTGTGCGTTATCCTTTGGATTAAAGACAATAATTCTTCCCAAATCATCTTTACAATCGCCTATACATAAAGATACAAGCGAAGAAATCCGGCCATCCACAAGCTTAGAATACAATATAGGATGCTTATCTTTTTATCATTTGTATATTGCCAATAAGGATATGTTCATTATCCCCGCTGCATAGTGCTTTAAACTCTTTTATTGAATCCGATATTACCGATTCATTTAAAAGCTTTGCAAGAGTGTTTGAATTATCATTATGAACCTCACTTACCCTGTAACCATCAGATGTATTATAAAGAAGTGCCGCCACATCACAATTATAAAAGCTGTAAAGAAGAGATAAACTATCTTTAAATATTTCATCTGTATCAGTATTTCCGGCAATGAGTTTTCTACCGATCGCAATACACTTTTTTGCGCCAATTATGATTTCTGATTCTTTTCCCATGACCTGATTTAAATGCATATTGTCGTTGAGATTAGTCACATACAGCCTGATGATATTTTCTTTACTCACGTAAACAGCTCTTAACATAAGCATACATCCTTTATATATTTCGTCTAGAAATGTATTCTGTCCTCCGAAATATATTGAATATTGCATGCCTGACTCATAGTTTTCTATAAGCGTATCGATAAATGAGTCTGGTACAGACCGTGATATACATTCATCAAATATCTGGATAGCAAGCCTGCTTCCGCCCTTTGCAGCTTCATTTGCAAATACCACTCTTTTTTCTGATACATTTATGACAAATGCATATTCATTACATATATTTAGCGCAAAGCGCTCATATTCACTGACAAATTTTTCCTGTCCGGAATATGCTGCTATTTCAATCTTTCTGCCTTCTTCTATATCAGGTATTTCATCAAAGCATACTATCTGGTTTTTTCCATTTTTCTTTTGAATAGTACACTGCCTGATCGGCTTCGAAATACATATCCTTAAATGTAAGATTCCTTCCATCTCTTATGGATATGCCTATTGATGCCGAATATTCCATGTCAAATATTATATTTTTGAGGTTTGCTATAAGCTCCCTGCAGAATTCTTTTATCTGCATGCGTGAGTCAAGTCCCCAGACCATAATGGCAAACTCATCCCCGCCAAGCCTTCCGGCATATCCGCTGTCAAGTGTGACAAGCCTTAGTGCATATCCTGTCTGCCCTAATACAAGATCCCCACATTATGCCCTAATGTATCGTTTATGATCTTAAAATCGTCAACATCAAGCATGACAAAGATCACTTCACCATCATATTCCCGGAGTTTCTTTTCACAAAGATCTTCAAATGTTGTATGGTTATATAACCCGTCAATGCATCATTTTCAGCTTTCCGCCGTATTTCAATCTCTGCATCCTTTTCTTTCTGTATAGATGCGATCCTTCCGGCAACGAATTTTACATTCCCATCCGGTTCATCTATACTGGCAAGGAAAACCCTCACCCACTCTAACCTGCCCCTTTTATAATTCAGGCGCATTTCAAATGTAGCATGGGATGGTTTTCTGACACACCGGTTAAAATTCTCTTTAAAAAGCTCAACATCCTCATTCGGACAGAATTTCATATATTCTTCGATTTTAAATGAAAAATCATCATATATTATAGTTTTATCAAAACTGCCATCCTTTATCATATAGATCGATGCCTTATCGGTATCAGCATTATACTCAAAAAAGCTTCTCGTGGTTCTGCTCTGCAATAACCTTAAGAAGCTCCATCTGTACTTCCATTTTCCGGTCGGAAACTCTGCGACCCCGCGCACTTCTTTTCTACCATAAATATCCCTCTCCTAAGCAATAGTTATATAATATATTCTATCTAAAACCATCCACTTTATCAAGTATATCAGGTAAATCAGAAAATCTTTCCATTTCCGGCACAATATCATTTATTTTACCAAAGCCATACGCTGCATGTATAAATGCTGTACCTGCGTGACAGCTGGCTTCATAGTCGGCCCGATATCCCCCACATACACCGCTGCATCCAGTTTATTCCGCTTTGCCATAAGTGCGATATTATCGCCCTTTTGAAGCTTGTTTTCTCCATAGCAGAGTGTATCTTTAAAGTATTGTTCCAGTCCATAATAATGAAGAAATGCCTCAATATATCCAATCTGACAGTTGCTCACAATATAAAGGCCGTACTCTTTTGTAATTTTTCAAGAGTCTCTTTTACACCCGGATAGATCATGCCGCCGTGTTCTTCTAAATATTCGTTTTCCCTCTTACCACAATAATCAAGTACTTCGTATTTATTTTCAAAGTCAGGAAAAAGGATGTCAGCTATGACATCCATTGTTTTTCCCATTACATGGTACATATCTTCTTTTTGTGATCGGTTCTCTTTTAAGCCCCAGTTCCGAAATGGCAAGATTCCATGAAGCTGCAACATTTTCAGCTGAATCCCAGAGAGTCCCGTCCATGTCAAAAATAATACCTTTATGCTTCATCTATCGCTTTTTCCTATATCATGTCTCATATATTTGTTTTCAAACGAAATCCACTCAGTAGCTTCATATGCCTTAGCTCGTGCCTCTTTGAGCGTTGCGCCTGTAGCTGTTATTCCAAGGACACGGCCGCCATTTGTGACAATATTTCCGTTCTCATCAAATTTTGTACCGGCATGGTAACAGTAATAATCTTCTTTTCCGTCAAATTTATCAAATCCTGTGATAGGAAATCCTTTTTCGTATTTGACCGGATAACCATCAGAAGCAAGTACTACACATACACAAGCATTGTCCTCAAACTGTAAATCTATTGTGTCCAGTTTTCCGTCAACACACGCTTCCATAACATCTATTATGTCATTTTTCATCCTTGGAAGTACAACCTGTGCCTCCGGATCACCGAATCTTGCGTTATACTCAAGCACTTTAGGTCCATCCTCTGTGAGCATAAGTCCAAAGAAAATAACTCCGGTAAAAGGTCTGCCCTCTGCTGCCATCGCATCAACAGTTGCCTGATAAATATATTTCTGGCAGAAATCATCTACTTCTTTTGTGTAGAAAGGACTTGGTGAGAAGTTTCCCATACCGCCTGTGTTAAGTCCTGTATCTCCATCTCCTGCACGCTTATGATCCTGTGCAGATGACATTATTTTTATAGTCTTTCCATCCACATACGAAAGAACTGAAACCTCACGGCCTGTCATAAATTCTTCAACTACCATTGTGTTTCCGGCTGTTCCGAATTTCTTGTCCTCCATGATAGTTTTTACGCCTTCTTTTGCCTCCTCAAGTGTGTTACATATAAGTACACCTTTTCCAAGTGCAAGTCCGTCCGCCTTTAATACGATCGGCATTTTTACTGTTTCTAAATATTTAAGTGCTTCGTCTGCATCAGTAAAATTCTCATAAGCTGCTGTCGGGATATGATATTTCTTCATCAGATCTTTTGAAAATGCCTTAGATCCCTCCAGGATCGCTGCATTTTTCTTTGGTCCGAAGCATTTAAGTCCGGCTTTTTCAAACTCATCCACGATTCCGCCTACAAGTGGATCATCCATTCCGATAATTGTAAAATCAATGGCATTATCTTTTGCAAATGCTACTAATCTGTCAAACTCCATTGCACCTATATCTACACATTCAGCAAGAGATGCTATTCCGGCATTTCCCGGTGCACAATATATTTTATCAACCCGTGGGCTTTTAGCTACGGCTCTGCATATTGCATGTTCTCTTCCGCCACTTCCTACTACTAATACTTTCATATTACCCTCCACTTATTTAATACGTACTTTTCCGTCAACTACTGATACCCTGCCGTTTGCTATTAAATCTATCGCTTTTGGCATGATCACCCATTCTGCCTCTTCCATTACCCTGCGCTGAAGTACCTCCGGTGTATCATCCTGCTCTACTTCCACTGCCTTCTGTAAAATGATAGGACCTGTGTCTGTTCCCTCATCTACAAAATGACATGTGGCACCGGTAACTTTTACACCGCGGGCAAGCACTCCCTCATGAACCTTAAGTCCATAATATCCTGTTCCACAGAATGAAGGAATGAGTGATGGATGTATATTTATGATCCTGTTTCTATACTGTTCTATCATCTTTGGCGGTATAACCACTAAAAATCCTGCAAGTACTACCAGATCAACGTTATAAGAATTAAGCTGCTTTAAGAAATCTTCGTTAAAGTCTGCTCTGCTTTCATATGATCTCGGCGATATGCACACTGCCTCTATACCGGCATTTCTGGCTCTCTCAAGTGCATATGCATCAGCATTATTGCTGATAACGACCGCTATCTGTGTATTTGTGATTGTTCCATTATCTATTGCATCTATGATGGCCTGAAGATTAGTTCCGCCACCGGATACGCATACAGCTATTTTCATTTTTCTTCCTCTCATCCCGATGACCGTAATAACTAAACGAGATCTACACCCTTTTCTCCATCAATGATCTTTCCTACTACATAAGCTGTGTCTCCGGCTGATCTCATAGCTTCCATTGTCTTGTCCACATCTGCCGGATCAACTGCTACGATCATTCCAAGTCCCATATTATATGTGTTGTACATCATCTGTTCTTCAACCTCGCCTTCTCTTGCCATCATTGTAAAGATAGGTGGGATCGGATAGCTGTTTTTTTCTCAACTACAGCACGTTTTCCTTCTGGAAGCATACGTGGGATGTTCTCGTAAAATCCACCACCTGTGATGTGGCTGCATCGCCTTTACTGTAACACCTGCATCCTTTACTGCTTTAAGTGCTTTTACATAGATTCTTGTAGGCGCAATAAGTGCCTCTCCAAGTGTAGTTCCAAGCTCATCATGGTATGTATTTAATGTTTCTTTGTCCATCTTGAAGATTTTTCTGACAAGTGAAAATCCGTTTGAATGGACTCCTGTAGATGCCATTCCGATTACGACACCTACCGCAAATCCTGCAAGATCATATTCATCCTCAGGCATAAGTCCCGGATGCTCTGCTGTCTCACCACCGACAAGTGCACATCCTGACTGTTTGCAGCCCTCTGCAACACCGCTTACGATAGTAGCGATCTTCTCAGGATAGTTCTTTCCACATGCTATATAATCAAGGAAAAATAATGGTTCTCCACCGGCACATGCAACATCATTTACCATTGCAACCGCATCGATACCATTGTATCATGTTTGTCCATAATGAATGCAAGCTTAACCTTCGTTCCGCATCCATCTGTTCCCGAAAAGAACAGGATCTTCCATGTCCTTTATTGAAGCAAGCGAAAATGCTCCTGAAGATCCGCCAAGTCCACCGAGAACCTCCGGCCGCATAGTCTCCTTTATGCTTTTTTCATAAGCTCTACTGATTTGTAGCCTGCTTCAATATCAACACCTGAATTCTTGTAATCCATTATTATTCCTCCTAATAGTCAATTTAACTGCGCACATACGCATATTCATTGTTACACTAACTATAGTATAACTTTGCACAGTGATATTTTCCAATTATATATTCTCATTTTTATTATTAGATTTACTAATATTTTATCTTCTTTATAGAATTTTTTCCTAATATATAATTTAATTCTACCACATGCTATTATGTTCTCCCAAAGGAATCTTATAAATGAATCATTCTGAAAGTACATTATTGTAGCAAAGTGCCATCCGGGGTGTGTGGCTTTGTCATCCGCCAATAGCATTTATTTTTGGGATCTGCAAATACGCATACCCAGTCAAATACCATCGCTACAGCATTTCCTATAGATGCCGCTATCGCAAGTGCCCACAATCCACAAACCGGCTCCAACATATAACCAAACATGACCCTTAGGACAAGCGATATAAATGACGATACCGTAAACAGATAGACTTTAAGCTGTGCTTTAAAAAATCCATCCACACTATATTTTCCGAGTATAAAGAAATAGTTTGGGATAAGAAGTATCATGTATTTTTTGGCAAATGTAAATGCTGTTCCTGTTTTATCCGTCAGATAAAGCGATATAAGTGGCTCCTGGCACAGTAGCGTAACCCGCTTAGTATCAGGCATAAGGCTATTCCAAATATGATTATCCCTTTAAATCCTCTTCCTACCCTGTCATATTTTTTTGCACCGATATTCTGGGCAGCAAATGTTTCAAATCCTGTACAGCTTGCTATTATAAATATAGAAAATAATCCGCTTATAGTATTTGCGACATTATATCCGTTTATATATGCCACTCCTGCGACATTTACAAGCACTTCGAGTATGAGATTCCCAACAGAAAATATCGACTGCTGTATTATTGATGGTATTGCAAGCGGAATATATTTTTTCATGCAGGAATTATCTAACCCATCTGACTTTTCTGCCAGTTTATCAAGCATTTTTTCCATATGGATATAAGTAAATGTAAGAGCAAACACAACACTTATAAATGATGCCCATGCCGCACCTTTTACTCCAAATCCAAGTTCTGCCACCGCTATAAGATCAAGTGCAATGTTAAGTATCTGTCCCATAACAGAAATGATCATTGTCGATTTCGATGCTCCCATCCCGTTTAATACACTGTTACAGATTGAACACATAAATGTCGGTATAAGGCTTCCTGCATATATCCACATAAGCTGCCTGCTCTCGGAGAATATCTCCTGTGGCACCTTAAGCCATCCGAATATCACTCCCGAACCCGGCGCATATATAAGAAATACCACTATTGATATAAGCGTTCCCCAAAATAGAAGTGTTCTCACTGTTTTTCTGAGAGTTTCATACTGTTTTGCACCATACAGGTTTCCGACTAATATCGTTACAGCACCCGCTATCCCCTGCATTATGCAATATCCGACAAGCAGCGCCGAATTTACCGTTGATACAACTGATAACGCCGTTTCATTTACAAAACGTGCCACTATAACGTTGTCCACAATTGAATATGCCTGATTCAGAAATTGTATTATCATTATCGGGATTGTGAATTTAACTAATTTTTAAATATACTTCCTTCTGTAAGATCCATGTTTTCTCCTTCAAAAAACTGTTATGGGAGCTTTATAATAAGTTTTTCCCGCCCTTTTCCATGCTTGTAAGCACAGGTATGTGTTTTTTTCCTGAGTGCTCTTACAACCGGATAGGTATAGAATACATCTCCTGATACAAAAACAGCCTCCGGTTTATATTTTAAGATCTTCTTTACATGCTCTTTTACATAGGCTTTCCACTGTTGCTTTTCCATAGACACTTTAGCATATGCCTGACTTTGTCCATCTTCCATTATCTCAATATCAGGTACCGGCATTAAATCTGCGTTTACTATACGGGCACCTTTTTATTCCAAGCATTTTAGCTGTGTCCAGTATGTTTTTATCTATTTCATCCGACATATCATCTGAGATCAGTTTTCCATATTTTACTATAACTGAATTTTCCTCATATGAATCAACCGCCTTCTGGCACCCATAACCGCCTCATCAAGCTGTCCTACCGTCATTATAAATCCACCCTTATGACAGAACACGGCCGTGTCCAGTCCGGTTTCCTTTATAAGTTCATCTCCCTCAAGTCCAAGCCAGCTTTCAGGAAAGCTGCACTTATAATTCATCGAATATTCCTTTTTCTGTGGCTGTATGCAATATCCACCTCTGTTTGACGGAAATATTACGAAAGCTATGTCTGTTTCCGATAAGGCTTTCTGACATGGGATAAATTCCGGGAGCACAAGTATCCGGCTTTTTTGATCATGATCTTTTAGGATTTCATCTATTCTTTTATCTGCCCTCTCATTTCCTTTGTATCTTTCAAATTTATTCTCAAGTATCATCCCGGCAACGCTTACAGCCCTGGAAAAATTCCTTATCTCCATTGTCATTTGCATCCCATGACGGGTTAAAATTACCGATCAGTGTTGCAAGCTCATTTTTTTTCGCCGGTATTATCGTTATTGTCAAGTGGCTGTACAAACGACTCATCAAATCTGACTGCCAGTTCCTCTCCTAGTATTTCTTTTCCAAGCACCTCCCAGAGCAGCCCGAACGCAGCATATGGGACACCATTTTCCCTTATTCTGCTGTCCTTCTGATGATGATCGAATGGCCCTCTTCCTATGTCAAATACTATTCCTTCAAAATCATCCGGAACTTTATTTCCTCTTGTAATGTGGATCTCTGGATTTATGTATAATAAAAGTGCCGATGAAAACACATCATCTGCGTGAAATTTACCGCCGTGCGTAAATGCACAGGCATTTGTTTTTTAATCTCTTCTAATAAATTCATCAATTTTCTCTGATATATATAATTCGCTCTGCTCATTATAATATCATGTGCTTTGGCACATGATAGCCTGCGGCTGATACCCATGCGCATACGCGCTGATATTATAATTCGCTCCGCTCATTATAATATCATATGCCTGCTCCCGAATAAAGTCGACTGGAAATGTTGTTTGGATATTGACATACTGTTATACTTGTATTATATATTGTAATACAAGTATAACAGTATGCTATTGTATTTTATAAAGAGAGGTATCATATGATAATAGAACTTGATATGGCAAGCAGCACACCGATATATGTGCAGCTTAGAAACCAGATTGTTAAAGGAATAGGTAAAGGTGAACTAAAGGCCGGAGAAAAAGCTTCCTACTGTACGTCAGCTTGCAAGCGATGCCGGTGTCAACACCATGACAGTCAACAAAACCTATCAGATTTTAAAAACGAAGGATTTATCAGAACAGACAGGCGGCTCGGCGCATTTGTCTCTGAGACGATCGCAAAGGATGCTGATTTTAAGGAAAAACTCGAATCTGAGCTGGAGCTTTTATCTGCGGAAGCACGCCTTACCGGAATGAGCCGTGATGAATTTTTATCAATGTGCGATAAGCTCTACTCAAAAAATGCGTCCATGCGCAATATAATAATTCAAAAATATGAGGAGATTTCTTTATGGATATTATGATGTTTATAATTTTTCTTGTTACAGATTTATTTACAATATTCTGCTTCCAGTTTGCTTTTTTCATCAGGCTACAGATATCAAAACGGAATGTATCTTGGTGTGCATATCCCTGCCGATCACAAAGACGATCCGGACGTAAGTGATCTGATAACCTCATCCAGACAGAGCATGAAGCACTTTCAGATCATAAATACTCTCATATCTATCGCTATATGCTTTATCAATTTTGCAAGCATTGCCATTTTTTGCGATGGTCTACTGTGTATGGATTTTTGAATACTGCTTTTTCATTATGATGCTGAACAACAGCTGTCACAAAAAAAAATGTATGCACTCAAGATGCAAAACGGCTGGATCATCGAATCCCAGCAGAAAAGATATACATCGACACCCGCATTTCGGCTGATGCGGGCAGCTCACCGCTTAGCTTCAAATGGCATATAGTAATAATCATCGCAGAGATTGCCGCCT
>VOFC01001982.1_pt1 | contig 12000 bp, 19 predicted proteins | sample 5384161 | NCBI WGS metagenome assembly VOFC01 (sample SAMN12384722, study PRJNA508395) | human gut metagenome | isolation source: healthy gut B | host: Homo sapiens | reverse complement strand
GAATAACCGTTGAGCAGACACTTCCAATCCGTTTGGAGAATTTTTTTTAAAGTGTGTTCGGAACAAAAAAAAGTACAGGAGGTTCACTTAGAAACTACTTCCAATATTGGAGAAACTAATGCATATAAAGAGTATGAAGAACCGGGAGCAGAAATTCAATTAAGTAATAATATGGAAATTGTTGGAAGGAATGAAACTTTCATATTGGAGTACAATAAAGAGGATTCAGAAAAAAAGTTAAAAGTGTTTATTGTATAAAAAATAGTCAGTTGACAAGTGAACAGGTTAATAGATTCCAAGGTAAATATGATGGCAAAGATTTTTTTTTTGATTATGTTATAAAAAACAATGAAATTTGCGGATTCAATTATAATGGGGCAGTTAGTGAAGTTTTTCCGGTTATGGAAGAAAGGACAGTTTATGTGGCCTTGTATCAAACAAAAGAAGATACTGTAATAAAGAGACAATTGCCAAAATTAATTTGGACACAAATGAAATTATAAAGCTTTCAAATGACAAAATGATTTGCAATTTTGTACTTTCACCAAATGGGAAAACACTTCTTTGCAATTTTAGAACAAAGGGATATTGGTCAGTGTTTGATTTGAAAAACAAAACAGAAAAGAAAATCAAGAAAAGCGTAATAAACGGATATGCAACAACTGATGAAATAGTTTTTTGTGGATGACTACCATATATTAACTCTAGGCAAGGCGTTTACAAAAAATAAAACTGAATATTACAGTAAGTATCTTGTGAATTTGAAAAGTGGGAAAGTTGAAAAGGAATATTTTAATACACAAATTGACATAAATTTTAACTGGACATATATGTTCAACAAAAATATTCTGACAATAGAAAATGTAATGAAAGGTTCTAAATTTCAGATTAACATTCAGGAAAGAAAAGTTGAACCAATTATTGCATCTGAAAAATATGCCATATTTGGTGATGCATCTAATAAAATTATATATTTAATAAATCTTGAAAAAGAAGAGTGGATGAAATTGAAAATTCCTAATAAGGAGTGGGAGAATATGGAATTTTATTTAATGAGTAAGGAAAATAAAATGTTAATTACACTTATAAAAAGGCATATATAATAGACTTATCAAAGCTGAAAAAAGTTTAATGGATAATCTTATAACATTTGTTACTGATAAACAAATATTTCTTCCTTTTTCTACAATGGCACTGTCTAGAACGGCGAGGAGTTATAATAAAATCTCCACTATATATGAAGAAATGATGGCTTTATATATAGTGGAGATTTTATGTATACATTAATTAATTTTATCAAAAAATATAACAGAAGTATTAGAAGGAATGTGAATACGTTCTTTTTGAGTAATGTTCTGGCACGTTGATTGGTTTCATAATCACGTTTTCCTTTTTCAAAAGTTGAACAACAAAGAAAATCACATTTCGATTCATTCTGTGAATTGGTATTAATTATAAATATAAAATTGTTTATGTTTGTATGACTTGATATTAAATAATCTGCCTTTATTGTAGTATAAAATGGATACATACGAGGCATAAATGAATATAGATTAAATTCATTATCAAGAGATTCTTTTAAATGAATTAGTGCCTCCAAACGAGGCTTAATCATATCTTTATATTGGGTAGCTTTTTTTTAACGTATCAAAAGATATTTTGCCTTCAATTACACGGTCTGCTATTTTTGCAGATGAGTAGTTTGGGAGTGCAATATCTTTTGCATACTGAAAACCTGCAAGATGTGGATACTCATTTAAAGAAAAAATAAAAAAGATTAATTGGATATAATTGTTTTTTGTAGCCATAAACAAAGAGATATCTATATTCAATTATTTCTTTCCAGGCTCTGGCTGATTTTTGTAATAGATTCATATGATTTATCCCCCACGTTAAAAGATAAAGAGCCTTGCATATGCAAGACTCTTGTAAAGCGTTTTCTTTCGGTTTAGAAAAACCTATTCGGTTTGAGGTTATCGCATAACCCAAGGTCAGGCTCCACAATTGGCTGCATACCGAAACAGTCAACTGCTTCGAAGCCACGATAGCCGATCAACGTCGCTATCCTCTGATTTGATTATAACATAATAGTACTTGTAGTCAAGGGATTACAAGTATTTGATGAGCATTAAAATTATAATGCTCAAAATTATTATATGCAGAAAAAATCAGTTTGAATCAACATAAATAATTAAAAGATAAGTTGACATATTTAACGGTTATAATTCACCTTCATCCTCATTTTCTACACCAATCTATATCAATAAAGGATTGAAATTATAACTCATACGTTCTATAATGAACTCAAAACTCGGCTTAAAATAATAAGTCGGAAACAAATAAATACTGTAAGATACAAATAGGAGAAGTTTATGAGTCACATGGATACTAGAATGTCTTGGGAACCGGACAAGCCTCATGAAGAATGTGGTGTCTTTGGAATGTATGATTTGGATGGCAACGATGTTGCATCATCAATTTACTACGGACTGTTTGCGTTACAGCATCGTGGACAGGAAAGCTGTGGTATTGCCGTATCAGATACTTTTGGACCTAGAAAGGTTGACCTTTTAAAAGGGATGGGATTGGTTAACGAAGTGTTTAACCAGGAGAATATAGCAAGCTTAAAAGGTAACATTGGTGTTGGTCATTGCCGTTATTCAACAGCAGGAGAAAGCATTCCAAGTAATGCACAGCCTTTGGTTATTAATTATGTTAAGGGAACTTTAATGTTAGCACATAATGGAAACCTTATTAATGCTAACGAATTGAGAGAGGAATTGGCATATACAGGTGCTATTTTCCAGACAACAATCGATTCAGAAGTTATAGCTTATCACATAGCAAGAGAGAGAATTAAGACTAAAACAGCCGAACAAGCAGTAGTAAATGCTATGAAGAAGATTAAAGGCGCGTACGCCCTTGTTGTTTCAAGTCCTAGAAAATTAATTGGAGCAAGAGATCCATATGGTTTTAAACCTCTTTGTATAGGTAAGCGTGATAATGCTTACATATTGGCTTCAGAAACTTGTGCATTGGATACAATTGATGCAGAGTTTGTCAGAGATGTGGAGCCGGGAGAAGTTGTTGTAATAGACAAGGATGGTATCAAATCAGACAAATCATTATGCTTAAAGCCTGAAGAACAGGCAAGATGCGTATTTGAATATATTTATTTTGCAAGACCTGACAGTAATTTTGACGGTACAAGTGTTTATCATTCAAGAATTATGGCAGGAAAGTTTTTTTGGCAATGGATAGTCCTGTTGATGCAGACATTGTTGTGGGGGTTCCTGAATCAGGTAATGCAGCAGCAATGGGATATGCAATGCAGTCAGGAATCCCTTACGGAACTGCTTTTTATCAAGAATGCATATGTTGGAAGAACATTTATTAAACCTCAGCAGAAGAGTAGAGAATCAAGTGTTAGAGTAAAATTAAATGTTTTGAAGGAAGCTGTTAACGGCAAGCGAGTTGTTATGATTGACGACTCAATTGTAAGAGGAACGACAAGTGACAGAATTGTACAGATGCTTAAAGATGCAGGAGCGACAGAAGTTCACGTAACAATCAGTTCCCCACCATTTATCAGTGAATGCTATTTTGGAACAGACGTGCCAAATAAGGAACAGCTTATAGCTCACAATCGTACTATAGAAGATATAAGACAAGTAATCGGTTCAGATTCATTGGCTTATCTTAGCATAGACAGACTAATCGAATTATCAGGTGGAAAGGCTATCTGTAAGGGATGCTTTACAGGTGAATATCCAATGGAACCACCAACGGAAGACATTCGTGGAGAGTATGACAAGTAAAAAATAGTTACACGGATTGTTATGTGCTTAGCACTCTCGCAATCTGTAATCTTAATTAATAAAAAATTTTGGAGGTTTTTATGAACGACAGATACCAGAGCCCATTATCAGAAAGATATGCAAATAAGGAAATGCAGTACATTTTTTCACCTGACATGAAATTTAAAACTTGGAGAAAGTTATGGATTGCATTAGCAGAATCAGAAATGGAATTAGGACTTAACATTACTCAGGAACAGGTTGATGAATTAAAAGCTCACGCTGATGATATCAACTATGATGTTGCAAAAAGAAAGAGAAAAAATTAGTACGTCATGATGTTATGTCACATGTTTACGCATACGGAGTACAGTGTCCTAAGGCTAAAGGAATTATCCATCTTGGTGCAACATCATGCTATGTTGGAGATAATACAGATATTATCGTAATGACAGAAGCATTAAAGCTTGTAAGAAAAAAAACTCATAAACGTAATTAATGAACTTGCAAAATTTGCAGATAAATATAAAAATCAGCCTACATTGGCGTTTACACATTTCCAGCCTGCTCAGCCTACAACAGTTGGTAAGAGAGCAACTTTATGGATTATGGAATTAAAATTAGACTTAGATGATCTTGACTACATTATTGACAGTATGATGCTTTTTAGGAAGCAAGGGTACAACAGGTACTCAGGCAAGCTTCTTAGAATTATTTGAAGGCGACCATGAAAAAAGATTAAAGAATTAGAAAACAAGATTGCTAAGAAGATGGGATACACAAAGTGCTACCCGGTATCCGGTCAGACATATTCCAGAAAGATGGACACAAGGGTTCTTAATGTATTAGCAGGTATTGCTGCAAGTGCTCACAAGTTTTCAAATGACATTAGACTTTTTCAGCACCTTAAAGAAATTGAAGAACCATTCGAAAAGAATCAGATTGGTTCATCAGCTATGGCATATAAGAGAAACCCAATGCGTAGCGAAAGAATTGCGTCATTAGCTAACTATGTAATGGTTACAGCTTTAAATCCTGCAATTACATCAGCAACACAGTGGTTTGAAAGAACATTAGATGATTCAGCTAATAAGCGTTTAAGCGTTCCTGAATCATTCCTTGCAATTGATGGTATTCTTGATTTATACCTTAATGTAGTAGACGGATTAGTAGTTTATGACAAGGTTATTGAAAAGAGACTTATGAGCGAACTTCCATTTATGGCAACAGAAAATATTATGATGGATGCTGTTAAGGCAGGCGGAGACAGACAGGAATTACACGAAAAGATTCGTGATATCAATGGAAGCAGGAAAAAATGTTAAGGAGAAAGGTTTAGATAACAACCTTCTTGAACTTATTGCAAATGATCCTGCATTTAATATGAGTCTTGAAGATCTTCAGAAGACAATGGATCCTTCAAAGTATGTTGGACGTTCACCTGAACAGGTTGACGAATTCCTTGCAGAAGTTATTAATCCTATTTTGCAAGAAAACAAAGAGATTCTTGGAATGTCAGCAACAATCAATGTATAAATTGTGATTTTTTGTGAAACAGTAGGCAGAATGCCAGTTAAATGAAATAAATACTTTAATTATTAAGGCAAGTGTGATAAAATCAGTTGTATGTTTGAGTCGGAAGTATAGGATTTCCGAACATATGACTGATTTTATTTTTTTTTTTTAAGAATTAAAACGATTTTACAAAAATCACGTCATAATAAATAGTAGAGGAGAAATGAAAATGTTTAAGAAAGTTTTGGCAGTTGGTTTTTCTGCTGTATTAGCATTGTCATTAGTAGCATGCGGAGGCAGCAAAGACAACAAATCAAAGTCAAAGGCAGAGTAACATATAAAGATACTAAGAGTCAAAGATTTCATCAGTAGACAAAGTTAAAGTGACCTTGGAAATAATAGTAGCGGATATCAGGAAATTGATGGATTTACTAAATGGATTAGAAGAAGGACAGCACAAAGTTGGGGACAAGTTTACTAAGAAATTAAAATTCCCTGACACATACACAAACAACACAAAGATTGATGGGAAAGAAGTTAAACTTGCAGGAAAGACAGTTTGGTTTACTTTTACAATTAAGAGTATTTCAACTAAGTCAGTTCCAAAGTTAACAGACAAGTTTGTAAAAGAAAAATTCGGTGCATACGGTGTAACAGATGTTAAGTCATTTGAAAAATATGCAAGAGAACAGATGAGAACATCAAACATTATGAACAAAGTTTGGTCAAACTTTGTAGCTTCTTGTGAAGTTGTATCATACAGCTCAACAGAAAAAAAAGAAAGCTTAAAGAAAGTTGCAGATGCAAACTACGAATCACAGCTTCAGTCACAGTATGGTGTAGATCTTGATTCATATCTTGAAGCAGCTTCAATGTCAAAAGAAGACTGGGATAACAACATCATGAGCCAGGTTGAATCATCATTAAAGACAAAGATGGTATACCAGGCATTAGCAAAGAAGGCAGATTTAGTTCCTTCAGATTCAGATTACAACAAAGAAGCTGAAACACTTGCACAGCAGAACTCATTATCAGTAAAAGAACTAGAATCAACATATGGTAAAAAAAGAAGTTGAATATGCTGTAATTACACAGAGAGTTCAGAAATATATTGCTGAAAATGTAACAGTTAAGGAAGGTTCAGAACCTACAACAGCAGCAGAAACAACAGAAGCTGCAACAACAGCAAAATAATAAATACTTGGATTTTGAAAACAGGTATTGATGGAATAAAAAAGTGTTATTTTATCGGAATGATAAGATGGCATTCTTTTTTTTGCTATAAGGTTGCATTACTATTTTAAATGTGCTAAATTATTCCACGGATGGTATTCGACAGAAACTATACCGAAGGAAAATGACTATATAAAAACTGATGCGACGGTAGCTCATATCTTAGGAATGAGACTAACTATCCCGATTTTGAAAGAAGGAGGGATGCTCATGAAGTTTGGATTTATAGGAGCGGGAAAAGTTGGTTTTTCCCTTGGAAAATATTTGGCAGATAATAACCAGAATGTAGTTGGTTATTATAGCATAATCAATGAAGAAGCCATAGAAGCAGCAAAGTTTACCGGTTCTAAGTATTATGAGAACATAGAACAGTTGGTAGAGGATAGTGAAGTTTTATTTTTGACTGTCCCCGATGGACAGATTGAGAATCTATGGAATCAGTTAAAATCAAGTCATAAAAATTGGATGGCAAAGTATAATAAACCTTTGCTTAACAATAAAATAGTGTGCCATTGTAGTGGTGCATTATCCTCAGATATCTTTTCGAGTATAGCCGAATATGAAAGTTTTGGCTATTCTATCCATCCACTCTTTGCAGTGAGTAACAGATACGAATCTTACAAGGAATTATCAGATAGTTATTTCACAATAGAAGGAAATATTGAAAAAATCAATAAAATGAAAGAATTGTTTGAAAGTTTCGGAAACACTGTATGTATTATTTCAAAGGATGACAAAATTAAATACCACGGAGCGGCGGCTATTGCCAGCAATCTTGTTGTTGGTTTAATAGGTCTTAGTGAAGAATTGCTTAAACAGTGTGGGTTTGATGAAAAAAATCGGCTCATAATGCATTAGCACCAATTATTAAGGGAAATGTTAAGCACATTGTAGAAGAGGGCGTTGTAGAAGCACTTACGGGGCCTATTGAGCGTTGTGATGTGTCTACAGTAAGAAAACATATGAGCGTTTTGATAAAAAACCAATGAAATCTATAAAGCAGTGTCAAAAGAAGTATTGGAAATTGCAAAGATAAAAAACAAAGATAGAGATTATAGTAAGATGGAGGAAGTATTACAATGAAAAATACGGTAAGTACATTGTTAAAACAGAAGCAGGAAGGAAAGAAGATTTCAATGCTTACCTGCTACGACTATTCAACAGCAAAATTAATGGAAGAAGTTGGAGTAAACACAATTCTTGTAGGTGATTCACTTGGAAATACAATGCTTGGATATGAAGATACAATTCAGGTAACAATGGAAGACATGATTCATCATTGTGCAGCAGTATCAAGAGGCTTAAAGAACACATTTTTAGTTTGTGATATGCCATTTATGTCATATCAAACTTCAGTATACGATGCTGTTGTAAATGCAGGAAGACTTATGAAAGAAGGTCATGCCAACATGGTTAAATTAGAAGGTGGAAAAGAAGTTTGCCCACAGATAGAAGCAATAGTAAAAGCATCAATTCCTGTATGCGCCCATTTAGGACTTACACCACAGTCAATAAATGCACTTGGTGGCTATAAAGTTCAGGGAAAGACAGAAAGTGATGCACAGAAATTAATAGACGATGCAAAGGCAGTACAGGAAGCAGGAGCTTCAATGTTAGTACTTGAATGTGTACCTGCAGACCTTGCAGCAAAAAATAACAAAAACACTTCATATTCCAACAATCGGTATTGGAGCAGGAAACCAGTGCGACGGACAGGTACTTGTATATCAGGACATGTTAGGAATGTTTACAGACTACGTGCCAAAATTCGTAAAACAGTTCGCAGGTGTAGGCGAAACAATGAAAAAAAGCATTCAAAGAATATATGGAAGAAATTCAGAGCGGAGCCTTCCCGGCAGAAGAACACTCATACAAAATAGACGATGAAGTAATAGAGAGACTGTACTTTAATGATTACAATGGACGAAGGTCTGCTTCCACCTGTGCTTGCACAAAGGTGGAAGCATGAACAGGACATGCCCGGATAATGAGCATAAAAGCAAAGCGAAGCTTTGCGATATGCGAATTATGCGGTAGGATTGCGAGAGTGCGAAGCACGTAGCAATCCGATAATCATTAACTTGAAAAAATCAAATATAACAGCGAAGCGCAGCTTCAACAAATAGGAGGTCAACATGAAAGTTGTAACAACAATAAAAGAAGTAAGAGAAAACGTAAAACAGTGGAAAAAAGAAGGACAGACAGTAGGTTTTTGTACCAACAATGGGATATTTGCATGAAGGACACGGAAGCCTTATTACAAAAGCAAGAGAAAACAATGACAAAGTAGTAGTAAGTGTATTTGTAAATCCAATGCAGTTTGGACCAACTGAAGATTTAGACAGTTATCCAAGAGACCTTGAAAAAGATTCAAAATATTGTGAAAGCTTAGGAGTAGATTTAATATTCCACCCGGAACCATCAGAAATGTATCATGACGATTTCAGTTCATATGTTGATATGTCAGTTTAACAGAAGAACTTTGTGGATTAAGCAGACCTGTACATTTTAGAGGCGTTTGTACAGTAGTAAACAAACTTTTTCAACATTGTACAGCCTGACAGAGCTTATTTTTGGAGAAAAAAGACGCACAGCAGCTTGCAATCATTAAACATATGGTTCAGGACTTGAATATGGATATTGAAGTAGTAGGATGCCCAATTATCAGAGAAGAAGACGGCCTTGCAAAAAGTTCAAGAAAATACATATCTTTCACCTGAAGAAAGAAAGGCAGCTTTAGTTTTAAGCCAGACAATCAACTTGGCTAAACAGCTTATTGCAGATGGAGAAAAGGACGCTGATGTAGTAGTTGCAAAGATGAAAGAAAATATTGAAAAAGAACCTCTTGCAAAAATCGATTATGTTAAGGCAGTTAACGGCTTAACAATGCAGCAACAGAAAGAAATTAAAGCACCTATGTTAATTGCAATGGCGGTATACATTGGAAAAACAAGATTAATAGATAATACAATTTTACACTAATTTATGGTAATAAATCAGACAGTAAAATTAGTAGGTTTTACTGTCTGAAATTATGATAATTTGTGACAATTAAGATATTTGGAAGTGATGAAAGGATAAAACAATGCAGATTAATATGTTAAAAAAGTAAAATTCATAGAGCAACAGTTGTTCAGGCAGAGCTTGATTATGTAGGAAGCATAACAGTTGACGAGGATTTAATGGATGCATCAGGAATTTATGAATATGAAAAGGTACAGATAGCAGACGTAAACAACGGCAACAGATTTGAAACATATGCTATAGCTGGAGAAAGAGGATCAGGAATGATCTGGTTAAATGGAGCAGCAGCTCATATGGTCAGCCTTGGGGACAAGATTATTATTATGAGTTATGCCCAGATGGAGCCTTCAGAAATTAAGGATAATAAGCCTAAAGTTGTTTTTGTTGATGCTGAAAATAAGATTACAAGGGTAACTAATTACGAAAAACATGGAAAATTATTTGACTTAGAAAAGTAAAAATTATATCATATTTCTGTAGTAAACTTTGGAAAGGTGAAATTTTTATGTTAAAAGGAAAGACAGTTGTTCTTGGAGTAACAGGCAGTATAGCAGCATATAAGATTGCTAATCTTGCAAGTATGCTTGTAAAGAAGGGATGCAGTGTTCACGTAATAATGACAAGAAATGCAACAAATTTTATTAATCCGATAACATTTGAGACACTTACAGGAAACAAGTGCTTAGTTGATACATTTGATCGTAATTTTGAATTTAGCGTAGAACATGTATCATTGGCTAAACAGGCAGATATTTTTATGGTTGCACCGGCAAGTGCCAATGTTATTGGAAAGATTGCAGGGGGAATAGCAGATGATATGCTTACAACAACTATAATGGCGGCTAAATGCCCTAAGATTATATCTCCGGCAATGAATACTAATATGTTTGAAAATCCTATTGTACAGGACAATCTGACTAAGTTAAAGAGTTACGGATATGAGATTGTTGAACCGGCAAGCGGATATTTGGCATGCGGCGACACTGGCAAGGGTAAGATGCCTGAACCGGAAGTGCTTTATTCATATATTTTAAAGACTATCGGTTGTGAAAAGGACTTGTTAGGCAAGAAAGTTCTTATAACAGCAGGTCCAACACTTGAAAAGATTGATCCTGTAAGATTTATAAGTAATCATTCAACAGGAAAAATGGGATATGCCATTGCTGAAAATGCAATGCTTAGAGGGGCAGAAGTTACTTTGGTAACGGGAAGAACTTCAATTAAGAAACCTGATTTTGTTAAGATTATTGATGTTTTAAGTGCTCAGGATATGTTTGAAGCAGTAGATGAAAATTTCGACCAGCAGGATATTGTTATAATGAGTGCGGCAGTGGCTGATTACAGACCGAAAACTGTTGCTACAGAGAAGATTAAGAAGAAGGATGGGGAAGAGTCTATTCAGTTAGAAAGAACCACTGATATTCTTGGAACAATGTCTAAAAGAAAGAAGAACCAGTTTGTATGTGGTTTTTCAATGGAAACAGAGAATATGTTGGAGAACTCAAAAGCTAAGCTTGAAAAGAAGAATTTAGATATGATTTGTGCCAACAATTTGAAAGTTAAAGGTGCCGGTTTTGGTACGGACACTAATGTGGTAACACTTATAACTAAGGACAATGTAGTTGAGTTACCATTAGAATCTAAGGCAGAAGTGGCAGCGCAGATTTTAGATACTATTGCAAAGAACTCGGAGAATGATTAAGTAAGGAGTAGGGATGAGAAATAACTTAAAGAAGAAAGTTTGCAGTTTACTTGTTGCAACACTAATGACAACGGCAACATTTGCAAACGGATTTACATATGGCGGCATCACGGTATCGGCAGAAGAAAGCAACGTAACAGTTCAGAATAGTGGAAATGTTGAAATATCAGGAGAGAAAACATACTCAGATATTAATGATTCAACAGGCTCAGGTGTGAACACAGGAGATGTGAAAACATCGACAGTGGAAACTACTACAGGAGAAATAGTTGAGACATCAACTGATGAAACGACAATGCCTGAGACTACAGTGGAACCAACAACAGAAGAACCAACAACACCGCAACCTACAACAGTACCGGCTACAACAAAGCCTGCATCAACAAAGGTTGTTGCCTGGGGTAAGAATGCAGCAGGTCAGTTTGTTAATGGTAATAAGAAGGTAATTAAGGGCGCCACAATGAAAGGTGTAGACGTTAGTTACCACAATGGAACAATTAACTGGAAGAAAGTAGCTGCAAGTGATGTTGATTATGCAATTATCAGATGTGGTTACGGAGATAACATAAAGAGCCAGGATGATAAGAAATGGGCTGAAAATGTTGCAGGATGTGAAAAAAACAATATTCCATATGGAGTTTATATTTATTCATATGCTACTTCAGTTAAACAGGCTGAAAGCGAAGCAAATCATGTTTTAAGATTAATAAAGGGACATACATTAAACTT
>VOFC01001878.1_pt1 | contig 12000 bp, 21 predicted proteins | sample 5384161 | NCBI WGS metagenome assembly VOFC01 (sample SAMN12384722, study PRJNA508395) | human gut metagenome | isolation source: healthy gut B | host: Homo sapiens | reverse complement strand
AGCTTTTCTCCGGAATTACGGAAAACAAAAAGTGCCAACGAATACTTGACACAAACGCTATCACAAATTTTATAGATGTTTTTACAAACGTTGTGCTATACTATTAATAGACAAAAGACAGAAAGAAATTTAAACAATATTGAAAGTACAAGGAGCACAGCATGAAGATACTTAGCAAACAAAAAACAGCAGAATGTGTATGATTTGCGGGCTGGATAATGAATACGGCGTGAATGCACCATTTTACAACATGGAAGATGGCAGTGTGATGACGGTGTTTCGCTACAAAGAACAGCATCAGAGTTATCCCGGACGTGTGCATGGCGGCATGATTACGGCGATGCTTGATGAGATGGGGCTTCGTTCTTTGTGGGCGAAGGAATTGTCGGAGGAGACTTTTGGGTGACGATATCGTTGGATACCAAATACCGCAAACCGGTTCCTATGAGACAGAATTGATTGACGGGGTGTAGTTGTAAAAACACGAGCCATTTTATTATTACAGATTCTTATATTATGGATAAAGAAGGGGAAATTCTTGCAAATGGAAGAATTAAATACATAAAAATGGACACACAGAAGATTCAAGAGGGCGTAGAAGTGCATGAAGAAATGCCGTATCTTGTAGAGGATGGCAGGACAGAAATCGAGGGGCCATTCTTTTGACAATCTGTAGCCACTATGCTATAGTAAAAGGCGACAATAATTTATGGAAAGCGTCCATGTGAACGTTTTGGTTAGAGGAAAAATGAGTAAGATTCAGATGAAAACCCCACTTGTAGAGATGGACGGGGATGAAATGACCAGAATCCTTTGGCAGATGATTAAAGATGAGTTGTTGCTGCCATATGTTGATTTAAAGACAGAGTATTATGACCTTTGGTTTGGAGTACCGGAATAAAACCAATGACCAGGTGACAGTGGATTCCGCAGAGGCAACAAAAGAAATATGGTGTAGCGGTAAAATGTGCTACGATTACACCGAATGCTGCCCGCATGGATGAATATGATTTGAAAGAAATGTGGAAATCGCCAAACGGCACAATTTCGTGCAATTTTAGATGGTACGGTATTTCGTGCACCAATCCTTGTTAAGGGAATCGTTCCTTATGTAAAAAATTGGACAAAGCCGATTACGATTGCACGTCATGCGTATGGTGATGTTTATAAAAAATACAGAAATCAAAGTTCCGGGTAAAGGAACAGCAGAACTTGTATTTACCGCTGAGGATGGAACACAGACCAAAGAAGTAATTCACAACTTTGATGGTCCGGGAATCATTCAGGGAATTCACAATACAGAAAAATCCATTTCCAGTTTTGCACGCGCATGCTTTTTAGTTATGCAGTGGACACTAAACAGGACTTGTGGTTCTCTACTAAAGATACCATTTCCAAAAAATACGACCATACATTTAAGGACATTTTCCAGGAAATTTATGATACGGAGTATAAAGAAAAATTCGAGAAACTTGGCATTGAGTATTTCTATACGCTTATTGATGATGCAGTTGCCCGCGTAATTCGTTCGGAAGGCGGCTTTATTTGGGCTTGTAAAAACTACGACGGAGATGTAATGTCTGATATGGTAGCTACGGCATATGGTGATTTGTCCATGATGACATCCGTTTTTGGTATCACCTCAAGCGGTGTTTATGAATATGAGGCTGCACACGGAACGGTACAGCGTCACTATTATAAACATTTGAAAGGCGAAGAGACTTCGACAAATTCCATCGCAACTATTTTTGCGTGGACAGGCGCACTCAGAAAGCGCGGCGAGTTGGATGAGATTCCGAATTGATGGATTTTGCGGACAAACTGGAGAGAGCCTGCATTAAGACTGTGGAAGATGGAAAAAATGACAAAGAGTCTTTCTCTCATTTCCACATGTGAAAATCCGGTAATTTTGAACAGCCTTGAGTTTATTCAGGCAATTCATGCGAGACATTGGATTCTTTTTTGATGTAACATATAAAAAAACAGACCACTGTGATACTGTAAAAGTGCAGATATTGCAGTGGTCATTTTTTGGTATCGGCAGGGTTAGTTTTTAACCTGCCGTCCTTCTGTGTTTATCGTGTAATTATCTTTCATAATCAAAGCAGAAATTGGTACGAGTTGAAATCCTTTTTTCTTCAAAATTGTTAAAAGTTCATCCAGCGCTTCGGCGGTGTGTTTTCCGCCATTGTGGCAGAGAATAATCGAACCGTTGCCAAGATGTTTGTGTTCTGTGACGCGGCGTATGATGGTGGCGGCATCGTAATCTTTCCAGTCGAGGGAATCCACATCCCACTGAATCGGATAATATTTATTTTCCCGGCACACACGGATAAGAGTGTCGTTATAGTCCCCGTAAGGAGGGCGGAACAAAATCATATCTTTTTACCGGTTAGTTTTTTTACTTTTTCATGAGGTTTCATAATTTCTTCTTTGCATTGTGCGGCCGATAGCTGTGACATCTGTTTGTGGTTTTCACTGTGGTTTCAAGGTCATGCCCGCCGGCGGCAATTGCTTTTACATCGTCCGGATATTTTTTTCAATCCAGCCGCCTGTCATAAAAAAGGTTGCCTTCACTTTGTGTTTTTTCAGCGTGGCAAGAAGTGATGCGGTGTCGTCGTTTCCCCAAGCCGCATCAAAGCTGATTGAAATCTGCGGTTTTTCCTTTTCTACGCAGTAGATGGGAAGTTCTTTTTCATGAAGTAGAGATTCATTGAAAACGGCACGGTTTTCCGGATAAACAAAAAACTTGTTGCGAGAGCAAAGCAAAGGATGTCAGGACGATGGCACCGATTTTTGTAAAAAAGAATCAGTTTTTCCCGTTCTTGTTTGATGTTCATAGATTACCCCCGCTATCGTTTTGCTATAGTTTATGGAGAGAAAATGCTTATTATGACTGGAAATCTTTTTTCTTTGCAAGTGTGTATGAATATGGTAAGATTACTACATAAGAAAATTTATGAATGAATCATTTACGAATGGAGGGATATCATGAAAGAAGAAATTTATTGGCAGCAGTGCTTAGCGTTTCGCTGGTAATAGGGATGAGTGCACCGGTGGATTTGGCACAGGAAAGTAAGAAAACGCAGACCGCAGTATCCATCGAGGATTCGGTCGGTGAGACGTCAAAGTATGGCTATCTTCAATTCATCGGAAACTATTAAATTCGGATGATTTGTCATCCGGCAGAAAGAAAAAGGCAGCAAAGACAACGATTCCGTCATCGTTTGATGCCAGAGAGGAAGGGCTGTTGACGGATATCAAAGATCAAGGAGAAACGGGCATGTGCTGGACAATGTCTGTGATGGGAGCGTCTGAAGCAGATATTATACAGGATGGCTCTGAAGAATCTCCGGATTTATCAGAGTATCATCTGGCATATTCGACATACAACAAAAGCCGACGATCCGCTTGGTTTGACGGTAGGGGATATTTGCAGGCCAAGAGAGAGAAGAATAATGATTTGTATGGATGGGGCGGAAATTCCGTTTTAGCAACTGCTACATTAGCCAGATGGCAGGGAGTTGTAGATGAATCAGTTGCTTCTTTTGAAGATTTACAGAACAAAATTAATTGTAACGTAACGGCTGACTTATCGGATGAGGTGATGTATGATAAGGATTCCTATCATTTGCAGAACGTAGAATACATTTATATGACGAAAGCGAACCGCAACCAAATCAAACAGAAATTGATGGAGTATGGGGCAGCGGAGTGCTCTATGTATGCGCCGGAAACATCGAGTGACAAGCAGATGTATGGAAATACCGGGAAAAGCAATTTTACGGCGTATTATTGTAATGATACAAGCAAGACAACCAATCACAGTGTATTGATTGTGGGATGGGATGATAATTATTCGGCAAGTAATTTTAATTCCAAATGTCGTCCCTCTTCAGATGGCGCATGGTTAATTCGCAACAGCTGGGGCGACTGCAACAGTATGGGCGGATATTTCTGGATTTCTTATGAGGATGCTATGCTGCAGGCGGAGAAGAATGAAGAGGCAGAGGTGGCATCCTTTGATGTAGAAAAAGCGGATAATTACGACAATAACTATCAATATGATGGTGGAATTCCATTTGCTTATTCGAGAAGTTTTCTGCGTGGTGCCAATGTATTTGAGGCAAAAGCCGATGAAAAAATGCAGGCAGTTTCTTTCTATACACAGGAAGCAAATGTAAATTATGAAGTATCAATTTATGAGAGTCCGATTCGGATAATCCGATGTCCGGTAAATTAGTGTCTTCATTGTCCGGTACGATTGCAGAGCGCGGATATCATACCATTGATTTTGTAAAAGAAGATAAAGATGAAGTATTTATGACAAAAGGAAAGCGTTATGCAGTTGTTGTAAAATTGGAAGAGAGTGGAGATACTTCTTATCAGACTTATGAATGTACTCATAACGATTCTGCACTTACAGAAGCAGTTAGCGCAAATAAGGGCGAAAGTTATGTTCAGTATTCGGATGGTGAGTGGGAAGATTTTTCCGAACTCGAGTGGTCTAGCAAAGAAAAAATAATGCAAATCTTTGCATTAAGATGTTTTCTGATACTTGGGATTCTACGAAAGCAACACCGACGCCGACGATGACGGCAACACCAACGGCAACACCAACGGCAACACCAACGGCAACACCAACGGCAGCACCAACGGCAACACCAACGGCTGCGCCTGTGACTACGCCAACGCAAAAGGCACAATCAACACCGGCAGCCAATAATCCGACAACCCCGGTAGTTACGGATAATCCTGTAACACCTGATAATAGCAGTGCCCGGACAGTGGTTGTGAAAAAACTAAAGTTTAAATATTCGTCGAAAAAGGTGAAAGCCGGTAAAAAGTAAAAGTTAAGTAAGTGGCTGAAAGTGACGAAAAAACCGCGCAGGGGATGCAAAGATTACCTATAAATTTACAAAGAATAAATTTAAAAAATATGCTACCCTGTCAAAAAAAGGTGTCTTTAAGGCAAAAGAAGGCCGGAAAGAAAAGACGGTTTATGTAAAGGCAGCAGCGGGTGACGGCAGTAAAAAGACAGCGAATATAAAAATAAAAATTAAATGATAATAGGGGTTGACTTTTTTATGTTATCCTGCATATAATGAACATATGAATAATTGTTCATATGTAAATTTACAGAAACGGAGAGTGATAAAATGCCAAGAAGATGAATTGTATGACTTGGCGGAATTGTTTAAGGTGTTTGGCGATTCGACCAGAATCCGGATTTTGTTTTGTTTTTATTTGAGAAGGATGTCTGTGTTTGTGATTTAGCGGAAACCTTGAATATGACGCAGTCAGCAATTTCGCATCAGCTAAAGATTCTAAAACAGAATAAAGTTAGTAAAAGGCCGCCGCGAGGGCAAATCGGTGTTTATTCACTGGCCGATGATCATGTGCGAACGATTATCGAGCAGGGAATCGACCATATTGCGGAATAACATAATTGAATTGGAGGAAATGAATCATGAAAAAGAAATTTAAATTACAGGACTTGATTGTGCAAACTGTGCAGCAAAATGGAAGAATCAATTAAGAAAATTGATGGTGTAAACGATGCAGTAGTCTGCTTTATGACACAGAAGATGACAGTAGATGCCGATGATGCGCGTTTTGATGAAATTATGGATGAGGTTGTCCGTGTTTGTGCAAAAAGTTGAGCCGGATTGCCAGATTCTTTTGTAGGAGATGAAAGGGGAGTGTATGACAAAAAACAGAAAAAATGAGACTTCCGGATTATCATTTCCTTGTCCTATTTGTTATCCTGTTTGTTTGTGAGCATATGGGAGTTAGAGCCACTGCCGTGGTGGGCACAGCTTTTGATATTTGCCGTTCCGTACCTGATTGTCGGATATGACATTATTTTTAAGGCTGCGAGAAATATTTCCCATGGACAGATTTTTTTGATGAAAACTTTCTGATGATGATTGCCACCTTTGGTGCATTTGGCGTTGGTGAGTATTTAGAGGCTGTTGCTGTAATGCTTTTTTACCAGGTCGGTGAATTGTTCCAGGGTTATGCGGTTGGAAAATCCAGACAATCCATTACGGAAATGATGGACATCTGTCCGGAATATGCGAATATAGAAGAAGATGGGAAATTAGTGACAGTAGACCCGGATGATGTAGAAGTCGGTACGATTATTGTTAAAGCCGGGCGAGAGAATTCCTCTCGATGGTGTTGTTATAGAGGGCGAATCGTTAATTGATACGGCGGCACTTACGGGTGAGTCGGTACCGAGAAGAGCGTCAGAGGGCGATGAGATTATCAGTGGCTGCGTCAATGGCAGCGGAACGCTGAAAATCCGTACCACAAAGGAATTTGATGATTCGACGGTTGCCAAAATTTTGGGAGTTGGTTGAGAATGCAAGCAGTAAAAAGGCAAAGGTGGAGAATTTTATCACCCGCTTTGCCAAATACTATACGCCGGTCGTTACGATTGGAGCCGTTTTGCTTGCTGTGATTCCACCACTTATTTTAGGCGGAGGCTTTGCTGAGTGGATTCAGAGAGCGTGCATTTTCCTTGTTATTTCCTGTCCGTGTGCACTGGTGATTTCCGTGCCGCTTGATTCTTTGGCGGTATCGGTGCTGCATCTAAGATTGGTGTTTTGGTAAAAGGCAGTAACTTCTTAGAGGCGGTTGCAGAGATGACTACCATTGTATTTGACAAGACCGGAACACTGACAAAAGGCGAATTTAAAGTAACCGAAATGAAACCTGCCGGTGGTGTTTCAGAAGATAAATTATTGGAAGTAGCCGCACTTGGCGAGAGCTATTCAAACCATCCGATTGCCGGTTCGATTATCGAGGCATATGGAAAAGAAATTGAGAGAAGCCGTGTGTCAGAGGCGGTTGAAATTGCCGGCCACGGAGTTCAGATTCTCGTAGATGGTGTGATGACTTATGTCGGCAATGAAAAGCTGATGAAAAAAACAGGCGATTGTTTATGAGCCGTGTGAAAGCGCCGGAACGGTTGTCTATGTGGGTCAGGAGCAGACCTTTTAGGGGCACTTGTGATTTCCGACACCGTGAAACAGGGTGCAGCAGAGGCGATTCATAAGATGAAAAATGTTGGCGTGAAGAAGTGCGTCATGCTGACCGGTGATAGAGAAAAAACTGCGAAACATGTGGCAGATGAGTTGAAACTGGATGAAGTGCATGCTGAACTTCTCCCCGGTGATAAAGTGGATGAGGTGGAAAAACTTCTTTCTGCACAAAAAGATGGAGAACGTCTTGCCTTTGTCGGTGACGGCATCAATGACGCACCGGTTTTGACTCGTGCAGATATTGGTATTGCGATGGGAAGTCTTGGTTCCGATGCAGCAATTGAGGCGGCAGACGTCGTTTGATGGATGATGATATTCGAAAGATTGCGTCAACCGTACTGATTTCTAGAAAAACACTTCGCATTGTAAAGCAGAACATTGTATTTGCCCTTGCCGTAAAAAGCAGTTGTACTTTTGCTTGGTGCAATTGGTGTGGCGAACATGTGGGAAGCAGTGTTTGCAGATGTCGGAGTATCTGTTTTGGCAATTTTGAACTCAATGCGGGTGATGAAAATCATTAACATGATTTGCATTTTTGATTAACATGTAGTATAATGTCATAGTCAAAGAGGATAGGTCCGAAAATGAAGTGTCCTATCCTCTTTTTTCGACTATGACAAGAGTCCAAAAGAAGGAGGATTTGGTTTGGATAATCACTCAATGATGGAACTGGGAGAAAAGTTAAATGGCAAATTTGAAAATCTGGTGAATTACTGTATGGTGTCCGGTGCCATTAACCAGGATTTGTATAACGAATATGATGTGAAGAGGGGACTTCGCGATTCGAATGGTAAAGGAGTACTTACCGGATTGACAGAGATTTCAGATGTCTGTGGATACCGCTTGAAAAACGGCAAAAAGATTCCTTGCGACGGAGAACTTTATTATCAGGGATATAATGTAATGGACCTTGTAAAAAGTTTTGAAAACCGCCGATTCGCTTTCGAGGAGACAACCTATTTGCTGATGTTTGGCGAACTGCCGACACATACTCAGTTAAAGGATTTTGAAGAGGTATTAACCAGTCTTCAGGAGCTTTCCGGTCAGTTTGTCCGTGATGTGATTATGAAAGCACCAAGTGCAAACATTATGAATGCACTGCAGAAAAGTGTGCTGACACTGTATTCGTATGATGAGAATCGGACGACATTTCCGTGGCAAATGTACTGCGCCAGTCTTTGCAGTTAATCGGCAAAATTCCGTTGATTGCGGTGTATGCGTATTTGTCATACCGTCATTTTGGATTTGATGATAATTTATACATCCGTACGCCGGATAAGGATTTGTCAATTGCGGAAAATATTTTGCAGATGGTAAGACAGGACGGTAAATTTACGGAGTTAGAGGCGAAAGTTTTAGATATTGCCCTTGTCTTGCATGCAGAGCATGGCGGCGGTAATAACTCGACGTTTACCAATCATGTGGTAACGTCCTCCGGCACAGACACATATTCTGCGATTTCAGCATCCATTGCTTCGCTGAAGGGACCGCGTCATGGTGGCGCCAACTTAAAAGTGTTGCAGATGTTTGATGATATTAAAAAACACTGCAAAGGACTGGAATAATGAAGAGCAGATTAAAGAATATTTGAATAAAATTCTGAATCGCGAGGCCTTTGATGAATCCGGTCTGATTTATGGAATGGGACATGCGGTTTATACATTGTCTGACCCTCGTGCCGTGATTTTGAAACGCTATGCAAAAAAACTGGCGGAGGCAAAAGGTAAAATGGATGAATTTCATCTGTATGAAACAGTGGAAGAAGTGTCCAAAGATTTGATTATGAAAGCACATTTGCGTTATAAACCGGTTTGTGCAAATGTTGATTTTTTACAGTGGTTTTTGTATATACTATGCTTGGTATTCCGAGAGAATTATTTACTCCGATTTTTTGCGATTGCCCGTATTTCCGGATGGAGTGCATCGTCTGGAAGAGCTGGTAAACAAGGGTAAATTATTCGACCGGCGTACAAATACGTAGGAAGTCATGTGGATTTCCGTGAAATAGACGAGAGAGAATAAACGATGGAACAACACATGTTATTTTTTTGATATTGATGGAACTTTGTTAGATGAAAAAGAGGGAATCGTGCCGGAGAGTACGGTGCGTGCCCTGCATCAGGCAAAGAAAACGGACATTTACTGTTTCTTTGTACCGGACGCTGCAAAGTCCATCTGGCCAAAGGATATTTTGGAAATTGGTTTTGATGGTGTGGTAGGTGGATGTGGTACGAATATATTTTATCATGGGGAAGAACTGCTTCATGCAACATTACCGAAAGAATTGCAGAGAGAAGTTGCCGATTCTCTGACGCGCTATCATATCGATGGTGTTTTGGAAGGTCAGGAGACGGCATATTTCCGCAGAGATTACTGGATGCCGGTTGTAAAATCCATCTTTGAGGAAAATGGAACATTTTCGGCAAAAATGCCAGTTGTTCTGGGAGGATGCCGATTTGAATTTTGATAAGATGGCACTTTGGTTTGATGAGAGCAGTGACATGAAATCATTTAAGGAACAATGGGAAAACACGTTTGATTTTATTTTACGTGACCCGACTTTTTATGAGGTCGTTAGCCAAAGGTTATTCAAAGGCGACCGGAATTGATTTTCTTTGTAAGCGTTTAGAAATTGACAGAGCGCATACGGTAGGAATTGGTGATAGTACAAATGATTTGCCGATGCTTGATTTCACCGGCATCAGCATTGCAATGGGAAGTGGTAATCCGATATTTTCCGTCGGTCGATTATGTAACGGCGGCTGTGATGGAAGATGGAATTGAGAAGGCATTGAAACATTATCAATTAATCGAGTAAAAGGGAGGTCAGCGAAATGAAGTTAAATAAAATTAGTGGAGCACATCGAGTACGAACTGGTACAGGGAAGCCTTGATACGGAAGTGGCAGATATCGCATATGATTCCAGAAAAATCAAAAGAGGAATGTTGTTTGTTGCCATTGCAGGAACGGTTGTCGATGGTCATAAATACATTCCGGATGTTGTGAAAAAAAAGGCGCATCGGTGCTTGTTGTGGAAAAAGAGATTGAGTCCATAGATGAAAGTATTACAGTGATTCGTGTGGCAAATGGCAGAGCAGCGCTGAGTCTTTTTATCCCAGGCGTATTTTTGATTATCCGGCATCGAAGATGATTTCGATTGGAATTACAGGAACAAAGGAAAATCGACAACCACATATATGATTCGTGATATTATTGAAAAAATCCGGGGAAAACCTGCGGAATTGTTGGTACAATTGGTGTGGCAATTGCCGGCAAGGTGACACCGACGGAGCATACAACGCCGGAATCCTATGATTTGCAGAGATATTTTAAAGATATGGTGGGTGCCGGGTGCGAGTATATGGTAATGGAAGTAAGTTCGCAGGGAATCAAGATGGACCGTGTGGCAGGAATGCATTTTAATTATGGTATTTTTACCAATATTACGCCGGACCACATCGGACCAAATGAGCATGCAGATTTTAATGAGTATTTGTACTGCAAGAGCCGTCTGTTTACGATGTGTGACGTCGGAATTGTAAATCGTGATGACCCGCACTGGAAAGAAATGATAAAAGATGCGACCTGTGAGATTAAAACATATGGAACAGAAGATGCGGATATGACGGCAACGGAAATTGAGCATGTGAATAACGAGGGAAATCTGTGCATGAAATTCCATGCGAATGGTCTTTTGAACGGAATATCATTGTTGGTCTGCCAGGACGTTTTAATATTTACAATGGAATGTGTGCGGCGTGTACCGGTGCTCTGTTGAAAATGCCGGAAGAGGTGATTCTGCACGCGCTTGAGCACGTAAAAGTGCGTGGCCGTGTGGAAAATGTTCCGACCGGCAGAGGATTTTTTCCGTATTGATTGATTTTGCGCATAATGGTGTGAGTACCGAGGGGTTGTGTGCTAAGACTCTGCGTGGTTACAATCCGCACCGGATTATTGCTATTTTCGGATGTGGCGGCAATCGAAGTAAACTGCGCCGTTACGAGATGGGAGGGCCGTTGGAAATCTGGCGGAACTTGCAATTGTGACAAGTGATAAATCCGAGAACGGAAGACGTAATGGATATTGTAAAAATATTGAGGTTGGTCTGGCAAAGACAAACGGTGGTATGTGGTGATTCCGGACCGTCAGGAGGCTGTGAATTATGCAGTTGACCATGCTGAGGATGGCGATATGATTATTCTTCTTGGTAAAGGTCATGAAGAATATCAGGAAATCAATGGTGTGAAATACCACAGCGAGAAGAAGAAAGCGGTTATGAATGCGCTGGCGCGTTGAGTAAAGCTGGTGAAAAAAGAAACTATCAATTTATGCAGAAAACGATGGCATAACGGATAGTTTCTTTTTGGGTATAAGTAAAAAGGAAATTCAATGGAGGAATAAAAATGCGTCAGATTTTTAGATTTTAATGGTGGTGGTTTATTCATGCGGAACTGCCTCACACATGGAATGCACTGGATGGACAAAAGGAGATGGAACAGGCAGAGGCAGATACTGGTATGTAAAAATGTTGGATGAAGTGGGAGCCGTCTGCAGAAGTATTCTCGTTTATTTTGGAAATACCGGCGGCGGGGCAGCAGGCAAAAAGTGTTTGTAAATGAGTGCGGAGTTCGTTGTGAGCCATGAGCTATTCAGCGTTTCGAGGCCGATATTACGGAAAAATGTACCGAAGAATTTAATACGATAGCAATTTGGTGCAGCAATGAGAAAAATGTGATGCGATTTATCCGCAGTCGGCGATTTTACTTTTTATGGCGGGTTGTATCGTGGCGCACATCTGAGTTGCGTGCCGGAAACGCATTTTTGAACTGTTACACTACGGAGATTTGGGGAATCCATGCCGCCACAGAACCAGCTTCGTGGGATAAAGAAGGGATTTTATGCTTCACATCGAACAAAGATTTGCGGGGTGGAAAAAGATAATCAGGGTGA
>VOFC01001822.1_pt1 | contig 12000 bp, 19 predicted proteins | sample 5384161 | NCBI WGS metagenome assembly VOFC01 (sample SAMN12384722, study PRJNA508395) | human gut metagenome | isolation source: healthy gut B | host: Homo sapiens | reverse complement strand
ATATGGCTCGTCTGTTTGAGTTTAAGAAGACTGGATTTTCTAAGCTGGATGACGAGGCTGCTACCAATGGGGTATATGGATTAACAGTCCCTATCATTGGTGAGAATATAACGGAAGCAGAAGCACGTAATAATCCGCGGGTTCCTTTTATACTATTTACAGATATATCTTGGATGATTTGGAGAATGCAGAAGTCCTATTAGCTGATTACTTGAGGCCTACTAAGAATATGCCTGATTTGTCCATTATATTTGCATTAAAAAGCTCGTTTTGGCTAGAATTGGGTACGCGATTTGAAAAGTATTCTAATGATTTGGCAGCACTGATCCAGAATGTGGATTTAGATATAGATTCGGATAAGGATTGTTATATTAAAGCTGCCGATTGTGCAAGACAGGCTATAGTTAAAAGTGGTGCTGCTCCATTGACAGAATTGGAATGATATGGTGGAAAAAGACTATTTTACGGCCTTTAACTCTATTCAGACAAGTGCATGGATGTGGGGGAGGAATCATGAATAAAGAGAATATTCACAGTGTATGGCTTAATTTGGCAGGGCACTTGTGTACAGAACAGACATTTGGGGTAGGAGGAATTTCCTATGGGGCACACAGAATGATCAGTAAGGTTTTATTTGAGCAAATCTCGGATGATGATTGGCGCAAAGAAACTTGATTGCTCCTGAAGATGCTGGAAAGGCTCCAGGTACTAAATATCATACATTGTTCACCGATGAGAATTTTAAAAAGGTGCCTGCATATGTTCATTTAAAAATTCAAGCCGAAAGAAGGCAATATGATTGACGCCAATGTAGGTGCACCGATAGATAATCTTTTAATGCGTGTTGAAGAAATGTATTTTATTGAGGCTGAGGCAATAGCCGCTAGTCAGGGGTAAGTGCTGGAATTTCTGCTTTAGAGAATTTTATGAAAACTTATCGTTACAGTTCCTATCAATGTACGGCATCTACTATGGAGGATTTTCGTAAGGAATTGATTTTGCAAAAAAAGGATAGAATTTTGGGGAGAGGGTATTATTTATTGGGATTATAAGCGTTTAGAATTGCCTGTTACACGGGGGTATCCAGGTAGCAATTGTTCGGTGGGGTATCGTATGAACTCTAAAGAAGGATATTGCTGTCCATGGTTCAATTTATTTTTTTAGTAAGTTTGAATCTATTAATAACAAGCTATTATATTGAATCCGGATCCTTCGGCTATAGTGGAGGACTGGACAGAATAATGAATTGTTAATTTTTAAAGATCAGTTTATGGTTTAGCATTGTGAATGTCTGGATAGACGTTCATCTTGTTCTTTTCTCTGCCGAAGCTATACTTCGGCAGAGTTCTTTTGAAAGGGAGGTTATGTGTGATATTGCTACTTATGGTAGAATTTCTTATAAAAACAGGTCTAATCATTGTAATAACTATTCAGGCTATTGGTTTGTGACATCTTTTTCCGATATTTGTGTGGTTGAAAAGGTAAATACTATGTTGAAACAGATTCTTCTTATATGGTTGTATTTTTTCTGCCTTTGCCTTTGTTTGGTCAGAGTTTGATTGATATTAAATATTATTCAGTTCAGGATGGAGTTATCACAGAAAAATATTCAGAATTTCATTCAAGATGATAATGGTTATATATGGATGGCTACGTGGAACGGACTAGAGCGTTTTGATGGATATTCTTTTACTAATTATAAAACTTATCCTGAAAGTGATGTACGTATAACAAATCATCGTTTTACCAATATTGAAAAAAGTTCTCTGAATAATATTTGGTGTCAGACGTATGATAAACATTGTTATCTGTTTAATACCCGTACTTGTCAGTATGAAGATCCCTTTCTTTTTCAACAAAGGGGTGATAAACTCAGTTGAAAAACTGTATGTATTGCGTAAAGGGATAACATGGGCCGTAGGTGTACAAAATGAGTTATTCCGTTTGGATGAAAATAGATTTCCTGCTACGGAGTCAGTGCAATTATATACTGGAAAAATAGAAAATAACATAGGAGACAGTATCTATATTGTGATGCAGGACAAGGATGGAGATGAATGGATTCTGACAAATAAAGGAGCTACGATTGTAGGAAAGAAGAGTATGGCAAATCTTATGCCTTTTAAGTTTATGGTAGAGAATGCAGATGATATCTATCTTGCTACTTCAAAAGGCTTTTTTGCCCGATATGACTATCAGAGTCAAAATGTTGTTCCATGTGTCCCCAATGAACCTATGTCTGAGATTATCGGACTGAAATCTTTATCTGATCATAAAATCGCTATTTTACAGAGAAAAGAGATTCGGTTTTATAATCCGAAAACAGGCAAGTTTACTCTTTATAAAATGCCTGTAGAGATCAGTCCTGATATATATCAAGATAGAAAAGGTATTTTTTGGTTGCTGGGGGTCACGGGCGGGGTTATTCGTTTAGATTGTACTACTGAGGATATTATCTTATTAAGTTATCCTAAGTTAAAGGAAGTTCCTTTTACCAAGCCCTGTACTTTTATACATGAGGACGAGTATGGTTGTATTTGGGTGAATCCTGTAGAAGGTGAGTTATACTTTTATGATCCGATGACTAGATCTTTGGAACAGGCTTATGTTTATGAAAAAGAGGTGAGAGTACCAATCTCATTTCAGGCTTTCAGCTATTTTATTGATCATCATAAAAATCTGTGGTATACCACTCAGGAAGTGAATTAGGATATCTTTCTTTTCATCAAAGTGGGTTGGATTATATAATCAACAGACATAAAGAGTCTGCTCGTTCGTTGATGGAAGATCATCGCAAACGTGTATGGATTGGTTGGAAACGGAATCATAAAACTCAACCGGGAAACATCTGTCTTTATGATTCGTTAGGACAGTGGATAGGAAATATTTCGCAAAAAGGAAAAATAGTGGCGAATCAGTCTGTCTCATTTAATGCTGACGTGTACTGTATTTACGAAGATAAGGATCATAACATCTGGATGGGGACTAGAGAAGACGGTTTGTTTTATTCCGTTTTCAAGGGAGGACAACTATCAGGTAACTTGTTACCTGCCTGATAAAGATAATCCTTACAGCATTTCTTCCAAGTCTATATTCTCTATTTTGCAAAGATTCGTCTGGAAGAATATGGATTGGCACTTTCGGTGGAGGTATCAATTTGGTTGAGTCTGCTTCCGCAGTGAGGAGATTTGAAGTTTGTTCATTACGGTAATATTCTCAATAATTACCCCATTCATGTATGTGAAAGTGCGTTGTTTATATGAGGTGGCTGATGGAGTGATTTTTTTGATAGGTACTACTGGCGGATTGCTGTCCTGTTCTACAGATTTTTCCCGTCCGGAAGAGATTCGTTTTTTCATAATGTTTGTGATGAGCGTTATTCCAGTTTGAGCAATAATGATATATTGGATATAACCCAAACTATGGTGGTAAACTGCTGGTAACTACTTTGAGTGGTGGTATTAATATTTTGGATGATGGTAGCAGTTTATCTGAAAGATTGAACTTTAAACATTACAATGCCACTAATGACCGATTACCGGATTTGTCACTGTCCAGCATAGAGATCAAGAAGGAAATATATGGATAGTTTCAGAAAACAAGATTTCCAAATTTGATGCTGGCCTGAATCTGCTCGAAGAGTATAAAGATCAGATACAGATGGCAGAGACTAGGCCTGTTTGCTATCTTCTGGTAAATTGCTTTTTAGGGTCACTATATGGTGCGTTATGTATAATTCCCGATGAGTTGCATAAGAGTGATTTCGTTCCTCCTATCGTTTTTTCCCATCTTGACATTTATCAGAATAATACTTCTCGCAGGCAGGACATATATAGTAACGATGAGGCTCAGTACCTGCAGCCGGATGAACGTAATTTCACTATAACTTTTTGCTGCCTTGGACTATGTTAACTCTCCGGCTATAAAATACGTATATCGAATTAAGGGACTGAATGACCAATGGATAGAGCTTGGAAATAATCGTTCTGCCAGTTTGGTGAATGTACCTGCCGGCGATTATCTGTTTCAAGTCAAATCCACTAATGCCGATGGGGTATGGGTTGATAATGTGGCATCTTTGTCCATACATATTGATCCTGTGTTCGGTGAAACTGTTTGGGCGGTATTGCTCTATATCACCATGGCCGTGGGTGATTATGTTGGTAGTGATCTGCATTGTGTTGCACGTACTAACCTGCAAAGAAGGATAGATTTTGAACAACAGATTTCCAACTTAAAACTGCGTTTCTTTACTGATATATCCCATGAGCTTCGTACACCGTTGACGCTTATAGCCAGTCCCATTGACGAAGTCATTAGTAAGAAATTATCTGATGCAGGCATGGAGAATATGCAAGTGGCCAAAAGAAACACAGACAGAATGTTGCGGCTCATCAATCAAATATTGGATTTTCGCAAGATACAGAATGACAAGATGAAAGTATTGGTGGAACAAGTAGATATAATCCCTTTAATTCTAAAAATCTACGATAATTTTGTTCCTATGGCTCATACGCATCGTATTGATTTCAGGTTGTTTTGTCCTCTCGATTCCTTTGTTATGTATACGGATGTGGACAAATTGGAGAAGATTCTTTTTTTTAATTTATTGTCCAATGCCTTTAAATATACTCCTGATGAGAAAAAAGTATCTCCCTATCTGTTACTTGCGAGAAACAGATTTTGTGTTTGCAGGTGAAAGATGAGGGTAGAGGTATTAATGCCCAAAAGCTCAATCGTCTGTTTACCCGTTTTGATACTTTGGATGAGATTGATCCCAATATGTCTACCGGTATAGGACTTTCATTGGTCAAAAGAATTACTGAATCTGCTTCATGGTACTGTCAGAGTAGACAGCAAACTGGGTGAAGGTAGCAGTTTCTTTATCAGACTGCCGGGTAACCGTGATGTTTTCGATGCCGATGCCAATATTGAATTTATTCTAGCGGACAGCAAGAATTCCGGACAGGAGGTGGCAATACCCGATAAGCTTACAGAAGAGGAAGAAGATAAGGAAACCCGGATTCTGATTATTGAAGATAATGAAGAACTACGTCATTTTATCTGTGGTGTGGTTGCTAGGGAGTATGTGGTTCTTGAAGCGGGAAATGGTTGTCAAGGACTTGAAATGACGTTGGGAGAATTACCCGATATGGTCATCAGTGATATTATGATGCCCGAAATGGATGGAATAGAATATCTGAAACGGGTTAAAAGGAAACAATGATATTTGTCATATTCCTATTATTTTGTTATCTGCCAAGTCTTCTTTGAATGACCAAATCCAAGGACTGGAATACGGGGCAGATGAATATATAACGAAACCCTTTTTAGTTCTGCTTATTTGAAAGCCAGAGTAGATTCCTTTACTCAAACAACGGCAAATATTGTATGATTATTACATTTCAAAGATGAGAGAAGGCGAGAAAGATACTAGTCTTATGGAACAACTTACTCCTTCTTCTACTCCTCAAGTTACTCATTTTGATAATGATTTCATCCGGAATATTCTTCAGAGTGTGGAGGAAAACATTCAGAATTCTGAATTTAAAATTGACGATTTGGCAGAAGCTATGAGCATGAGCCGGACTGTATTCTACCGGAAGGTGAAATCTTTGATGGGAGTTTCTCCTGTAGATTTTGTAAAGACGATGCGGATTAAACGGGCTGTCCAACTTTTGGAACAAGATGAATTTACTGTATCTGAAGTAGGATATATGAGTGGATTCACTACTCCGCAATATTTCAGCAGAGTATTCAAAGAAGCAATGGGATGTACACCAAAAAAGACAGATTAAAGCATAAAACGATTGTTGAACAAAATGTATAATTAATGCCCCAAATACTGCAATGGCTGTATAGGTATCTTGTCCTATTTTTGCATAGAATTATAAACATAATACAATACTATGCAGACAAGAACCGCTCAAATTTTGGTATCTTTGCTGTTTCTGACAACAGCCATATCTTCATGTGATAAAAAAGAAGTATCTCCGTGGAATCAAATGATCGAGGTTAATAATCAAATTGTACCTCCTGTCTTCCCTGAGAGAAGTTTCGTGATTACGGATTATCACGACGTAAAAGACACGCTTTATACGAATGCCATTAATAGGGCCATAACTATTTGTTCTGGAGCAGGGAGGTGGGAAAGTTATTATTCCCGATGGAGAGTTTCTCACAGCCCCCATCCGTTTGAAATCCAATGTAAACCTTCATTTATCTGACAGTACGGTACTGAAGTTTACTACAGATCCCTTCTTCTTCGACCTTGTGCAGACTCGCATAGAAGGAATAGATTGTTACAATATCTCTCCGTTGATTTATGCCTATGGAGAAAACTAATATTGCCATCACTGGTAACGGGGTGATGGATGGCCAGGCTCATAGCAGTAATGGTTCAGTGAAAACAGAATTCGTGGTATTGTACAGGAAGATGGTAAGAAAATAAATGAGAAAAACTTTGTTGTATGAAATGAAAGAGGATTCTATTCCTTTTTAAAGAACGTGTCTTTATGAGAGAGAATGGTATACGCCCCAGTTTATCAACCTCTATAAATGTAAGAATATTCTATTGGAAGGATTTACTCTCAACCGTTCTCCGTTCTGGCTTATTCATCCGTTGTTGTCCGAGAATATCACTGTCAGGAAAGTCAAAATGCAGAGTCATGGCTATAATAATGATGGTTGTGATCCGGAATCATGCAGGAATGTATTGATTGAGGATTGTGATTTTGATACAGGTGATGATTGTATCGCCATCAAATCGGGACGTGATGAAGATGGCCGTTACTGGAATATCCCCAGTGAGAATATTATAGTCCGTCATTGTAGAATGAAGGATGGTCATGCCGGAGTAGCTATTGGCAGTGAAGTGACCGGAGGATGCCGTAACGTATGGGTGGAAAATTGTACCATGGACAGTCCTGAACTCGACCGTATTATCCGTATAAAATCAAATGCCATGCGAGGAGGCGAAGTAGAAAATATATTTATCCGGAATATTAGGGTAGGTGAATGTAAGGAGTCTATTTTAGGCTTTGAATTGAAATATTGGCATGTGGATGACGGACCGTATCTTCCTTATTTTTCACAATATTCATTTGGAAAATATCACAAGTAAAGAAAAGTCAGTATGTTTTGCATCTGGATGGTTTTGAGGATAAAATACAGGCGCGAGATATTTTTGTGAAAGATTGCACTTTTGATGGAGTGATGAAACCGAAAATAAATAAAGGTGACTGGTGTTGAAAACATTCACTTTGAGAATGTAACAGTAAATGGACAGGATTTTAAAGGAGTATAAAGTAATGAACAGATTCGTATTTTTATTAGGTTTTCCTTTTTGATGGCATTGATGACGGTTACTCTTCAGGCTCAGAAAATAATTCCTTTGTGGCAGAATAATATGCCCAATAGCAAAGGTATAGTTCTTAAAGATTCTGTAGTCAGGGAACGTGTGGTACAAGTCGGAATTCCTGCTGTTCATGTTTATGAACCGTCAAAAGCCGAGCGTACCGGTACGGCGGTATTGATCATTCCTGGTGGCGGATATGTGAAACTGGCGCATGAAATCAGCGGTATCGCATTGGCAAAATGGTATAATACCTTGGGAGTAACGGCTTTTGTCCTGATACATCGTTTCCCGCAATCACCGGATGTAATAGAATCTTACAAAGCTCCTTTGCAGGATGGACAACGTGCTCTTCGCTATATACGTGCTCATGCGGAGGAATATGGAATAGATATTCATAAAGTGGGAGTGATGGGTTGTTCTGCCGGCGGTCATCTGGCCACTTCATTGTGTGCTATTGATGAAGACTGGTCAAAAGTGGGCGATGCACTGGATGCATATAGTTGTAAACCTTCTTTGCTGTATTGATATCTCCGGTTATTTCTATGGATGACGCTATTGTTCATAAAGGGGAGCCGGACAAATCTGTTGGGAAAGCGGGAACAGGATATCGCTCTCAGAAACTTGTTTTTCTTTGGAAAAACAAGTGGATGGTAACACGGCACCGGCTATCTTGTTTCATGCTTCTAATGACAAGGCTGTTTCTCCTTTGAACAGCATCGCTTATTACAGCCTTGTATAAAGCGGGAATAGAGAAATCTTCGTTGCATCTGTTTCCTGTCGGTGGGCATGCCATCTCTTTGCGTGCACAAAAAGGGAAGCACGGTCATGTGGCCGGAGTTGGCTGAAGCTTGGTTGATAGAGAATGGATTTCTTTCTCCATTATAAAAGTCGATGATATTTATTAATTTAATTATAAAATGACACGTAAGTTATTAAAAATAGCACTTGTAGTTTTGCTATCTGTAGTCAGCATCAGCATAGATGCTCAGGAAAAACCTGTATTATGGTATGATAAGCCTGCCAGATATTGGGAAGAGGCATTACCTTTGGGAAATGGACGATTGGGAGCCATGGTATATGGTAATCCTGTAACCGAAGAGATTCAATTGAATGAGGAAACAGTATCGGCAGGTTCTCCTTATAAAAATTATAATCCTGAGGCTAAAGGAGCGTTGGCGACCATCCGTCAGTTAATTTTTTGCTGGTAGATATCCTGAAGCTCAAGCGTTGGCAGGTGAAAAAATCCTCTCCAAGAACGGTTTCGGGATGCCATATCAGACAGTGGGCAGCTTGCGTCTGGACTTTCCTAGTCATGAAAATTATACAAACTTCCGTCGTGAATTGGATTTGGAAAAAAGCTGTAGCCACGACTGCTTATACTGTAAATGGAATAGATTATAAGCGTGAGGTCTTTACCTCTTTTGTCGACCAGCTGGTCATTGTCCGCCTTACTGCTTCTCAACCGGGAAAACTTACTTTTCCGCTTCCCCTGACTTGTCCTCAGAAGGTGGATGTTACCGTTTCTGGAAAAGAATGCCTTGATTTTGGAAGGCACAACTAAAGGAGACGATTTCACAAAAGGTTCTATTTGTTTCCGTGCAGATTTGAAGTTAGATTTACAGGGTGGAAAGAGTGTGGCAGGAGATACATTATTATCCGTGACTAATGCTAATAGTGCTACTATTTATATCGCCATGGCCACTAATTTTGTGAATTATAAGGATATATCCGAAATCCATCCGGGCGTAATAAGGTATCCATGAAGAATGCCGGAAAGAATTATGCCCGAGCTTTACAGGCTCATATCAGTGCATATCAAAAAATACTATAACCGTGTATCTCTGAATTTGGGACGCACTTCGCAGGCTGATAAACCTACTGATGTCCGGATAAAAGAATTCGCTATTTCCGATGATCCCCATCTGGTTGCTCTTTATTTTCAGTTCGGTCGTTATTTGCTTATTTCCAGTTCTCAGCCGGGAGGACAACCTGCTAATTTACAAGGTATTTGGAATCAGAAACTAAATCCTGCTTGAAATGCCGTTATACCACCAATATCAATGCGGAAATGAATTATTGGCCTGCCAGAAGTTACCAATTTGCGTGAGATGCATGAGCCTTTCCTACAAATGGTGAAAGAATTGTATGAGAACGGTCAGGAGGCTGCCCGAGATGTATGGTTGCCGGGGATGGGTATTGCATCACAATACGGATTTGTGGCGTATGAATGGTGCTGTAGATAGGGCTTATTGTGGACCGTGGCCTACCTGTAATGCGTGGTTATGTCAACATTTGTGGGACCGTTACCTCTATTCGGGTGATAAGGAATACCTGGCTTCCGTGTATCCTATTCTGAAGAGTGCTTCAGAATTTTTTGTTGATTTTTAGTAAGAGATCCCAATACCGGTTATCTGGTAGTCACTCCTAGTAACTCTCCGGAGAATTCGCCTAGTATTTGGAAAGGGAAAGCCAATCTGTTTGCAGGTATCACGATGGACAATCAGTTGGTATCCGATTTATTTTCAAATACTGTTCAGCAGCACAGATTTTGAATCTGGACAAGCAATTCTGTGATACCATTCTGTCATTAAAAGGCAACTTCCTCCTATGCAAGTAGGGCAATACGGACAATTGCAGGAGTGGTTTGAGGACTGGGATAACCCCAAAGATCATCATCGCCACATTTCTCACTTATGGGGACTTTTCCCCGGTTATCAAATTTCTCCTTATTCATCACCTATACTTTTTGAAGCTGCCCGTAATACATTGATACAGCGTGGTGATCCTTCTACCGGTTGGTCTATGGGATGGAAGGTTTGTTTCTGGGCAAGATGTTTGGATGGGAATCATGCATTTAAGTTGATTGCCAATCAGTTGAATTTTGTTTCTCCTGAAGTACAGAAAGGTCAGGGAGGAGGTACTTATCCAAATTTATTCGATGCTCATCCGCCTTTCCAGATTGATGGAAATTTTGGTTGTACAGCCGGTATTGCCGAAATGTTATTGCAAAGCCATGACGGAGCTGTACATTTGCTTCCTGCTTTACCTGATACCTGGAAAAATGGAGAGATTAGGGGGGCTTCGTGCACGTGGTGGTTTCGAAAATCGTTTCTCTGAAATGGAAAGACGGCAAGGTAGAGTCGCAATTATCAAATCTACTATCGGTGGTAATCTTCGCTTACGTGTGCACAATACTTTGGCGATGGATGGTATGACATTGGTTAAAGCGGAAGGAGATAATCCTAATCCCTTGTTTGAAAAAGCAAGAAATCAGTCGTCCGCTGGTTAGTGAGAAAGTTCCATTGAAAGGAGTGGAATTGAAAGATTCTTATTTATATGATGTAGCTACTGAAGCAGGACAGACTTATACTTTTTATTTCAAGTTGTCTTTGATTTTACAAGAATATTTTCTGATATAAATTCAAATATGAAAAAATATCAATTTACTGTTTTATACTAATATCTTTAGGATTTATCGGTTGTACTTCTAAAACCATGAAAAAAACAATTGAGGATTTCGACATTCGGGAAATGAGCCTGCAAGTAGATACGCTTTATAGTAGGATGACACAAGCCGAAAGAGTTGCACAATTGTATGGTATTCGTCCGAAAGAAATAATGGAGGATGGAAAACTGTCATTAGAAAAGTGTAAAGAGAAGATACCTGACGGTATAGGGCATATTTGTCAATATGCTTGCGCTTTAGATATGGAACCAAATGAACTGCGTGATTTTGTGCGTGATCTTCAAAAATTATCTGATACATGAGACTCCCTCAGGTATACCAGCCATATTTCACGAAGAGGCCATTACCGGACTGGCTGCCAAAGGAGCGACCGTTTATCCCCAACAATTGGGTATAGCCTGCACATGGAATCGGAACTGGCTACAGTAAAAACAGGAACAAACGGCGGAAGTCATGCGCTCTGTTGGCGCTACTCTTGCTTGTCACCCATGGTCGATCTCATACGTACCGCTCATGGCCACGTATAGAAGAATCCTATGGTGAAGATGGGTATCTTAGTGCAGCTATGGGGGGAGTCGCTTTTGTGGAAGGTCTGCAGAAGAAAGGATTGAAAAAATGGAGTTGCTGCGTGCACCAAGCATTTTTTGGGATATGGTGGGAGGCTCTTCTTTGAGTTGGAAAAGAAATTTATGAGGAAGTGCTTTTGCCACACGAAGCTATGATACGACAGGCGGGATGTAAGGTCTTGATGACATCCTATGGCCGGTTCCGTAGTGAACAAGCCGTATCCAGCGATACTCTTCTGAATAAAATATTACGTGGATATCTTGGATTTGACGGAGTAGTGGTCAGTGACTATGGGGCAGTAGGATATGCTAGTCAAAAAGGAAATCCTGATATCTTGAAACAACGGGCTGTTGAGGCTCTAACCGCAGGTAATGACATTGAATTGCCATCAAATAATTGTTATAAATATCTGCCCGAATTAATAGGGAGACAGTTTGGTTAATGAGAAATATTTTGAGATTGCGGTAAAACGTGCATTAATGTTGAAAGCACGTCTGGGCTTATTATCTACAGACCGGAAGCTTTATGCAACAGGAAATTTGGATTTGGATTGCCCCGAATATCGTAAAAACTTCTTATGACTTGGCATGTCAATCCATTGTCTTGTTAA
>VOFC01001613.1_pt1 | contig 12000 bp, 12 predicted proteins | sample 5384161 | NCBI WGS metagenome assembly VOFC01 (sample SAMN12384722, study PRJNA508395) | human gut metagenome | isolation source: healthy gut B | host: Homo sapiens | reverse complement strand
AAAATTAATAATAAACTTACACAGCACTTTAGCCAGAACAGGTTATCAGTAATCAGATTATTAAATAAAATGATATGAGATAAAATTAAGTAATGGAAATAGATAATAATTATTGATTACTATATATGAATATGTATATTATGTACGCATACAATTGTACTGCTTGATTAATATCACTTACGATATCAGAAAAATTATATTTTATAAGGAGGATTATTTATGTCAGAGATTAATATAAGTTATTTTAAAAGTATCATAGATCAGGATAGAGCCGCAGTCGTTATATGCAATCTTAATCATGAAATAATATATATGAATCCAGCTGCAGTTGTTAATTATGGAAAGCGTGGCGGAGACAAGCTGATTGGCAGAAGCCTGCTGGAATGTCATAATAAGGAATCACAGGAAAAGATAAGACAGGTGACAGAATGGTTTGCACAGGACGAAAGCCATAATATTGTGTATACATTTCATAATGAGAAGCAAAATAAAGATGTATATATGGTGGCGCTTAGAGATAGTGGCAAGCTGATTGGATACTATGAAAAGCATGAATATCGAGATAGAGAAACAATGAAAATGTATGATTTATGGTGAGTTCCACCTAATGAGGAAGTTGTATAAGTGTAAGAACCACCATAGGCTAAGAATCCTGCTTTGCAGGATTTTTTTTTTATATTGAGAAGTCAGATAATGAAAATATAAGAAGGCTGTAAATAAGATAACATCTAAAAAACAATCTCGTCTTCAGGAATCTTAAAAGATAATAAATATACTAGAATTTAATAAACATACGTATGCAAAAAATAAAAAATATTGTAGAATTGAGATTAATATGATAGATGTTAATGCTTTAAGTGAAAATAAAGTATATAATACTATGTTAGAAAGTATAGGGAGGGATAAGGTAAAGATATATGAATAATAAAGATTTTGTAGAGCATTTAAAGCAACGTTTATTTATAGAATTTAAAAACAGGATAGAAGTGGTGTGTATGGATATACACAAGCAGTATGGCATATAATTCTAATAAAATAGAAGGAAGCACACTTACAGAAAAACAAACTGCATCTATGTTTGACACAGGAACATTATATACAGATGATACAGAAGTAATATTCCGGACTAAGGATATTGAGGAAATGAATGGCCATTTTAAAATGTTTAATTATATAATGAAAAATATGGATGAGCCTTTGTCAGAAGATTTAATAAAAGGAATGCATAAAAATCTTAAAGAAGGCGTTTTTGAAGATTTTGCTAATGGTTATGCAGTAGGAGAATGGAAGAAAAGAGAAAACAGGGTAAGTGATATTTATGTAGCTTTACCACAGGAAGTGCCAGAAAAAAATACATCAGTTATTGAATACGTATACAAGTAAAGAACGCATAGAATTAAAAGATGTAGCTGTATTTCATGCAAAATTTGAAAATATACATCCATTTCAGGATGGCAATGGAAGAGTTGGAAGGATGATTATATTAAAACAATGTTTAGATAATGATATAGTTCCTGTTATTATAAGAGATTCAAATAAAGCAGAGTATTATAGATTCCTTAATAAAGCACAGCATGAGGAAGATTACAATGGACTTGTAAGATATTTTGAAAAAGAACAACGATATTATATTGATAATACTATACGAATGTTATATACACTAGAAGAATTAGATGCGATTAATAATGATAGTATTGATGATGTAACGTTTGAGATGCAAAGCTAAATGGTCTGTAAAATGGCAGTGAATCAAATATAAAAAACAAAAAGCATAGTTAGGAATAGATGGAAAATGAAAGGAAAAAGAGTGATTGCAGGTATTATGCTTGCGGGAATTTTAGCAGTTACCCTGGCAGGGTGTAAAAACACAGATAACACTAAAGAAGAATCAGAAAAGCCTGTTATTACTCTCGGCAGCGACAGCTATCCACCATACAATTATCTGAATGAGGATGGTGTACCGACTGGCATAGATGTGGAACTAGCTACAGAAGCCTTCAAAAGAATGGGATATCAGGTGAATGTTGTCCAAATCAACTGGGAGGAGAAAAAAGAACTGGTAGAGAGTGGAAAGATTGATTGTATCATGGGCTGTTTTTCTATGGAAGGACGTCTTGACGATTATCGCTGGGCAGGGGCATACATAGCAAGCCGTCAGGTGGTCGCTGTAAATGAGGACAGTGAGATCTATAAACTGAGTGACCTGGAGGGAAAGAACCTGGCAGTACAGTCCACAACTAAACCAGAAGGTATCTTTCTGGACCGGTTGGATAAGAGAATCCACAAACTGGGAAATCTGATCAGTCTTGGACACAGGGAGTTGATTTATACGTTTCTTGGGAAAGGATATGTAGATGCAGTTGCCGCACATGAGGAATCAATCGTCCAGTATATGAAGGATTATGATATAGACTTCCGTATTCTGGAAGAATCACTGATGATTACGGGGATAGGTGTTGCTTTCGCAAAAGATGATGACAGAGGAATCTGTGAGCAGATGGACAAGACCCTTGAAGAAATGCGTAAGGATGGCACATCTTTGAAAATCATTGGAAAATACCTGGATGATCCTCAGAAGTATCTGGAGGTGGATGACCTTGGATATTAAGAGAAAGAAAAAAGAAAAACGAATCCAGCTGCTCGGAGGTCTGATGGGAATCTGTGTGGCTGTAGTCTCTTTGTTTTATTTCTTCCATGCAGAAAAATCGGAAGCAGAGAAAAGAATGGTGGAGATTGTAAACTATGTCAAGGTGCAGTGCTCAACCTACACACATTATAATGAATCTTCAGAATCTAAAAGTCTTCTACGTACCATTGAAAGTGCCAGACAGATGAGTACAAATATTTACATGGAAATAGAAAACGGTGGTCAGCTGAGCAAGGATTTCCTGAAAGAAAATCAGCAGACTCTCTGGGTGGATGGTATCATTATACTGGATAAAGAAGGAAAGACGGATTGTGAATACAGTACGGATGAATCTTTGACCAATGAGATTACTGAGTATCTGCAAAAAGGAATTATCATGGATTTTGCTGGATATGAAGAAAGATCTTATTCAGAACGGTTTACAAAGGAAGATGGATCCTATATTGATATTGCAGCCTGCGCCAGAAAAGATGCACCGGGTATTGTGGCAATCTACTATTATACATCTCCTGAATTTGCCAGAAATTATACACTGACGATACAGGGGCTTTTAAACGGCTATAGTGTCCAGAAAGATGGAACGATTATTATTGCAGATGATGGAATAGTTGTTGCCAGTAACGATGAGAGCCTTCTGGGGCAGAATACAACTGGCAACGAGGTTGTTCAGGAAATGAAAAAGCATACAGACAGTCAGCACATTTATCATTTGAAGAATGAAGGAACTGGATGTTACGGAATAATGCTTAAGCAGCGGGATTATTATATTTATGCCTATCTTCCAGATACAGAAGTATTTCATAACCTTCCATTAAGTGTAGCAAGTGTTATTTTCCTTTATTTTCTGCTGTTCAGTACATTTTGGTTCTGGGCATACAGAACTAATCTGATGCATCAGAAAATAGAACAGGAAAAAGATGAAAAATATAAGGCAGAACTTCTGATAGCTGCAAAAAAGGCAGAAGCTGCTAATGAGGCAAAAACCGAGTTCCTTCAGCGAATGAGTCATGATATACGGACTCCGATCAATGGAATCTGCGGCTTTGTCAATATGGCAGACCATTATGCAGATGATATAAAGAAACAGACGGAATACAGAACAAAGGTTAAAGAGGCATCTAATTTGTTGCTGGAACTGGTAAATGATGTTTTGGACATGAGCAAGCTTGAGTCAGGTGAAATCGTTCTGGAAGAGATTCCATTTAATCTGAGCAGTATTTTCAAGGAAGTATTTGTTGTGATCGAGCAGATGGCTTCAGAACAGAATATCCAGATTGAGTGGGAGAAAAAAGAAATCATACACCGGGATTTTATTGGAAGTCCAGGGTATGTGAAACGTGTGATGATGAATATACTGTCGAATGCGGTGAAATATAACAGAGAAAACGGACATATCTATATCAGCTGCATGGAAATTCCATCAAAACAACCAGAAATGACGACAATGGAATTCGTTTGTCGTGATACTGGAATCGGAATGACTGAGGAGTTCCAGAAATGTGTGTTTGAACCATTTGCACAGGAACACACAGGAAGCCGAACAAAATTTGCCGGAACAGGCCTTGGAATGTCGATTGCAAAGAATCTCATCGAGAAAATGGGAGGAAGCATTTCCTTTGAAAGTAAAGAAGGAGCAGGAACTACCTTTGTTATCCAGGTTCCGTTTAAAATAGATCCGGATGCTGATAAACGTGAAGAACAGAGGGATGTATCAGAAAAATCAATAAAGGGACTACATATTCTTCTGGCAGAAGATAATGAGCTGAATATGGAAATCGCTGAATTTGTGCTTCAGAATGTAGGCGCTGATGTGACAAAAGCATGGAATGGTCAGGAAGCTGTTGAACTATTCAGAAAAAGTGAACCAGGTGGATTTGATATCATTCTTATGGACATTATGATGCCGGTCATGAATGGTTATGAAGCCACAAAGATGATCAGGTCTTTGGATAGAGAGGATGCAAAGACAATACCAATCATTGCAATGACAGCAAATGCATTTACAGAGGACAGGCTGAAAGCTAAAGAAGCAGGTATGAATGAGCATATTGTTAAGCCGCTTGATGTTGAATTACTGATAAAAGTAATTCATAAATTGGTAGAATATTGATATGGAAGTGACAAATAAGCGGTGAAATATAGACAGGAGGACATAAGTATGACAATACAGGAATGCTATAAAGCTATCGGAGGAAACTATGAAGATGTCTTAAGACGCCTTCCAAACGAAGCTCTTATCAGGAAATTTACATTAAAGTTTCTTGAAGATCAGAGTTATCTGCAGCTAAAACAGGCATTGAAAGATAAAAATTATGAAGATGCTTTCCGTAGTGCACACACACTTAAAGGGGTTTGTCAGAATCTTTCTTTTGACCGTCTATATGAGGTTAGTAACGAATTGACAGAACTTTTGAGGGATAGAACTGGAGAGCAGCCGGGGATACCAGAGGCAATGGAAAAAGTAACAGAAGTATATGAACTGACGATTGGAGAAATAAAGAATGGATTGACGCATTAAGTAATGCGACATGAAATGAAAGAAAGCCAGTGTATTGATGTAACTCCTATAATCATGATATCTTCTGAAGCTGATGTTGATACTATGCGTAAAGCATATGAGCTGGGAATCACAGATTATATCACACGGCCGTTTGATTCTGTGATTGTGAAGAAAAAGAGTTCAGAATACATTGGGACTCTATATGAATCAAAAGCATCTGATAAATGTGGTTTATGATCAGGTTTACGAAAAAAGAAGAAAATAATAATAGAATGACAGTCAGATGTATAAACTGAAATTGCATACGCTGTGGTCACCTTTAAAGAAGGATGGATATTTGGACATTGTAAAATAGAGAAATGCAAAGGAAACTCAGAGGAGGAGTAGTAGTGGAAAAGAAAAAATGGAACAGAGTTTTGTCGGTGCTTCTGATAATGGTGACAGCTATATCACTTTTGTCAGGCTGTGGGGGTAAAAGTGCAAAAAAAGAAGATGCAGAAACAATTACGGTGTACTTATGGAGCACAAGCTTGTATGAAAAATATGCACCATACATTCAGGAACAGCTTCCGGATATCAATGTTGAATTTGTAGTAGGGAATAATAATCTGGATTTCTACAAGTTTCTTAAGGAAAACGGTGGATTGCCGGATATTATAACCTGCTGTCGTTTTTCACTACATGATGCTAGTCCATTAAAAGACAGTCTTATGGATCTTTCCACAACCAATGCGGCCGGTGCTGTTTATGATAGCTATCTTAGCAATTTTATGAATGAAGACGGAAGCGTAAACTGGATTCCGGTGTGTGCGGATGCACACGGTTTTATAGTCAACAAAGATCTTTTTGAAAAGTATGGTATCCCTCTTCCAACAGATTATGAAAGCTTTGTTTCAGCCTGTCAGGCATTTGACAAAGTGGGAATCCGTGGGTTTACTGCAGACTATTATTATGATTATACCTGTATGGAAACACTGCAGGGTCTGTCTGCATCAGAGTTGTCTTCTGTATATGGACGCAAGTGGCGTACTACCTACAGTGATCCGGATAATACAAAGAGAGAAGGTCTTGATAGTACCATCTGGCCGGAGGCTTTTGAACGCATGGAGCAGTTTATCAAGGATACTGGTCTTAGTCCGGATGATTTGGATATGAATTATGATGATATAGTTGAGATGTATCAAAGTGGAAAGCTTGCCATGTACTTTGGAAGCTCTTTTGGAGTGAAAATGTTTCAGGATCAGGGGATTAACACAACCTTTCTTCCATTCTTTCAGAAGAACGATGAAAAGTGGATTATGACTACGCCGTACTTTCAGGTTGCTTTAAACCGTGACCTGACACAGGATGAAACACGCCGGAAGAAAGCAATGAAGGTGCTTAACACAATGCTTTCAGCGGATGCACAAAACAAGGTCATTAGTGATGGACAGGATCTGTTAAGCTACAGTCAGGATGTGGATCTTAAGCTTACGGAATATCTGAAAGATGTGAGACCTGTGATTGAAGAAAACCATATGTATATCCGTATTGCGTCAAATGACTTTTTCTCGGTGTCCAGGGATGTGGTGTCTAGAATGATCACAGGAGAATATGATGCAGAGCAGGCTTATCAGTCATTTAATTCGCAGCTTCTTGAGGAGAAATCCGTTTCTAAGAAAGTAATATTGGATTCACAGAAGTCTTATTCCAACCGTTTTCATAGCAGCGGCGGAAATGCGGCATATTCGGTTATGGCCAACACTCTGCGTGGCATTTATGGGACAGATGTGCTTATTGCAACCGGAAACAGCTTTACTGGAAATGTGCTGAAAGCCGGTTATACACTCAAAATGGCGGGAAGCATGATTATGCCAAATTGTCTTTCAGCCTACAGCAGCATGATGAGTGGAGCTGAGCTGAAAGAGACTGTTAAAAACTTTGTAGAAGGCTATGAGGGCGGTTTCATCCCATTCAACCGTGGCTCGCTGCCTGTGTTTAGTGGCATTTCTGTAGAAGTCAAAGAAACAGATGATGGTTATACATTGAGGAAAATTACAAAGGACGGAAAGAAAGTTCAGGACAATGACACTTTTACAGTAACCTGTCTTGCGATACCAAAACACATGAACGCTTATCCAGCAGATGAGAATATTGTGTTTGAGGAAGGAGATACCACTGTGGAAGATACCTGGATGGGATATGTTTCAGATGGTGATGCTGTTCTTGCAGAGCCGGAAGACTACATGATCTTGAGGTGATGAGAATGGACATTAAGAATCATAATAAAGACAGAAAGAGACCTGTTATGAGAAAAAGATTTAGTGTAGCGGTCTTTATAGCTGTTTTTGCGTGCATTGTTTTGCTAATTTTCCAATATTTTGGATTTGTATCGAAAACTATTTATGAGGAAAGCGTTTCTCATCTGACGGAAGTTTTTCATCAGTCTGATAATATGTTAAGAGAACTGACAGATAAGAATCTGACTTATCTTCATATGTTGGGTAAGAATCTGCAGAATACATCCAGTGAAGATGAAATTCGTGATTATATAAAGAAAGCACAGGAAGATACAGGCTTTGTAGAATTTTATTTTTTGTCAGCTGATGGGAAATATAAGGTTGTAACAGGCAATACCGGGTATCTTGGATTACAGGAAAATATTGAAGAGGAGATCCGGCAGGGAAATGATGTTATTGCTAATGCAGCAGTTCCCGGAAAATCCCAGCTGCTTGTCTTTGCCACTCCTAAGGCTCATGGAATTTATCAGGAATTTGAATATGATGCGATTGCTATTGCCTATGAAAACTCTGATATCGTAAATGTACTGGATATCGCTGTTTTCAATGGAAATGCCCAGAGTTTTGTTGTTCATCCGGATGGTCGTGTTGTGGTGGATCATTCCTCTGCATCATGGGGGAATGTGTATAATTTCTTTGGTGTTTTAAGAGAGCATTCTGATATGTCTGAAAAAGAAATCAATGAGCTTTTGGAGAAGTTTAAAGCAGGACGTACCGATGCGATGCTGCTAAATCTGGACGGAAGGAGCTACTATCTGGTCTATGAAAAATCGGATATCCAGGACTGGATGTTCTTAGGGCTTGTACAGGCGGATATCGTTAATGACAGTATGAATAGTCTGCAGCGTAGCACGATACTTCTTGTCAGTGCGGTTGTGTTCTGTATTGCCACATTCTTTATAAGCCTTGTTATTCAAAAAAGCAGGATAAACTTAAAGAAAAAAGATACGGAGATTATGTACCGGGATGAGCTGTTTCAAAAGCTTTCAATGAATGTGGATGCTGTTTTCCTGATGCTGGATGCAAAAACATACCATGCAGATTACGTTAGTCCGAATGTGGAAAACCTGCTGGGCATTACGGTAGAACAGATTCGTAAAGATATCAGGATTCTGGGAAAACTGCATATGGCAGATCAGGCAGATCAAGAGAAAAATTATCTGGAGGAAATCAAGGTCCATGAACAGAGAGAAGGAGACTTTGAATATGTTCATCTAAAGACCGGGGAAAAACGACGGTTCCATAATATTGCAATGGGTAGTGAAGTAAACGGGAAAAAGAAATATATCCTGGTTATGTCAGACCGTACTGCTGACTGGAAAATGAATCAGGCACTTTCTGAGGCTGTACGTGCTGCAGAGACAGCAAACCGGGCAAAGAGTACTTTCCTTTCCAATATGTCGCATGATATCAGAACACCAATGAATGCGATTATCGGTTTTACCACACTGGCAGTTAGTAATATTGATGATAAAAAAAGAGTCCGGGATTATCTGGGTAAGATCACTTCATCCAGCAACCATCTGCTCTCACTGATAAATGATATATTGGATATGAGCCGTATCGAGAGTGGAAAAATCCATCTGGAAGAAACACAGGTCAGTCTGGCAGATGTACTTCATGATCTGAAGACCATCATCAGTGGGCAGATATATGCAAAGCAGCTGGATCTTTATATGGATGCAATGGATGTGACAAATGAGGATGTTTATTGTGATAAGACACGACTGAATCAGGTACTTTTAAATCTTTTGTCAAATGCAGTTAAGTTTACTCCTGCAGGAGGAACTGTTTCTGTCCGATTGAAGCAGTTCCCGGTGGCAGTAAAGGGCAGTGGACTGTACGAAATCCGGGTAAAGGATAACGGAATCGGCATGAGTCAGGAATTTGTAAAGAAGCTTTTTTCTCCTTTTGAGAGAGAGCGAACTTCCACAGTCAGCAGGACTCAGGGTACAGGACTGGGCATGGCCATTACCAAGAATATTGTGGATATGATGGGGGGAACGATTGAGGTTCAGACAGAACAGGACAAAGGTACTGAATTTATTGTCCGTCTGCCATTTCGGATTCAGGCTGAGCAGCATCATACAGAGAAGATCGCAGAGCTGGAAGGCCTTAAGGCACTGGTTGTAGATGATGATTTCAATACCTGTGACAGTGTGACAAAAATGCTTGTGAGGATTGGAATGCGTTCAGAATGGACACTTTCCGGCAAGGAAGCTGTTCTTCGTGCAAGACAGTCTATGGAACTGGGAGATGCGTTCCACGCTTATATCATTGATTGGCGTCTGCCAGATATGAATGGCATTGAAGTTACCCGCCAGATTCGCAGTCTTGGTGATGATACACCTATTATTATCCTGACTGCTTATGACTGGTCAGATATCGAGGTGGAAGCCAGAGCGGCCGGGGTAACTGCTTTCTGTGCAAAACCACTGTTCATGTCAGATATCAGAGATACGTTGATGACTGCTATCGGACAGATGCAGGCAGAGGCAGAGGATACATCATTTCCGGAAGCAGGTTCAGATTTCAGAGGCAAATGTATATTGCTTGTGGAAGATAATGAATTAAACAGTGAAATTACAGTGGAGATCCTTAATGGATATGGATGTCAGGTTGATACTGCCGAAAATGGAGCAGAGGCAGTAGAGAAAATTAAGAATTCGAAGCCAGGTAATTATGATCTGGTGCTGATGGATGTGCAGATGCCGGTAATGAATGGATATGAGGCTACAAAACAGATACGTGCTCTGAATGATCCGGTACTGGCTGGAATCACCATTATTGCCATGACTGCAAATGCATTTGATGAGGACAGAAGGAAAGCACTGGAATGCGGTATGGATGGATTCTTAACCAAACCAATAGTTATTGAGGAATTAATGGATATATTACAGAAAAATCTGGATTAGGTGTCAGGAGAATTATTTGATGGCGAAATTCCATTTGGATGTATGGATTCAGAACATTTTATGGCATTGAGAAATAATTTCATATTAGTTAATGCATCAGATGCAGTAGAAGTATCATTCGCAAAAAAATAGTGAGCAGCAATATTATAAAAATATATTTAAACAAAATTTAAGTATCCGCAACATAAAAGTAAAAAGGGGATTTTCTTATGACAGGATTGTTAATCTGGCAAAGTCTATAAATAAAGATTCTATGTGCGACATGATTGATAGAATTATAGCTTATGCCATCAAGGATATGGATAGTTCTACTGTTAATATTCTTAGTAACAGGGATTTTGATTTTGTTGATCATTTTATGAGAGATAATGTATTTGCAGACAATTCGGAAAATGGAAAAGAACTCATGGAAAAAAATCTTGTTGGCATGCAGGAAATCAAGCAGCAGGTATATGATATTGTAAATGTTATGAAATACAATAAATTGAGAAAACAGATGAATATATCAGGAAGTAATTTTCATAATGTACATGTAATGCTTGGTGCACCAGGAACAGCTAAAACAACAGTAGCAAGATATATGGGGCAGATGATGTTTAATGAGAAACTTCTTCCAGATAATAGATATATATGTATCAATGGTGCTGAATTAAAAGGAAAATATGTAGGACATTCAGCTCCTAACACGAAAAAAAATTATTTGAAAACTATGATGTGATTATAATTGATGAGGCATATTCAATTGTTGAAGAAAATGGTACAATGGACAGCTTTGGAAATGAAGCAATTGCACAGCTTATAATTGAATTAGAAAATCATTCGACTGACAAACTTATCATATTTGCTGGATATGGAGGGGATGTTGACGAAAAAGATAACAGAATGCAGACATTTCTTAATTCTAATCCAGGCATAAAAAGCAGAATAACTTCTACTTTTAATTTTAAATCCTATTCAGCTAAAGAAATGATAGAGATATTTAAAAGAATTGCCAAAAACAGTAATTATATTATACAAAATGATGTAGATGATATGATAGAGAATTTTTTTGAATCAAGGGTATCTATGCGTGATTTTGGAAATGGAAGAGAAGCCGGGTTTTACTTGAAACAGCAGTCATATATGCTGCAAGAAGAAATATGGAATTAAACAAAGAACAGTATACTAAAAAGATATGCAGACTCTTACAAATACAGATATTGCATTAGCAATAGGAAGGTTGAAAAAAGGCTATGGAAAAAGTAAAAAAAAATAATAATACAATTGGATTTGCGTAATAAAATAGTATGGCTGTCATATATTGCAGTATCATTTATAATGTGGATTGTAAGACCATTTTTTTTGAATATGCCAGTTGTCAATGCCTTTTATAATAGAGATGATAGTGCATCATATATATATAAAGTATTGGATTATGCCTGGATGAATAGTAATCTCATAGGAAGTTCATTTACTAAAAGAGCAGATAATATCATATTTACCTGATTATAATAGTAAATGTGTATTTACATATATAGCTGTGCGTTATGGAAGCATGGTTAGTATAATTTTAAGTATATTGATAGTTATATTGATAATAATGGGCATAGTGCTGCTCAGGAAGAAGAAATCAATTGCAAGAAATATAATTGCATGTATATTTCTACAGGTTTTGATGCT
>VOFC01001474.1_pt1 | contig 12000 bp, 11 predicted proteins | sample 5384161 | NCBI WGS metagenome assembly VOFC01 (sample SAMN12384722, study PRJNA508395) | human gut metagenome | isolation source: healthy gut B | host: Homo sapiens | reverse complement strand
GTCCATCATTTTCTATAGAAACTAATAGCAAAAAATATTTTTTTTGCTATTAGTTTCTACTGCCATATTATCATCAAACTTTTATATATCTTTTATTATTGCCGTTCTGCTATCGGCATCCCAATCTACGTCATATCCCATATTTTTTCCGAAAGGAAGCGCAGCGGTACCATTGTTTTGCCGTTTACAAGTCTTGCAGGCACGTCCATTTTAGCAGATTTATTATTTATTCTTGCGTTGACGTTATCTATTGAAAATGTTACTGCCTTATTATCAAGCGTTGCGGTTGCTGTCTGTGTTTCCTGATTCCATTCAACATCTGCACCCATCTGCTCAAATAAGAAACGCATAGGTACAAGCATACTGCCGTTTTCTATTACAGGTGGGGTTTCAAAACCGAGTATATTGTCTTTTAACCTTACATATGGAGCATTTTTTATTTCATTAAGTTTACTATATACTTCACCAGTAGGTATGATCAGATAATATTTCAAATTCTCATAATTTAAAATAATTTTATCATCATACTCATAAACTTCACCCAAGACATTTACCTGATTTTCATTAAATGCCTCGGTTGCTTCCTCTGGAATATTTATCGGAACAAAATATACAAAATCGTTTGTCAAGTATATATTGCTTAAAAAATGTTTTCCTTGAACAATTCCTCCTACAAGAAACCAATCTCCAAGTTTGATTTGTGCATTATTAAGTTTATATTCTTCGTTGTTTTCATACGCAACATTTACAGGATTTTTTTCAAAAAGTGATATTTTATCACCAAGAATGCTTACACGGCTATTAGATACTGGGATATCTTCCTCGCACTTTTCCCAATTTATCATATCAGTAGATTTTACTGTTACCCATTCTATTTTCTCTCTTGAACTATTTCTGTTAATATACGGATTGTAACTTCTTTCAAAATGATAGCTCCCATTTTCAAAAAACCTCTTCAAGTTTTTCAGCGTATTCACAATAAATTACACCATTACAGTAACCAACATCATACACACATACGCCTCCTCCAAAATTCTCCTCATGCAGAAGATTCATTTGTTTATCATAGATTAATAAGGTTGTAAATGGAACGTATGCGCCGCCACTATCGCAGCTCTATTTGTATATTCATGAGCAATATAATAATTATCCGTAATAATATAATTCTTATCAAATATCTCTGATAAACTTTCATCATACGGCACCGGTTTTGTTTTAAAACCTTTATAAATATATGGAATTCCATTAACATTGAATATTTTTGCATAGAAAAAATTATCTGCCGTATCTATCCTCGTTTCTTCTATTTTCGGTGCGTTACCGCGTATAAATTCCGTGTCCGCAAATGCTTCTACTTGAAATATACAAATAAATATTGTTATTAAAAAAATTATTTTCCTCATAAAACCTCACCTCACAATTATTATTGAATTCTAAACCAATTTTCGCATGTAGCCGATGCTCCCGCTAATTCTGTTGATTCTATAACTATATTAGCTGTTTCATTGGGAGCCATTTGAATAGTATATATATCATCTTCATAGTGATTATCGCTATCAAATGCATTAGAATTTATAGGCAATAAATTACCATTTGAATAACAATTAATACGATAACGTCTATTAATTGCAGCATGATAAACAAACTGCCTTTCAGTGTCACTTAAATTATGTATCACTATATTATACTTGAATGTTACTCCATAGCCCTGCATATTTGTTTCTCCAAGAAAATTCTCAAAATCTTTTGCGGATTTTTTAATTTTCGCTTAATGCATCTCCATATGAATCATAATTAGTATTAGCAAGAATATTGAACCACTGATTATTAAATTCTTCGTTTGTTTCCCATGTAGTTTTTGTGCGACAGCATAGGGTCCGACTTTTACAACCTCTGGTATTATATACGGATTTACCTTTGGTGAATGATATGTATCGAAAAAAAAGTCCGCTATACTTTTCTTCACCCGTATCTAAGCTATAATAAGCATCATATGCGAGTCCTAACGAGCTACTTATTGGAACACGGTCCTTACATAAATAATATAAAGGCGATGCGTTTGTTATAAAAGAACTTGTAACGTTTCCATTATTCGGAATAATGGTATCGGTTTTAAAGGTTAACTTAGTGTCATATGCTACTGTATCATCAATGTAATATTCTAAAACGTCGGATTCTACCACTTTACCAAACTCACCTTTGCCCTTAATCATGCCTGTTGCTTCATCATATGTTGGTTTTGCTTGATTTAGGTCAAATACATTATCAAAATCACTACTGTCTGCCATAGCCATTGTGGCAAAATTAACAGTTCCTCCTGTAACTTCAAATTCCATCATTAAATACATAAATCCCATATCATCATTATCTGAAATTACAATATTATCAGGCATTTTATTAATGTCCGTCAACCAAACATTCTTCCCTTGTTTTAAATCACTCGTTATATTTTTGATATGATTTGACTTGGGTCTGTAGAATTGAATCTTTCTTCTGCCTTATAAAATTGTGACCATCCATCTCTTTGTGCATAAGTTAAACCAATTCTATTAATTTTAACTTCTCCAACACCTTGGTATCCGTAAAGACGCCATTATAATATAATACATTTTCGTCACCTAAGCAAGCAATTAAATCTGCTTCTTTAACATTCCCATTTTCATCTTTTGCCGGTCTTTGCTTATGATGATAAGAAAAAACAATATACGTCCCCGGTGCCAATGATTTAAAGCAAGATATTGTTTTGGTCTTATCCGTACCGCTCAACATATTTTTCCCATTTTAATGATTCAGGTGAGTCAACAAAAATATAATAATTGGGATTGCCGTTCTTATCCAAAGTTTTTTGATTAAAACAAACATCTTGCGCAGCGTTTATTTTTCAACCCTTAGACCAACTGTAGGCACACCTTCTCTGATGATGATTACACGATATTCACCTGCACCCTCAACATAATACGCATCATGTCCATCTAATCCATTCTCATATTTACCACATAATTGATTATCTTTTTTTACTGTTAAAGATACGTTCTCTTCTTCCAAAAGCTCACCATATGTTCCTATATAATATCTATTGTTATCTCCTTCAGGTATTTTAATAATATATTCTCTATGATTATATACATCAAACATTATATCATTCAAATCCACCCCATCTGAATTAAGGTCAATTGTTTCCGGTTCAATCTCTTCACCAATTACATTAGCTTCAATTATGGGTAGATTTTCATCCATATCAAACAGGCATTTGATAAGCATTGTACATATTTGTGCTCGGGTCAAATTATCGTTGATGCCCATATTTGAGCTATCATATCCATTCATAACACCACTCATATATAATTTATATACAGCTTTTCCTGCATCTGTAGTATTATCAATCCCCAAGCCTTTAAACATAGTGCTTCTATAATTTTCTATATTATCAACATTATCATATAACAATGTTGGTACATTCACCTTGTCACGATTATCATAAAAAATCTGACAAATATATTTCGCTGCTTGTCCTCGGTTAACCGTTGCATCTCCAATGTTTTTTATCTCATCAAGATTATTTTCTATCTCTATCAATCCCAATTCTTCTGCTTTTAGCATATATGGATATGCCCAATAATCTGTAGTATTTCCTTCAATATCAATGCCACTAATTTTAGCCGTTTCAAATATCATTCTAAATAGCTGTGCCAAAGTCACTTTTTTGTCAGGTTCAAATTTATTCTCGTCGGTACCTGAAACAATTTCAAGATTTGTAGCCTGAAATACATAATCATGCGCCCAATGACTTACATCTATATCACTGTAATATCGCGTATAATAAACCTTATTTGTGCCATATACATCAGCTATACCATCTGTAAATGTAGCTAAAGAGCCTACTACAAAATTTCTTTCAGTATTTTCTCCTGTACATTGTGCTGTTACATAAAAGCGTCTTATCTGTTGAATTAAAATCTATATATCCGGTTTTTCCGTCTAACGCTTCCCGTCGAATAGTATTATTTTCATTGTTACTATCATTTATTTCAAAATTATAATCGGAAGGATATTGTATTTCTATTATAATTGCTGAGCTTGTCCGAGATACTTTTTTTCATATAGATTCGAAGCACTATTTACTGTTGACATCAGATATTCATATGTATTAAATACTGCATCAATATCACTATATGATATATTCTTATCTTCATTATAGCTTAATGTTGTACTATTCTCTTCAATATCACTATCATACTCATATACTATTTCCCATGTTGTACCATATTTTATCACTACTGGGAAACGACGTTTCATATTCTTAGAAATGATTGATGTGATATTAGATTGTGCAATAATTTTATCATTATCTGCAAGATCAGCAAATATACCATCCCACACATTCTTAAAATCTTGCGGTAATTCTCCAAACTCTGTATTCTCTGCATGTACAAAATATCGGAGTTCATTTTCAAGATTGATATTTGCATCAGCATAACTGCTCAAATTGAACAAATCATATTCTTCATTTAAATCTGTACTATCCTGAGTTCCAATGCCTGCCTTTAGGGGGAACGCATTTATACATATTAAGTATTGAAGCAATTTTCAACCCATCACTATTGTTTGAACCGTTGAATGTATGTCTTGTAGGTCTGAAATCACTCAAACCAACATACGAGGTACTATTTCCTGTATTATCTGTATATGTTTGAATTGTTGCTGCCGCCATATTAAATTCACTGAATGCAAGATACAAGTCAGACAACGCTAATCTTAAATCCAAATCCGTTGCGCACTGATATACTCCGTCAATATCTAAATCATTATCTGTACTTATATTCAATACAAACACAAACGGCATTACCCCATAGCCTCTGAGCATACCAAGCGTTTCTTCAAGTTCACCCGCATCTGACACTTCATGTGCCGCTATAATAACTACCTTATTTCGGTCAATTGATGTTTCATCAAATATATTCAGACTTTCATCAAGCATTGATGTCACATCATTTGTACCAGTGTAATCCTCATTCTGCACCTCGTTAATTGCAGTTTCTAAATCACTTGTAAAACCGTCTGTATTCGACGAAAAGAACCGCATATCGAGTATTGTCAGGTGCTTGCTCTTCTATTGCCTCAAAGCTGTCCAGCCAAAGTTTATCTCCGTTTATGTCATATTCATACATAGAATATGACATATCAAATCCCATTACAACGTCAAAATCAGCAGTAGTTTCATTTTTGTCATGATTGTCCAATCCAAAAAGTGAAAATCCATTTTTTCTTTGAATTGATTTATACAATACATTTTCATCACTTAAAACATCCGTATTTATTATATTAGAATCCTCAGTAGTATTTACGTTATTCTCGGCAAACGCGGTTGTTATATTCAACAGCATACATGATAACAATATAAATGATATTATTTTTTTCATTAGTTTTGCCCCCTGTTGCATTGTTTCCATCTAACAATATTGCTTTTCTGTCTACATATCCTCGTCCATCACCAATTCCAACAATTACTTTTACTTTTCTATCACCAGTATTTGGATCAGCATAGAATTTTACCTTACTATAATTATCACTTAATGCTCTAAACATCCCTTCTCTTGATGACCAGAAAAATACTGGTACTGATCGCTGATCACTATTATATAATCCTTCATCTACTGATAATTCATAAATCCCTTGCGTTTTATCAATAACTTTGGCTTTTACACCTAAAATTTCAGGAGTTTTTACTGTTTCTGACAAAATATTTTGTTCGTATTCAAAACCGATGTTCCTTATAGGTATATCTAAACTTGTATTATTAATTTCTGTTATGCAATCGCAGATATAAACCTTATCCGTTACAACATCTTTTATCGGTTCATATCCACCTGTAACATATATTTTACCATCCATTATATCAAAACCATAATATATTAACCCATTAATAAAATTCTTTTCCCATACGGACCATTTATTTTTGTTTTGTATCATATTTTAGAATATCTACATTACCATCACTATTCACAGCTCCACAGAAAAAATCACCATTATATTCCTTACCACGCATATATTCACTCACATATGGCATAGACGATTTTTGTATCCATTCACCATCCTGATAAGCATATACACTATCTGAATATCCATCCTCAGTGATACCTCCTACTATATACAATATTTCATTATTAAAAAATGCTTGTACATCTACCATTGGTTCTGGCAAGTTTATGATAGAATCCACACTATTATTTGAACTATCAAATACTTCAATATCATCAATATAGCCACTTGAATTTCTTCCGCCAATTATATATACTTTATCGTTATGTACAATACTTGTTGCCCTACCTCTTTCTGTATGCAAATAACCTTTCGAATCCAATGATTTTAACGTGTTTTCTTTTAAATCATAATACTCCACAGCATTATAATATTTACTATCATCGTAACCTCCGAATAAATAAATTTTATTATTTACCAACGCTGCTGACACATCCTTGTTTGCATTACATTTATTTAGAGGCAATCCCCATAAATACGTTTGTTTGTTATATTTATCTATATTGTCACTCTTTGAAAATGTATCACTTAAACCACTTAATATATACATATTTTCTCCGTCATTTACACTTTGATGTCTAATTCTTGGAGTGTACATATTATCATATTTAGATACATTGTGTATGTTTAGAGTATATTGAGATGATGTCATATGATAATAATAATGATTATCTGGTTGTAATGCTAGATAATATGTCCCCTTATCTAATTTGCATCTGTCATGACCCGATAACACATATATTTCTTTTTTTTCATTATTATATAATGTTCCTTTTGGGACTGTTTTTTCCCAATCCTCTCCGTTCATATGCATTTCTACTGTAAAATCATATTCTCCTGAAAATGGGACATCAAATTTCACACAATCTACATCCTTATATGATATAAAACTTTTATTAATATCTTCTTCGATATTAATTTCTACTGCATCCTCTATTGAATCTGGCAAATCATCATATACTTCTACAATTTCATACATATAGTTTCCGGCAAAAACACCTTCTATATCAAATATAGTTATCGTATATTCTTTATCCTTTTCCATATAAACAGCACCAAATTCAATTGGATAGTAGCCACCAATTAAAGTTCCCCAATTCTTTTCATCTATACTAATATTAAATCCATATCTACCTGGTGTTTTTTTATTATTTGAATGTATTGCACCTAAAAATCTAATTTGGTAAAGACCACTTTCACTTGGTTTGAATACAAATCTATCTTGATCTCCATCTCCATTAATAGAACCATAAACATATCTTGTCCATGGATATACCTTATCATCAGGATAATCATCTTTGGCATCATCCAGGCTACGTTTAAACATCAATTTTTGATCTTCTCCATAAGTAGTTTGCCCTCCAAAAACATATATATTATTATTTGTCACTACTGCATTATGACACGCTAGACCTCTTATCAATCTTAAATCATTAAACCATTCAGGTACCCAATCAGACACAAGATTACTAGTATCGCAATCATCTCTGTACTTCACATTTGTTATCGACTCTCCGGAATTCTTTGAATCTCTTCCACCAATAATATACATAAAATTATCTATCCCAATAGCAGTATAATCATATATATGTCTTGGAACCGAATCAATCTTCACTAATCTGAATGTATCGTACTCATATATATTCCAATTATTTATAATTCTAAATCCTTTACTATTTGGTATTACTATGTTATCTACACCCAAATATTGCTCCGATCCCATATCTGTCCATTCTTGATTATTAAAATTATATTTATAGATTTTTTTTTGATAGTTCACCGTTCGCTTTCCCACCAAAAATATATAATTCACCATCATATATACCTGCTGCATAACTGACATTATTATTAGGCGTTTCTATACTATTTTTTCCCATTTGTTTTCTATCACATCATATACATCTATATAATCAATTCCTAAACCATTTTCATCATAACCACCACAAATATAAACTTTATTATCATATAAAACGGCTGTATGCTTATATCGTCCAACGGGCATCGGCGCTTTCCTATACCAAATTTCATTTGATGTATTATAATACTCTGTTTTGTTTGTAACAACACCCGATTCTTTTCCGCCAAAAGTATATATATTATCTCCAACTGCTACACTAGACATATAACTTCGTGCGCTTGTCATTGTTCCACACGATTTCCATCCGGAAAATTCGTTGCTATCATTTGCACTATATAATGCAGTATCATCTATTTCTTTATTGTTATCAGTCTCTAACATTTCTTCGGTAATATTTTCTTCCTTAACATATAGTCTACCATCCTCGTTAGCGTTACCAAAATAATTTTTATACCACATACTATTAACATCTATATTTTCATATAAATTATCTAATTCGTTACTAGCAAAAAGAAATTGTGTTTGAAAGCGCAAAAAAAGATTACACAAAATATACAAATAAATTTTTTCATATCAATCATCCCCTATCTTTCTATATCAATCAAAAGAAAAAAACTCTTAGTAGAATATTTTAAATTTTCTGCCTTTATCAATACCGGTCCTGGTTTCGCATTCGGCGCTACTGTTAAAAGCCCTGTTTTTCATCTATTGATATACCTGTTTTATTTTTTGATATGGACCATTTTACATCATCTACAATAAATTCTGTATTATTATCGTCAACCGCTTTTACTTTATATAAATATGTTGAATTAGTATTTGTAATTTTAGGATAAACTTCACCTTCAACTCCAATTTTTTTTCACTTCAACTTCTTCAATCCTTACATTATCAACGCATAACTTACTTGATGATGAAAATGCAAAATAATTAATATATTGACACTCTCCGTAAAAATCTACATTTTCTACTTTAGTTAAAACCGACTGCGCTTGTCTATCTATTACGTATATACTATATTTATTGGTTTTTATATCTAATACCATTCTTATAGTATACCACTTTGAAACATCAGATAATTTAATCCAATTACCATTACTATCATTCATTTTTTCATATTTTCCATTTGTGAAATACTCTAAATATCCCAGTCTTTTTCTTAACCTGCCTGCCATAGTAAATCCAGATGCTGAAACATCTCTGGATTCCCTAACCTGAATTTCTGAATCACCGCTATCAAATTTTATATCAGCAGAACAATAGAGCCTCCTTGTAGAATATATGTTATTTGCTTGATAGTTAAAATATGAACTTGTTGAATTTAAAACCATATATTTGCCATCTTCATTTTTGCTCAACAGTCTTTGTTCCTCGCCCTGTATTGTCGATCCAATTACTTGTAGACAAATTCTCAAAATTATCATTAATAAATACGACATTTTCTGCATAAACACTATATGATGATATTATTACAAACGATATCACCGTAAAAATAATTGTTGCTATTCTTTTCTTCATATTTTATCCTCTACTTTTTTTTTGCTTATCAATTTTCTTTGTCAATTTCTTATTTCTGTACGTTCAATAAATAGCATGCCCTTTTTTTAACTTCTATTCCTAATAATAATTTCGCTATTTTAGCTAAACATGTTTTTCTATTTCTCATACCTATCCGAATAAAGTTATTAACCACATATATTCATCCATTTTATAAGTCGACATATCTTTCTCCTTTCCTCATATGATATTTTTTAATAAAAACCACATAAAACCTTGTTATCTCATCAATCACATGAGATAACAAATTTAGAACAAATATGAATCATAACTCACCTCTCCTCTATTACCTTTTGTTTTTTATTTTTTGATTCATTGACAACGTATGTATATCAATTTTTCTGTTTCAATAAAAATATAACCTTCTGTAGAATCACTAATTTAAATAGAATTTGTCACATTTATATTACAAATTAACAATGTAAAAATCGGCTATGACTTTTGATAAAATGTTATATGTTTTCCCTATACATATAACCTCACCAAAAGCATAGTCGATTTAATTTTTTTATAATTCAAGTTTTTGTCAATTTTTGTTTCTTTTTTGTCAAATTTAGTGCTATAAAAAGTATTTCACTATATTATCTAATAACGCCTTACCATTAAATGTTCTATTATACATATGTAAATTTTATATTATAAAAAAATATTTAACTTAAGTTGATTCCTTCAAATATTTATGAAAGATAATATTAGATTATCTTTTTTGTTTTACAAAGGGATAAATGTAAATTTTAGAGGTGTTAGCAATGGAAAATAAGAAAAAAATTTATTCAAAATCTTAATAGTATTCAAGGTAGTATTATTGCAGTAGTATACACCTTTGAAGGCGAAAATGCACCTGGATTTAAACATTATGATGTATGGCGTAGTAATGTTATAGCTGACTGGATAAATGCAATTAATGAAATAGGTTGTAAACCATATATAATTGATGTCCGCACATTTATTTCAAAAGCTATGATGGATACATTACCTCATTTGATTTTATAATAAACCTTAATGCTGGGAATATAAATTTAGATAATTTAGGTTTAATTCCTTCTGTATGTAGAAATATTCCCTGTATTCCATGCAGTTCTGGGGTGTGTTCGGTTGGGAGAAGATAAATTTTTTGCAAATACAATAGCAAAAATTCATTGATAAAAGTTCCAAAATCTTATCCGGATAATATTGAAGGCGGAATAATTAGACATAGAAATTATGGTAGTAGTATCGGTATTCGCAAAACTGCATCGGAAACAACTTGTAAAGAAAAATGAAATATCCCAGGAGTTTATAGTTGGAACTGATATTACAATACCTATATTATTTAATCCATTAAATTCAAAACTTGAATTGCTACCAGCCATAGCATATATGCACCACAAAGGAGAAGATTGGTACTTAGGTGAAAAAGGAAAAAAATTTCACATGATTATGATAAGGTTAGCGTAAGACTTCCTATTGAAGTGTCAAAAAGAAATATTAAATTTAGCAAAAAGTTTTGATATAAGCACTTTTTGTCGTATAGATACAAGAGTAAAAATTTCAAGGATTTTGAGATAGATACTATTACCTTAGATAATCTTTATTTTATCGAAATTAATCCTACACCCACAATACATAATACTATTAATTTTGCAAATGCAATTAATGAACTTAATAAGTCTGATTCGCATTATGGAGCGTTCAATTTATATAAAAAACATGTTAAGGATTATACTGTAACAGGATATATATTAACTAGTGCCATATTCGCAATCAAAGCCAAGCATTCCCAATGGCAGGATTAAAACCATTTTCACTTATATAATTATGCCTAATACCACTAATAATACTATGATGTGAAGGACATTTTAAGTAATCAAAATTAAGATGTCCTTGACTTTTTTTAAGAGTACATTTAACTGTTCTATTAACGAACCTGTACCCATTTCATTATCTCTCAATGAACGTATTAGTACTTCTTTAAAGTTTTGTGATGTTGTAATTTCTTTAACAGCTTCAAAATTTTTTTTTTCGAATATTGCAGATGCTAAAAAATTCATCATTCCGTTTGCTTGAATAAATGGCAAATTTCGTGTATTAGGCATATTAATGATATCATTAAATCCTCTTATGAAATATTGTGAATCATGTTTAATACCTAATAAGGATTCTGTTATTATAATATTACCCATAAGTCCTATTCTTTGAGCAGGTCTATTATTAGCTCTTGCATAATCTAAACCTTCTTTATATCTAATTAGTGCTATATCTGGATTACGATTATATAATTCCGCTGTACCAGCATTATTATATAATATAGACATACCTGCTAGCCCAGGTACATTGCTTGTGGCTTCACCCAATAAATCGTTAAATTTTCTCGTGTCTAAACTTTCGCTATAAAAAGAATAAGTCAACATATTGTTTATACAATATATTTTATGGTCGAATACATTTTTTTATTGAAAATTTCGGATGCTTTAAGTAAAATTTCACTTTTTTCTTTATACGACGTATTCGGAATAAAATGAGCAAATCTATCAACAAAAGCTTCCATTAATGGATTGTTTAATTCT
>VOFC01001434.1_pt1 | contig 12000 bp, 19 predicted proteins | sample 5384161 | NCBI WGS metagenome assembly VOFC01 (sample SAMN12384722, study PRJNA508395) | human gut metagenome | isolation source: healthy gut B | host: Homo sapiens | reverse complement strand
ATTTTCTTAATTTGCATACTGTTGTTGTCTTTTAATGTTGATTCTTCCATTGCATAGTTTTTAGTAAACATATTTAATGTAGCACTTGTTCCATATAATTTATATGAATTTCTTCCTGTTGCAAAAGCTTATATTTTGTTTTAAATTAATTTGACCAGCATCTTTTAAAATCCTACGATACCACCTATTCCATTTGGACCATCTGATGAATCTATATTTACTTTTGCTATACAATTTTTTATATAGCTTGTGTCTGGTACATATTTTTCTACAAGACCTGCTATTCCGCCCATTTCTTTTCTTCCTGAAATTGAACCAGTTACATATGAATTTTCTATTGTAGATGTATTAATATATCCTGTAATTCCTCCAATTGCACTTACAAGCCAATTTTGTGGTCCTGTTATAGTAAGCCCTGTTACACTACATCTTTAATTGTACTTTCTGTAAGTTTCCAGTGATTCCACCATAGTATGAATATTTTACTGATGTTGTAATCGTCATATTTTTACATGAACATTGCTTATAGTAGTATTATTTCCCGTTTCATTTGAAAGAACTCCTCTTCCTGTAACATTATCTGTATTTGATAAATGCACATTTTCTAATACTAAATCTTTAATATTAGCTCTTGATACATAGTCAAAGATTGGTTTAGATAAGTTATATATTTTGTGTCCATTTCCATTTAATGTTCCTGTAAATGTTATGTCTGCTCCTACCAAAGATCTGTGATCTCCTGTAATTGTTGATGCATCATAATCTTTGGTTAATTCATATGTTCCATTTGGATTTTCTTTTCATTCTCTTTATCAAACTTGCTAGTGAATTATTTGTAGTTTTATTATTTTCTACTGTTCCATAATCTACTTCTAATTTATTCTGCTTCATATTATTTTCATATTGCACTACATTTTCATATTCTAATTCAAGCTTTAATATATTGTTTTTCTACTCTATATCCTTTTAATGGTGCATAGAAAGCTGGAATATCTTTCATTTCAACTTTACCAAAAATTGAGACGCGTTTTCTAATTCGTAAGTATATAGGCTTGTTACCTCTTCTATTTTTTTCCCCATTTTTTCTGTATAGATATACATCTAATACATCTTTCATTTCTATCTTACGCGTTGTAAATTCCATTTCATCTTCTAGTAGAATTTGAGCTTTGTATAGATTATTTTCATCTGTTCCTAAATTATAATCTGCGACTACTTTAATATAGTAATATTCACTATCTGTTTTATCAAAGATTATTTCATTATTATTAGATTGTAAATCTTGAATCTTTATTTTTTTTGCTTTGGTCTGTAATAATAATTTTTCCACTAACTAAAGTTTGTTCATTATCAATTAAAGTAAAGCCTGCTTTTATTTTGTTTTTATTTTCTGTATCTTCATTATATGAAAAATCTTCTATTGTGGTTTTTCCTTTAGAATTTCTATCTCTATTTTTGTTTCACTTGAAAGTTCTAATGCTACTCCATTTGATAAAATCACTTTTTCTATTTTTATTTCTTGTTTTCCACTTACATCATATCCTACTAATGTAACTGTATACTTATCTGTACCTGTTTTTCTTGTTACTTTATATGGATTTCCATTTATTATTACATCTTCTGGTATAAAGATAGATGCATTAGTACTTGAAAAACTAAAAATTATTTCTTCATTTTTTATTAAAATATATTGTTTCTTTTTTTTTGTTTGCTGTTTTTAAATTACTTACTTGTAATTTGTAATCATGCACTAATATAATTGGTATCTCTTCTATTAGTTGGTCTTTTACCTCATGGTCTTCTGCTTTCTACAAATCTATTATATGTAGCAAGAACTTTTGCTGTATATAACACATCTTCTTCTACATAGTCAAAAGTAACAATTCCTTTTTTCCGTTTTCATCTTTTATTATTTCTTTTTCTTCTACAATTTGTTCTTTATTTAATAATTGTACTTTTCCACTTATGTAGCTATTGTCTGCATCATTTATTGTGAAATTTAAAGTAACTTCATGTTTTCCTAAGCTATCTTCTTGACTTACATCACTAATTGTTGGTATATCTTTTAAAACATTTACTTGTAATGTATTAGTAACACTTGTTTCTATACCGTCTTCAAATATTAATTTTGTAGTTTCTAAATTTAATAGTTTAGCTACACTTCCCTACTGGAATTGTAATTTTATATTTTCCATTAGATATCTTTATTGCTTTATAATTTACGCTATTTACTCGAATTTTTTCTATATTTTGTTTGCTATTTGTTTCTATTTCATATGTAATATTTATTGATTCATTTTTTTTCTACTTCTGTTTTATTTATTTCTGTTTGTTTTATATTTGCATATATAATTGCTGATACTTCCTGCATTAATATTACTTTTTTTTTTATTTATTTCTGTATCTGTCACCCTATAACTTTGCAATTACTTCTACTATATATTTTGTTGTTGCTTTTGTTTCTAATATTGTTTCTATTTTTCCATTTTAATCTCATCTTTGCTTAAATCTTTGCTTTGGATTATATTCTTGTTCTCGTCATAAAGCACAACTTTTTTGCACTTTCTATTGTTTTTCCTTGGTCTATAATATCAAAATTTAATTTTAATATTTTTTCTAATATATTTTCCTGGGCTTCAAAATTACTTATGCTTGGTTTTTGTTCTTCTATTCTAACTTGATACTATTGTTTTTATCTAAAAAAATTTCTTTTCCATTTCAAGTTTTACTTTTTCTATTAGTAATTAATTGATTTCCTAAACTTTCAATTCCATCTATTGTTGCAACAAAGTGATTATCTTTTTTCTTCTACTTGATATTCCTTCCCATTAATTGTTACAACAGTTGGTTTAAATGTATTGTTATTAGTCTCTTCAAATGCTGCATTTGTACTGTCAAAAAAAACTTGTATTGGCTCTTTTTTATAAAAGTTGTATTTTCTACATCGTTCTTCAATGTTTTTAGATTAGATATTTTTAGTTTATAATCTAAATTTACAGTAAATTCTTTTGAATAGAAAATAGTTTCTCCTTGATGCTCATTTCCTGTTAATTGCTCTGGAGCTAAATTATAATTTATTTCTATTTCAACTATATAAGTTTTACCTTCTTGTACAGGTATTTCTTGTTTGTTATTTCCTACTTTTTATAGGAGTTTCTACTAAAATCTTATTTTCTGCCTTCTCATAAGTTGTAAATTGGGCAGAAATAATACTATTTTTTCTGTATCTACTAATGAAAACTGACATTGGCTTTTCCTTCAAATGTTTCTTCTAATTTATAAGATTTTTCATCCATAAATGGTTTATCTTTTTAAGACGCAAGCAGAAAAATTATAATCTATTTTTACTTCTTCATCTGTTGAAAGTATTACTTTTTGAAAATTTGAATTTTTTTCTCCGCTATATTTCCTACATTTAATTTTACTTTATACTCATTTCCTATTTCATTTGTTTTTTCCGCATTATATTCTGCACCATTTATTATTACTTTTTAATTGATACATCTTCATAGTTTATTTTTCCTATAAATGAGATTTCTATTTCTTGATTCTTACTTGGGTAATAATTTTCTGTGCTAATATTTTCTAGTTCTACTACATATTCTCTTTTATTCTCTATCTTTTTAATTAAAATTGTTAAGTCTGTTACAGTTATTCTTTTATCATTATTTAAGTCTGCATTTTCTAATTTATCATCAGATAGTTTTTCAAGTCCTATTAGATGTTTTTCTACTAATTCAACATCTGTATAATTTATTAGCCCATCATCATTTACTTCTCCTTTTTGTACATTTTTCATAACTAACTACACCATATGTAGTTCCTGCTATTTGTACAGTTAAGAATATTGCTAAAATAATAGTCATTAGTTTTTATTTTATTTTTTCATTTTTTATCTATTTTTTTTATATTTTATGAAAAAATAGATTGTTATTAAAATTAATATTTCTATTGCAATAAAAATAAAGTTGTTTTCTCCTGTTTGAGGAATAGCTGTTGGTGGTACTTTATTATTTTCATTAGTACTTCCATTACCTTGTACATTATTGTTTTGATTTCCTCCACCTTGATTATTATTACTACCATTTTGATTTTCACCATCTTGGCTACTACTATTATCATTCTGGTTATTATTATTATTTTCATTGTCGTTATTTTGTTCTTCATTGTTATCTATAAAATCTCTAATTACATTTATATTTATATTAGATTTTTCTATTTCTATATCTTTTTTCCCTCTGAAGTTGTTTGATTATTTATTCCTATAATTGTGTTCCCTGCACTTGCATTTTGCCTTACTTTTAATTTTATCTCTAGGAACTCTTCTGCCACTTTTGTTCCGGCTTTTTTATTATAACAAATTCATTGTTAGCTTTATTGTATTCTAAATTAGACCAATAATTTTTTAGTTTTTAAAATTAGTTTCATCTATTTCAAAAAAGACATCTTTATCATAGTTAATTTGCCCTTTATAAGCATAAATCCCTTTTCAATTTCTTTGAATTCATTTAATTTTAAATTAACTGTAATTTCTTCTTCATTTTCTGCTTTTATTTCATATTTATTAGCTGTTAGCTCTGTATTTAAGCTCACTCCTAAAACATTTGCCCCACTAAGCAATAGTATGAATACTATACTAGTTATAAATAATCTTTTAGCTTCATTTTTATCCTATCCCCTTTCTTACTTTAGCTAAAATACTATAACATAATTTTTTGATATTTTTCTACATTTCTTTGCAAAGATTTTTATCTTTTTTCTTACTTTTTATGGTAATTTTTCATACTTGTTTTTCTATCTGTTTTTGCAAACTGTACTTAAACTATATGTTTTCAGGTCCTTTTCCCCTATCGCTCATTTGACTAATTATGTAAATTATGTTATACTTATACTGTAACTGTTAATTTTTACAATATAGGAGGATAAAAGATGATAGAAACAACATTAGAAAGAGAAAAACGGGCCGAAGCTCTTGGTATTTTAGGAAATATCGGGCAAACGCTAAAATCCAAGTATTATTATTCCTTCAGGGACGGCAATATTGCCAAAATAGTTGGCTGGGATTTACCCCTGCTTCACAGGCGGTATATTATATCCAGTTTCCTACCGGAGACTTTGATATAATACCTGTTGCCAAACGTTATGGTGACAGCAAATTCATTTTCGAAGGTCCTTTAGAATCTTCAGTTAAAATTTGCAAGCGGAGACAACTGGCGGAGGAACGCTCCCTTCTGCAATACATGGGAAAGAGTGTATTGTTTCAGAAAGTTTCAGCATTTAGACCTGGCGAAACTGCCGAAATCATCGGTTGGGGATTTAGTGAAAACTATGAAATCCCTTTACTACTAATCAGGTTTAAAAAATTCAGAATGTTATAGTGGGAATGCCCATGACATTTTGAAAATGTTGATTTAACATTTTATCCATTTGAGCTCGCACTAGCGAGTTTACCCCCATTACAGTCTTTAGACCATAATAGGGATTTATTAATTTTTATAATTTAAAACTACGCTTTTACAAAAAATCTAAGAACTTATCTTTTTTTGTATGCCTAATCCATCTCCTACGCAAATTAATGTTTCAACTCTTTTATTTTTTCTTTTTTCGGCAATATTTACCTTTAAAGATTTTATAAAAATTATTTCTTTCATCTTTTGGTTTATAACTTTGGGTTCTTCTAACCTCTTTACTTTTTCTTCTTTAACAAATATATTTTTTATAAATATAATCATTTTTTCTTATAATATTCATCTGTCTTGCTCCTTCCTTCTACTATTTTACCAGAGCTTCTTGATAGTTCTGCTATTTCTTTAGTTTGTTTAGTAGCTTCCCATGGTCTAGCACCGATTATTTATTCTTAAATCATAATCATAACATTCAAAACGTTTTGTAAACTCATTTTTTGCTCTATTTCTATAAATTGTCCCTCACTTTTATCTGCAAAATAAAATTTATTTTCTATTTCATCTGAGTCAATATATGCAAACATAACGGGTCTTTTTATCTTTGTCGTTTCTTTCATATACCCTATTTACAACTACACTTATTAAATTTCAAATTATCATTATCAAGCAATATATCGCTTAATATTCTCATACTAGAATTTTGGCATGTTACAAATTCAGGGCAAAATTCTTTTTAATAGTGAAAATTGTTTAGAAATATTTTCTTCTGGTTTATTTGCATAGATTTTATGCATCTCTTCTGATTTGTCCAATAAGTGAACTATTGGAAATTGACCGTCCTTATCTGCTAACCCCACACTAGAAAATAGTTTTCTTAAACTTTCGTCATCTAAATTTAAAGTAGCATCTTGTAATTTTTCATCATTTTTATGACACTCAAGGTCTATTCCATCAATATTGACGTCTTTTTTCCTTGCTTCTTCATAGCTCATACAAAAATTATCTGGTCTTCCGCCAAATCTATTTGTTGTTAAATTCCATGTTGGGTCTAAAATCGTATTTCCTTTTACCGTTTCTCCATTTGCAAGTGGAAGTTCAATATCTTTAATTTTTAAAAATGCATGTCCTTTTCCACCAATTATTTCTACTTTCTATACCAATTCTATCAAGCATATATTGTTCTACTTTTGCTATTCCATTGCAAACTCCATATCCAGAGCTTATTATTCTATATAAAGCTCTAGCATTTGCTCTATCAAACACTTCTGTATCAAAAATCAGGACTATAACTTATTTTCTTTCCAATTACATTATCTATTATTGCTAGTTTTTGTGCTTTTTGAATATTCTGGGTTTAACCCATCTATTACCGAGCTTATCCATTCTTCGGCTTCTTTATATTCTTTCCCAGTTTGAACATACTGCACTCCATTATCTAATGAGCTAATAACTCCTAATTCTGGACATATACTGCAAAAGATTTAGCAAATAATATTTTCCTCTTCCGAAATATTTTCTGGATTTACTGATATTAAATTATCTAACCCCGAATAATCCTCTAAATTTCTTTGCAAATCTAAAATAACCTTTCCAGTATATTCTTCCGTTTTAATATCAAGTGCTGACTTATATTCTTCTGGTAGATTACTTTTATCAAGGCTATCCTTAACATTTTGTTTTAATGTAGCTAGTATTTCTCTTTTCGCACCTAAAGATAAATCAATTTCTTCTAACTTCGATATAAATTCCTTTTGCATGTCTGGATTTAGTTCTCTTACCACTTCATATGGGTGGATATCATGTTCACTACAAAATTCTTTATATTGCACAAAAATGTCAATTATTTGACTAGTTTCAAATGATCTTATTATATTCATTTTATTGTTCTTAGAAAGATTTTTATCTTCTAACAATGTATTTAATTTACTTTCAGCATTAAGTGTATTTATAATATTTGTTTTTTCATAATCACTTAAATTATATATCTCTAGCATTTTTAATTTAGAATCATCACTTTGCAACATTTTTATTAATTCAGTAACATCATAATCTTGAAAGTGTAATTTATTTATAACTAGGTCTTTGTCCATAAGAATGTCTTTCCTTGCATTCTCTCCTATGCTAGAAATAATATTTCTCAATTCGTATCCAGGAATATTTTTTCTTCTCTAAGAAATCTTCATTACGTAATATTTTTTCTTTTGCATTATCACTCATTCCCTTAATAATCTCAACTATTTCATAACTTGAAAATCCTTCTGTAAGCTCTTCATTTCTTATCATTTGTAATTTTATATCTTCATTCGAAACGTTTTTAATTACTTTTTGCCTTACCCAGTCACTACTTTTTTATAAAATGTGGATATTCAAATATTCTCAATTTTTCTTCATCACTCAAAAAATCATTTATTAAATTTACTAATTCTTTTGCATTAAAATCATATTTAATTAAAGTTTCTCTACTTGCAAATACACTAAACTTGTTATCTGTTTGTTCTAATAGCTTTCTTAAATCTTGAGCGTTCATTACTCCTCCTCATTTGTAATTCTAGTATCCGTCTTTTTATTCTATATAAATAATATCACACCAATTTGTAGTTTTCAATAAATATGCAAATTCAGTTTTAGATTTTTCAAAAGCTTAAAGAGTGTCATTTCTGACACTACTTTTTTGCTCAAATTCGTTAATTATATACTTCTATTCTATATCCTACTTCAAAAAGCTAAAACTGTTATTTCTTCTTGTATTTCACATAATACTCTATAATCTCCAATTCGGTATTTCCACTGCCAAAATCTATTTTCTACTAATCCTTTGATATAAAAAAATCGGGGACAATGTCCCCTAAACTCCTTGCTTTTTCCATCTTAATGTTCTTACTTCAAAACATATCTGAATTACTTCATCTTTCTTATTTTTTAAAGTATCATCTACGACAGCAATCCATCCAAGTTTATCGTAGTATTCCAATGCTTCGTGAACTAAATGGTATCATCAGCAATAAACGTAGCCTTATTAACGATTTTATACATACAATATGGAAATCCGAAAATAGATAAGGAATAAAATAGCAACACATTCCACTATACACAAAAAAAAATAAGCTCTTATTACATGAATCTAAAAACGAGTTCTGCCAATACACATATGTTAAGACACACCTATGCAACTCGTTGTATTGAGGCTGGTGTTCCTGCAGAAGTATTACAAAAGATTGTTAGGACATAAAAAATATTTCTATTACTATTAATACTTATACAACTATCTTCAATAAATTTAAAGAAAATGCATTAGAAAACTATATAAATTACATTAAAAATATCTAGTTGCATTAAAATTGCATTAGAAAAAACCGTAGATTTATTGATATTTCAACGTTTCTACGGTTTAAAATTTGGTGGGTAGAGATGGATTCGAACCATCGTACCCTTTCGAGAACAGATTTACAGTCTGCCGCCTTTAGCCACTCGGCCATCTACCCATGATTAATATAAAAAAAATAAAATGGTGCGCCTTCAAGGATTCGAACCTTGGACCCACCGGTTATGAGCCGGTTGCTCTGACCAACTGAGCTAAAAGGCGCATTTCTTAGCACGTGATTAAGTATATAACATTTTTTATTATCTGTCAATACTTTTTTTATAAATTGTATAGGATTTTTGTATATGTGTCAATGATGTGAAACAAATTCATATAAAAAATGTAGTATATTGAATTTATCTTTATTATGCGCATAGCATTTCTAATTCTCTTCTTTTTTCTTTTGGTGTTAAATATCCTAACACTGCCATAGGTATATTTTTGACCTCTTTAAATATGCTTTTCCTTGCCTTATTAAATCCTCTAAGCTATAAAAAATTTTAGGTAACTATAAAATCTTTCATTGTCATTTCTATGACTTCTTTCTACTTTTCCATTATGTTCTGGTGTTCTTGGTCTTATCTTGTAATGTTTTTATTTTTAATCTGTTTAACAATGTATCCATTGGATGTTCTTTTTTATTCTTGCTTGGTTATAACTGAATTCTGTTCCATTATCTGTTTGTATTGTTTTCGGCTTGTATCCAAAGTATTCGATACTCCTTCTTACAAAATCTACTGTATTTGCTGGCGTTACTTCTTCATACCACCATAAAAATCTTTCTCTACTTGCTTCATCTATACACGTGTATTGATAATACCTTTTATCTTCTGGCAATTGTACCTTTGCACTCATTTGGTACATACTTTGCATCTATTTGCCACTTTTCTCCTATATTTTTTTGGTGTTTCATATTTTTTATTATGTTTCTTTTTCGATGTATTTTTTATATTCATTCCTTTGTAAAACTTTATATTTAATCTTTTCATTACTCTATACAATGATGTTATCTTTTTCGTATATCCTTTTCCTCTTCTCAATTTTGCCCACAATTCACATAGTGTTATTCTTGGATTTCTCCTTACATAATTCCTTATCCATCTTATTTCTTGATTTGTATGTGATTTTGGATGTCTTGTTTTTGGCTTATGACTTTTTATCTTCAAGGCTTTCCTTTGTTCCATCATTTTTTTCATCCATCTCCATAATGATATTCTTGATATGTGATATTTTCTACATGTATACTCTATATCTCCATTATTCATATATGTTTTTACTGCTTTTTTCTTTAGTTTTTAAATCATGTGGTAAATATCTCTTTTTATTTTCTCTTTTTTTGTGATATACTATTATCCATAAGTGATTCAAGTCCTTTCGTATAATTTGTTTTTGCACAATTCAATTATACTACTTGAATCACTTTTTTTCTATTCTATTTTTGTTTCACATCAATTGTAACATTACATTTTTTATAAATTGTATAGGATTTTTTTTTTTTTCCTATACAATTTATAAATTATTTATATAGTTTTATATTAACCTTTTATTTATTTTCTCCATTAGAATTTCCTTCTGGTAGCATTGCTTCTGGTAATTGAAGTACTACTTTTATTTTGAATGCATATTTTACTGCTCTAACAATTTTGCTATTTTTAATTTTATTCCACAAAGAAGATTTTTTTGCTTTCTTAGGCTTTTGTTCAGTAGTATTTGCTGTATTTGCAACATTTGCTACATTAACATTTTGAACTAGTTCTTCTTTAGCTATTACATTTACTTTATTTCCTGACATCACATTATCTGTTATAACAGTGTCTTCAACTATTTCTTCAACTTTTGCATTTGTTTTTTTGCTCATCTATATTTTGTGTAACTACTTTTTTGGTGGCTCTGCAACTGGTGTAGAATTAGTTTTAATGCATCTGCTATTTCTATTCCTATATAGCTAAGTGCTTTTGATCTATCTTCAACTCTTTCCATATCTATTTCTATATGTAAATTCGATTCTAAGTTTGCAATTCTTGCATTTATTAGTTTTATAGCATCTTGATAGTTTTCTGATGTTTCTCCATGTGCTCTACCAACTACTTGCAAAGCTTCTAATACATCTTCTGCAAAGTCTTTTTGATATTCTGCACTGTCTTTTTTCCATTCTTCATCTTTTGCTTCAACTATTGCTAAAGTTTGTTTTAAAATAGCAGCTAATTTTATATTATTTTCTCTTTGTTTTATTAACTCTTCAATTTGCTTTTGTATTTTCTTCAAATTGATTAGTTGCATATTCTACTAATTCGTACGCAGCATCATAAACACTTTTTGGAAAGTTTTTCTTTTTTGGGTACTCTACTAAATAGGTTTTTATTGATTCTACTAAATCCTTAAAATATGAGTTGTCATCTAATTCTATTATTTGCTTTTTGCTATTTGGATTAATTAATCTTTGAACCTTTTCTATATTTGATAAAATTTTTTCTTCCGTGATTACCATTCTCACGTTTACTATCCCACGTCTAGGCATTGTAAAACGTACCTCCTTTGTTTTATGTTACGTAAATTGGTATTTTATTTTCTACTAGTTATATTTTAGTACATCCGATTATTAAAAGTCAAGGACTTTTAACAATATTTTAAAATTAAATTATTCCTTGTATTTTGGCAAAAATAGTCAGTCCTATTGCTACTTCTAAAAAATACAATTATTGAATCCATTTTTTTATAATTTTTTTCATCTCTTTTAAATCCAAACATTTGAGATGTTACAAGGACACCAACAAATCCACCTATGATTGATAAAATTAAGTATATCATATTCATATTGTTTGATTTTATTTTTATAAATTTTTTCATATCACAGTACATTAGTATCATTGTAACTATATTTATTATTATTAAATACCCTATTATAATATTAAACCACATATATTTTTCCTCACATTTTTATTTTATTAGAAAGCTTTTAGTCTTCCTAATATATTTTAAAATAAACTCATTTGATTACTTTCGCTCATTCCTTTTAAGCAACCTGCATTTTGAAGTAATTCAATTCCACTCTTTCCCCAGTTTTGCTTTAATTTCAGGTCATTTATTGACATAAATTCTCCATCTTTTCTTGCTTCTTCTATCCCTTGTGCTGCAACTGTTCCAAAGCCTGGTATACTATTTAATGGTGGTCTTATTCCTTCATCTTCCATTTTAAACCTAGTTGCATCTGATTTATACAGGTCTATTGGAAGA
>VOFC01001359.1_pt1 | contig 12000 bp, 21 predicted proteins | sample 5384161 | NCBI WGS metagenome assembly VOFC01 (sample SAMN12384722, study PRJNA508395) | human gut metagenome | isolation source: healthy gut B | host: Homo sapiens | reverse complement strand
TTGAAATCTGCCCATTCCTTGTGCAGGAAGAGACCGTAAATTATTGCCAGGAAACATGATATTGTTGTAGAAGCATGGGGACCTCTAGGCAAAGGAAAACAGCTTTCAGAACCAGAAATCGTAGCTATTGCCTAAAAATACAATAAAACACCTGCACAGATCATCTTACGCTGGCATTTGCAGAGGGGATCGTAAGCCTTCCAAAATCTGTCCACAAAGAACGGATCATACAGAATGCGGATATCTTTGATTTTGAATTATCAAAGGAAGACATGCAGATCATGATGTCGATGGACTTGAGAGAATCAACAGGCAGGGGATATCCTGAACAATACGAGTATTGATTTATGATGCAAATACAAACAAAATAAGAACGAGAAAATCAAGTTATATGGAGATTTTCTCGTTCTTATTTATTTTTATAATTATCTAAACCTGAATTCTTCCAGCAATTTCATTCCCAACAGCATACCGTTTTGATCCAACGCCGATGATCATATAATCGCTGCTTTTACAAACAACTTGCAGTTTACTTCCCTGTTCAATCTTCAGTTCTCCGGAGCTTTTCAACAGTTTCAGGTAAGCCTAATGCCCACTTGACAGTGCAAGTCGCTCCCTGCATGACTTTTGTTAATGGTTGCATGATAATCCCTCCTTCGAACTTATATGATGTATTTCTTTCTTATATTTTATTAGTCAAAAGTAAGGTTAGTCAATCGCAACATATAAAAACTGAAAACTTTCAATAAAAGTAAATTGAATATAAAATTATTCAGGAATGATCTCACCGCAGATTAGCTGAATGCTTTCCGTGACCATTCCAAGATAATTATCGTCGATCAAGGCAATGATCGTATCGCCAACATGAATTTCAGTGCTTCCTCGAGCAATGATCTCTTCATCGCCACGATTTAAAGTAACGATCAAGCAATGTTCTGGCCATGGAATATCTTTTTACAAGCTGTTTGGCTGCAATGGAACCAGTGCCAACGGCAAAACCCGAAGAACCTTATGATCAGCATCTTCGCTTTTCTTTTAAAGCCATTTTTAGCAAGAATTGTCCTAGCAGACTTTCGTAAATTGGTTCACTCTTTTTAACAGATGTGCAACAAGATAGCTGATGATACAAACAACTGCCAGTGAAAGGAAGTGTTCAAATGTACCAGTCATCTCAGCGATCAGCAGGATACCTGTGATCGGTGCACGTACGATCGCTGTAAAGAATCCAGCCATGGAGATCGTAATAAAGTTCACTAAGTAATAAGAAGGAATTCCACTTTGCCTGAATCACCAGTGTTCCATAGATCGCCCCAAGGTATGCACCGAGAATCAACAGTGGAAAGAAGATTCCACCAGGAGCCCCGGAACCAAAAACAGAAGGCGGAGAAGAAAAACTTAGCAACTAATAATAATAACATCGTAGAGACAAGTAAAGTATGTCCTGTGATCAGAGAGATCATAGCATGTCCACCTGCTAAGATAGAAGGCAGCGTAACAAACGATCCCAGATACTACAAAAAGGAAATACGATACGGTATTTTGCTGGGATTTTTTCATTGCTCCAAATAAATCCTGTCCTTTCAACATGATAAAGTTATAAAAAGCACCACAAAGCCCAAGCAGGATTCCAAGAAGTATTAACATCCAATAATGTACAAGAGGAAGAGCAGCCTTTAAATGAAAATCAAAAACTGGAGATAATCCAAAGACATTTTTTGAAATAAAATCGGAAGTTACACATCCAGAGATGATGCAGACTAACATAGAGCTGTTAAAGTTCTTCTGTAATTCTTCCAGTGAAAACATCACACCTGCAAGCGGTGCATTAAAGGCAGCGGCAAGACCGGCACCTGCACCACAAGTCATCATATAGCGTTCTTTGGTTTGAGATTTTTTTGTAATCTTAGCAATACCCTTTGCAACCATGGCACCAAGCTGTACGGAAGGGCCTTCGCGTCCCAGAGATAAACCTCCAAGAATACATAAAGTTCCACCAATGATCTTAGAACAAAGAACACGGTGCCAGTTCTGATTTAAATAACCTTTCAGCTCTCCTTGAACCTGTGGGATACCACTTCCAGAAGCCATGCCTTCCCAAGACATGAGCCATCCAACGATCAGTCCCATAACGATCAAAACGATAAACCAGACAGCTATCCAGAAAGGCCTTGTTTTAGTAAATGCAATGATCGTAAATAATAGTTTTTCAGCGTTATTTAAAAGCAGGCGGTAAATGACAGAAATGCATCCGGCAAAGATTCCGACAAGCAGTCCGTCAAATACAAGTGAGACAGAAAATCCGTGGGGATTTTCCAGTAAGCTTTTCATTTGCTTCAAAATAATACCCTCCTTTTCTTTTCATATTCATATCGAATTTTATTTTACTACAAATTATGATATAATGGGAAAAGATTTTAAAAAGGAGGTCGAAAAATGCCGCCAATTACGAATGACTGGGCAGATTATTTAAAAAAGAAGAATACAAAAAGCCATATTATAGGAAATTATACCAAAAAGTTATGGATGAATATCACACTAAAGCTGATCTTTCCACCAGCTGACGATATCTTTAATGCATTTCATTTTACTCCAGTAAAGGATGTAAAAGTTGTGATCTTAGGGCAGGATCCATATCATGGAAATGGACAGGCCCATGGATTGTCATTTTCTGTAAAACCTGGAGTAGAAGTGCCCCCATCATTGGTTAATATTTATAAAGAATTGAACGAAGATCTTGGATGCTATATTCCGAATAATGGATATCTAAAGAAATGGGCAGACCAGGGGTGTTATGATGTTAAACACAGTATTGACTGTACAGGCACATCGTGCGAATTCTCACAGAGGTATTGGATGGGAGGAGTTTACTGATGCGGCGATCAGAGTGTTGAATCAACAGGACCGTCCGATCGTATTTATGCTTTGGGGACGTCCAGCACAGAGTAAGAAAGCATTACTTGATAATCCGAATCATTTGATATTAGAAGCACCGCACCCAAGCCCGTTATCAGCATATAGAGGATTTTTTCGGATGCCATCATTTTAGTCAGGCAAATGAATTTTTGAAAGAACATGGACTAGCGCCAATTGATTGGCAGATAGAGAATATTTAATGGAGAACAAAGGAAACAATGAGTAAGATAATATTTTTTTGACATCGATGGAACATTATATGATTCTAGAATCGGAATTCCAGAATCAACAGTTAATGCATTGAATCGGTTGATCGCAAATGAGCACAAGATCGTTATGTGCACGGGAAGAAGCAAGGAATGATTCCAGAAGAATATTTCCATATGGGATTTGATGGAGTGATCTTAGGGGCAGGAACTTATGTAGAGTATGAAGGCAAGATCCTGCATCAGGAACTGATGACACCAGAAGAAGTACAGACAGTGATCGACTGGGGAAAGAAACAGAAGATCGGAATCATCTTAGAAGGAGAAAAATATGGATATTATGATCCGGAGAACACAGATGATTATTATATTGCGATGAAGAATAAAACAGAAGCAGACTGTAAAACAACATTATATCCATTAAATGAAGCAGTGGATGTTCCAAAATGGACATACCATCATATGGAGCTTTCAAAGAAACCAGAGATCGAAGAGATCCTTGGACACAAATACAAAGGAACATATCATGAGCCTGTAAATTCAGTAGAATTTGTACCATTAGGTGTTAATAAGGCGAAGGGAATAGAAGTGATCCTTGATCATACAGGAATTTCAAGAGAAGATTCTTATGCATTTGGTGACAGTGCCAATGATATCGATATGATCAAATATGTAAAATATGGTGTTGCAATGGGTAATTCTGTACCAGAATTATTAGAAATCGCACCATATCAGACAGCAAGAGTTGATGAAGATGGAATTGAAAAAAGGCTTGAAGAAATTTGGTCTGATCTAACATACAAAGGAGAAAATCATGAAAAAGATCATCAAGAAAATTACTGCAATGGCGGTCATGTCATTGTTTGCACTTCAGACACCACAGGTGAATGTTCAGGCAGCAGATGGTGTTGCAACAGCAGAAAAACAACGGCAAAACAGCCAAAGATCTATGGAAGATCAGGAATCGTTATTGATGCGAAATCAGGAAAGATTTTGTATGCAAAGAAGGTAGATGACCGTCATTATCCAGCAAGTATCACAAAGATCTTAACAACATTGGTTGCGATTGAGAATAACAAAGATTTATATGATGAAGTTACATTTTCAAGTTATGCAGTTAACAGCATTGAGCCAGGAAGTACACATATCGGAATTAAGGCAGGAGAGAGATTCCATTGATCGATGTACTGAATGCGATCATGTTAGAATCTGCGAATGAGGCATGTAACGGAGCAGCAGAACATACAGCAGGAACTACAAAGAAATTCGTAGAACTGATGAATAAAAAAGTAAAAGAACTTGGATGTACAGGTTCTCATTTTGTAACAACCAACGGATTGCATGATGATGATCATTATGTAACAGCAAGAGATATGGCAAAGATTTCAAAAGCAGCACTTGAAAATGAAACATTCCGTTATGTTGCATGCAAACCTAATTATTATATTGCACCAACGAACAAAGATAAACATGGAAAAAGAGCTTTGGAATCATCATAAGATGGTGAAACGAACAATGTTTAACTATGATGGTGTTGAAGGTGGTAAAACAGGATATACAACAAAAGCAGGAGGGACTCTTGTAACATTTGCCAAGAGAGGAGATCAAGAACTGATCGTAGTAGATCTTTGTGCACATGGATATGAGTTATATGAAGATACGATCAAGATGTTAAATTATGGATTTAACAATTATAAGACAATCGCACCATTTAAGACAATGAATACAGTACTGAAAGATGATACATATGGTTTCTTAAAAACAGGAAATGAATTATCTCAATATAAGATTCCATTAAAACATTTAAATGACGTGACAGTGATGTTAGAAAAAAACAATCTGCTTCCAAACTTACATATAAATGTAAAGATAATAAATATATCATAAGTTATGATGGAAAACAGATTGGTTCTGTGAAACTTTATTAATTATTAGTACAGATTAATTAGTTGTACGTAAAATGATCAGATTAAGGGCTTCTGGTACGATAGAGATATCGACTGGGAGTCCTTCTTCTAATATTTCACCATCATAATCGATGGCGATCCCGGCAGTTTGTTCTGTTGGAAGAACAGATAATTCCTTCGTCTGGAAATATTCGATAGAAGGATGCTTTGGATGTTCTCCTTGGAATAATTTAAAGATTAGATCTGGTGCTTCTGTAAGAAGTGCCATTTTTTTTGATGATCATAACATCTAAATATCCGTCAGAAACAGATGCAAGAGGGGCCGCGTCTGCAAAACCTCCGACACTCTTTGAGTTTGCGACCAAGAACAACATGATATCTTCAGTTCCAGAATACTCCTTACTGTTAAATGTTAAAGTCATATTTTGTGAAAGCTGTTTTGGAAATTCTTTTACACCTTCCAGATAATAGGCCATCTTACCAAGAACGGCTTTCTTATCTTTTGGAACTTTGTAAGCGATATCTGTTAACATACCTGCAGCCAGAACATTGATGAAGTATTCGTTATTGACACGTCCAACATCAACCTTTTTGTCTGGAAGTCTTTGATCATCTGACAGAAACCATCCGCAGTCTGAGGAAGTTTCATATATGTAGCAAAATCATTGACTGTTCCAGCGGAAATGATTGCCATAGGAATATTACTTTCACTTAAGATCAGACCGTTCGTAACTTCATTTAATGTACCGTCACCACCAACAGATACAATAAAATCATAATCTCCTGGTTTTAATTCGGCAGCACGATTCTTCGCATCATCCTTGCCTTTTGTGTAAAAAAAAAAACATCAACATGGGAACAAATTTGATCAAGGATCAATGTTGCCATGATCTCTCGTAACATAGAATCAATATTTTGTTTACCGGATGATGGGTTGATAATAAATAAACCTTTCATTGAGATTCCTCCTTATAAACATAAAGTGCCGGAAACGAGGCATAAGTCTCCGGCACATGAAGTGTTCCCGAGGTGATTCGAACACCCGGCCTACCGCTTAGGAGGCGGTCGCTCTATCCAGCTGAGCTACGGAAACATACATATAATTTTATCGAAATCTATTTTACAGATTCTTAACGAAAATGTCAATTGAAAATAGAAAAAGAAATACTAGTAAGGCTAAGACGGGTTGACTTTTTACCATTTTTTTTTTAAAGTTATTGTAATAATAAAGAAGAGGAAGAAAAAGAAGAACGATGTTATAATATAGAAAAAATAAAGGAGAAGAATTATGATGGGAAAAGTTTTTTGTATTTTTTAGCAGATGGATTTGAAGAAATCGAAGGTTTAACTGTAGTTGATATGCTGCGACGTGCGGAGATTCCAACAGTTACAGTCTCTATCGGAAGTTCCAGAAATATCATTGGTGCACATCGTATTGAAGTTGAAGCAGATATCATGTTTCATGAAGTATTAGAAGCGGAGGGAGCAATGTATGTACTTCCAGGAGGAATGCCAGGAACGCTTCATCTAAAAGATCATGAAGGACTTGGAAAATTACTTCAGAAGGCGTATAAGAACGAGAAGTATCTTTGCAGCCATCTGTGCAGCACCAACAGTATTTGAAAAATATGGATTTCTAGAAGGAAGAAAGGCAACTTCATATCCAGCGATGGAAGAAGAATTAAAATCCCGCAGATTACCAGACAGATAAAGTTGTAGTAGATGGAAAAATCATTACAAGTCGTGGAATGGGAACAGCGATCGATTTTGCAGCCAAATTAGTAGAAATCATCAAAGGAACAAAAGAGAAAGGACGAATTACTGAAAAAAAGTATTGTATACGGAGAATAATCATTTATGGACAAATCAGAGAAAATCAGCTGGTTTGAGCAGTTTAAGATCGCCTGCTTAAAACCAAGCCAGTACAAAAGACTTCTTTAACCTTGCAAAAGGGAAAGTTATTTATTTCTTGCAGCGATCACATTGATCACAACGATTCTCGGATATGGAATGGATGTTGCAGGATTTACAGTCAGTGTTGGTGGATGGAAGAATTTTATTTTAAACAGACTGCCTGCATTTGAATTAAAAGATGGAACATTATCTGTTGATCAGGAGATGGATTTTGAGATCGGCGGTGTACATTTTGTGGCAGATACATCCAAGGATAAAGTATCAACTGAAGATTTAAGCAATAAGTATCAGATGGAACTGGTATTTGCTAAGAATGAGATGGTGGTAAAGAATACAGCTGTTGGAAACATGATGAATACTTTTTCATTTAAGAATATGAAGAAAGTTGAATTCAATAATCAGGCAATGCTATCTATGGTGCCGATGATCCGTATTTTTATCGTGATCATGTTCTTTACACAATGGATCGCAAATATTATTTCTTATTTAACAGTTTGTATTTTTATTACAATGCTCACATATTTTAATCAGAGAACAAGAATGGACCGTAAGAATCGAGAAGATGTATCCTTTGGAAAGATCTTTAAGCTGTCTATTTATGCCAGAGTTATATTTGAGCTGGTGGAAACGATTGGTGTTACTGCTGGTTCTGCGATATTTACAGGAATGGCGTGGATGTTTATTTCTTATTTTGGAAGTTATCAACTTTTACTGCAGGATTTATGCGTCCGGAAGACCGCCAGAAACCAGACGAAATGCTGTAAAACAATCGGAATTGATCTAAAATGTGTACAAGAGAAAGGCCTCGGACATTTGTCCGAGGCTTCTCTAATGTCATATGTAGTTTGGGTATTGTGCTGGGTCTTACTTTTTAAGTTTCAAAACTAGTCATTATGATTCGTCTCATTCTAGTCTCGTTCTAGTCGCCATTGTCAGTCTCATTCTAGTCGTCATTGTTAGTCTCATTCTAGTCAACATAGCAAGTCTGTGTTCAAGTCAAAGATGTGTCCGTTACTCTTTGTCTGCAAGATGCCAAAAAACTTGTCAAAAACTAGTACGCGGTTATGTATAAAAAGTCTTAAGAAAGAATTTCGTATATCGATGGAGAAGACCCAAGGAATTACCATTGATATATCAGAAACCGATATAATAAAAAAGGCATTCCAATCCTATGATCGGAACGCCTTTGTTCTTGAACAATTTCAATTATACACATATCATAGAAAATGTCAATAAAATCATTTGTACATTTTTCAAAAACATTAAAGATAAATAGTAAAAAAAGAGCAGATAGGAAATCTGCTCTTTTTGAGGGGAGTATAAATAAATTAATAAGGGGTTATAATCGAAAATAAACATATCCTCGATAAGTTCATGATATATGATTGGTTGAAAAAAATCAAGTGATTTTTTTAAAAAAAGAATAAAATAAAAGTAAAATAATTTTTTTGTGTATATATGAAAGAGATTTCGCACAAAATAATGCTGTATTAAAAAGAAAGGAGAATGAACATGGCAAAAAATTGTTCGAATTCAAGTAACAAAAATCAGTCTTCCAATACAAGCAACAGCGGAGGATCTAACAGATCAAAGAACCAGAATAAAAACAAAAGTCAGAATAGTTCAACAAACAGCAACAAAATGCAAATGATGAGTACTAATTAGAAGAGAGGAATCCTTGTGAAATCGGCATAAGGATTCCTTTTTTCTATAGAAAATACTTGTTAGTTCCAAGAGTCTGTGATGTGCATATGCTAACAAAAAGAGGACTTTTATGGAATTTGAAAATATATCATTAAAAGAAGGGATCAAGCTTTCAAAAGATAAAAAGCATTATATTTTGATGGATGTCAGAGAGGAAGAACGGTACAAAGAAGGGCATTTAGAAAATGCGATCAGCTGTCCCTATGGAATCTTAAAAGAGTGTTATGAACAGATGGATGGGAAAAAGATCATTGTTTATTGTGATTTCGGCGGACAGAGTATGATGGCAGCCAGACACTTGAGGAAAGATGGATTTGAAGTTTATAATATCATCGGTGGTGTCTATTATTATATGAAAGAAAAAAACAAAATAAGTCAGAGGCTTAGCATGTTACAAAAGTTGACAGTTGACGAAAAATAAGGAAAACGGTAGAATAGGAACAGAATAAAAAATACAAAGGAGAATTGAGTGAAGACAGTTGAACTGATTGCACCATGCCATTTTGGGCTGGAAGCAGTATTAAAAAAGAGATCCTGGACTTAGGATATGAAATTGTTAAAGTAGAAGACGGGCGAATAACATTTCGTACAGATTTAGATGGGATTGCCCGTGCGAATATATTTTTAAGAACAGCAGAAAGAATCTTATTAAAAATAGGTTCTTTTTAAAGCATATACATTTGATGATCTGTTTGAAGGAACAAAGAAACTTCCATGGGAAGATTATATTCCGGAGAATGGACGTTTCTGGGTAAAGAAGGCATCAACAGCGAAGAGTAAATTGTTTAGCGCACCGGATATCCAGTCAATTGTCAAGAAGGCTATGGTTGATCGTATGAAGTCTAAATACAAAGTATCATGGTTTGATGAAGATGGAGATGATTATCCGGTCCGCGTATTTATTTTAAAGGATCAGGTAACGATTAGTTTAGATACAACAGGTATACCGCTTCATAAGAGAGGATACCGTAAGTTGGTTAGTGAAGCACCGATCCGTGAGACACTGGCAGCAGCTCTTCTTATGCTCACACCATGGCATAAGGATCGAATCTTAGTCGATCCATTCTGCGGAAGTGGAACATTTTTGATTGAAGCGGCAATGATGGGGATGAATATGGCACCAGGAATGAACCGTTCTTTTTGAATCTGAACATTGGAGCAATTTCCTGCCAAAGAAAGCATGGTATGATACCATTGATGAGGCAAATGATCTGGTCAATCATGATATAGAGATGGATCTTCAGGGATATGACAAAGATCCAAGAATGTTAAAGATCGCAAAGACAGAATGCTCAGGATGCAGAAGTTGATCATCTTGATCCATTTTCAGCAAAGAGAAGTTAAAGATTTAAGGCATCCAAAACCATATGGATTTGTCATTGCGAATCCGCCATATGGAGAACGACTGGAAGATCAGGAGACTCTCCCACAGCTATACACAGAGATGAAAGAAGCATTTGACCGCTTGGATACATGGTCTAAGTATGTCATCACTTCTTATGAGGATACAGAAAAATATCTTGGAAAACCAACAAAGAAACGTAAAGTTTACAATGGAATGATCCGAGGAGAGTTTACCAGTACCTTGGACCAAAACCGCCAAGAAGGAGAAAATAATGAAACAGAGATTAATCTTTGCCACGGGCAACGAACATAAGATGAAAGAGATCAGAGAGATTCTTGATGAATCCAAATACGAGATCGTATCCATGAAAGAAGCAGGAGTAGATATCGATATTGTGGAAGATGGAACGACATTTGAGGAAAATGCACTGATCAAAGCGAAAGCAGTTATGAAAGTCACAGGGCAGTTAACACTTGCAGATGATTCAGGATTAGAAATTGATGCACTAAATGGAGAACCTGGAATCTATTCTTCCAGATATCTTGGAGAAGATACTTCTATGTGAAGAAAAAACAGTGTGATCCTTGAAAGATTAAAAAGATGTACCAGAAGAAAAGAGAAGTGCAAGATTCGTTTTGTGCGGTCGCAGCTGCATTTCCAGATGGACAAACGAAGGTGATTCGTGGTACTATGGAAGGGATTATAGGATATGAGATCAAAAGGAGAGAATGGATTTGGATTATGATCCGATCTTCTATTTACCACAATATGGGAAAAATAAGTGCCGAACTAAGCAGTGATGAGAAGAATGCCATCAGTCACAGAGGAGAGGCACTGAAGACGTATTACGAGAAGTTTTGTAAATAAAATGAGGAGAAAGTTTATGAGGATTTTGGTGATCAGTGATTCCCATGGACGCAATGATGATATCGAGGGAGTTTTAAAACAGGTAGGCGACATCGATATGATGATCCACTTGCGGAGATGTGAACGGGAGATTCATACATACGAGAAATAGCGGGCTGCCCAGTAGTTATGGTCGCAGGGGCAACAATGATTATTACTTTGATCTTCCGGAACGAAGAAGAAGATGAGAATTGGCGATTATAAAGTATTAGTGACTCATGGACATAATCTATTATGTAAACTCAGGTGTGGATTATTATTTAAGAGAACATGCTTTGGAATATGGATATGATGTTGTAATGTATGGACATACTCATGTGCCATATATTGAGATTGGGGATGATGTAACGATTTTGAATCCAGGAAGTATTTCCTATCCTCGTCAGGCAGGAAGGAAACCAACTTTCCTATCATGGAGATCGACGAAGAAGGACAGGCACATTATGCCCATGGATATTACAAAAAGAACAGTTTGACGAATTGATGTTATAGTAGAATGATGGAAGTACCATAGATGGTATTTCCATCTTTTTTTCAGCGATAGGTTTGTGTTAGATAGAATAAAAAAGGGATGACAATGAAGAAAAAAGATATCATTGAAGGAAAGATCATAAAGACAGAATTTTCAAACAAGGGAACTTTTATCTGTGAAGACCAGAAAGTCACAGTCAAAGGTGTCATTGAAATGGTCAGACGATCAAAGGTCAGGTAACCAAGAAGAGAAAAAAGCGGTGTGTGGTAAGATTGTTAGATGTTTTAGAGAAAATCTCCATTAGAAGATGCAAAACCTGTCTGTCCACATTTTGGGGATCTGTGGGGTTGTTTTTATCAGACAGTATCTTATGAGAATCAGTTAAAGATCAAAGAAGGTATGGTACGTGATCTGTTAAAAGATTATGTCAATGATGATATATGGGAAGAAATTAAAGGAAGTCCAAAAGTACACGGATATCGTAATAAGATGGAATTTTCCTTTGGAGATGAAGTAAAAGATGGTCCATTAGCACTTGAATGAGCAGAAAAGAACACATTTCACGATATTGTAAACATCACAGACTGCCAGATTGTGGATACGATTACAATTTATCGTAAAATGTGCATTAAA
>VOFC01001297.1_pt1 | contig 12000 bp, 19 predicted proteins | sample 5384161 | NCBI WGS metagenome assembly VOFC01 (sample SAMN12384722, study PRJNA508395) | human gut metagenome | isolation source: healthy gut B | host: Homo sapiens | reverse complement strand
CCTGCCGACGCTGCTCTCATGATGCAGTTAGGTGCTGAGGGTGTATTCGTTGGTTCAGGTATCTTCAAGTCAGGCGATCCTGCAAAACGTGCTTCAGCTATCGTTCAGGCTGTTACAAACTTCACAGACGCTAAGCTTATCGCTGAGCTGGACGTTCTCAAGGTTTTTTTCGTCTAGTGGGCGTAAATGCCGCATAGCCGTATTGTATATTACGTCTATTGCGACATTAATGCCCACACGACTCAAAAACATATCGAGTGTCCACACTATACGTCGTCCACCACAGACAGGCATGGAATTTAACAGTAATCAGGAGAAACATATGGCACAGCGAAAGATTCTTATAATATTTACCGGTGGAACGATAGCCTCCGTAAAGAGTGAAAACGGGCTCATTCCCCGGATTAAACGCACCACAGATTTTAGAATTCATACCAGAAATTCCAGCTGACATAGAAATAGAAACTCTTCAGCTTTGTAACCTTGACAGTACTGACGTATATTATAAACACTGGCTTATGATTTCAGAAGCGATCGAAAGATATTATGAAGGATTTGACGGCTTTGTCATATGTCACGGCACTGATACGCTTGCGTATACAGCTGCCGCCCTTTCTTATCTCATACAAAACAGCCCAAAGCCTATCGTCTTACAGGTTCTCAAAAACCAATAGGCATGGAGATAACTGATGCGAAAAAAGAATCTCATGGATTCTATTTTATATGCAGCTGATCCTGATTCAAATAATGTAAATGTTGTTTTTACGGAGCCTTGAGTGCACGAAGCATAGGCATAGGTCCACATGCATAAATCACGTCTGCCTCAAGAGCATTCTCCTTTATTGCATCGATGACATTGCCCTTTGTGCCGACACTGCCGTCCTCTGTAGCTACAAAGGAAGCTGCCTGTTCCTTAAACTCATCGAGCAGGAAGGTATTCTCATCGCGATAGCCCATGACAATGTTCATATCGCATACTGCTGTTTTAATTTCTTCACCTTCCATTGCTGCCTGTTCCGAATTTTTTCTTCACCCGGTGTCTGCACAATGCCTGCATTTATATCCTTGGCAAGCTGCAGCATAGGCGGCACTCCGATTCCTCCGCCGATAAGGAAGGCCTTCTTTCCCGGCTGTACTGTAAAGCCGTTTCCAAGAGGTCCTAAAATCCTTACCTTATCGCCCCTGACAAGCTTTGAAAATTCCTCTGTTCCCGTGCCTTCACCTGTCACACGGTACACAAGACGAATTGTGTCATCATCTCTGTTTATGCCGCAAAGGCTTATCGGACGCGGAAGCAGCTTACTCTTGTCGTTTGAGTAAACCGATACAAACTGTCCCGCCTTTGCTGCCTTTGCAATTTTGTCTGTCTTAAGTGTGAGGTCGTAGATGCCATTGCCGAGTGAGCTCTGGTCAACTACAACTGCAATCTCCTCATATTTCTCTGCCATTTTATCTCCCTGGTTTCGTTTGTTAATATATTTAAGCTTTCTGAATAACTTATTAACGATTTGCAAGTGCTCCTGAAATATCCTCAATCATATCCTCAACCGCCTTGCGTGATGCATCTGCAAAATTCTCAGCTGTGATGCCCATATCCTTGTACTTATCCTGCTTGTATGCGCAGATAATTCCACGTGATGAATTGACAATTGCACCAAGTCCGTCCTCATTGAAGAAATGAACAAGGTCTGCGCCCTTGCCTCCCTGTGCGCCGTAGCCCGGTACGAGGATGAAGCTCTTTGGCATTACCTTACGAAGAATCTTACCCTGCTCAGGATATGTTGCGCCGACAACCGCACCTACATAGCTGTATGAATCACCCATGCAGTCAGCTCCCCACTCTGCAACCTTCTCGCCTACCCACTCATATAATGGGCGTCCGTCAATCATACGGTCCTGGAACTCTCCACTTGATGGATTAGATGTCTTTACAAGAATGAAGATACCCTTCTTCTCCTCCTTGCATACATCTACGAATGGCTTGATACCGTCTGTTCCAAGGTATGGATTGACAGTGGCAAATCCTCATCAAAGGTAGAATAGCTCTTAGTGCCGATCTGTACCTTTCCGAGATGTCCTGTGGCGTATGCAGCCGATGTTGAGCCGATATCTCCACGCTTTACATCTCCGATAACCACGAGATCCTTCTCGTGACAGTAATCCACTGTCTTCTGGAATGCCTTAAGGCCCTCCACTCCAAACTGCTCATACATGGCAATCTGTGGCTTTACAGCCGGAATCAGGTCATATGTGGCATCCACAATAGCCTTGTTGTACTGCCAGATAGCCTCCGCTGCACCGGCCGGTGTCTCTCCAAGCTCATCAAATGCCTTCTTTGTGATGTGCTCAGGCACATATGAAAGCATCGGGTCAAGACCTACTACGATAGGTGCGTTTGTTTTCTTGATTTTGTCTACTAATTTGTTGATCATTCTTTCGTCCTCTTTATGCGTATTTTATTATACAGACAGATATTATGATTATTAAATATCTGCATACAGTTATAAATATTTTATAGCATAAACTAAATTCTTGCAACCCAAAATATAGTAGCAGGGAGTATAGCATTAATTGTTGCTATACTCCCTGCTACTATGCTTATTATATACCTTTTCAGATTCACACACATTCACAAAAAGCACGTCACATGCGCAATTCTACACTCCCACAACCTCATCAATCATCCTAAGCTCTTCCTCAGAGAAGCCTGCGCCCTCCATAACCTTTAAGTTTTCAAGAATCTGCTGTGGCTTTGAGGCGCCGACAAGCACACTTGTCACGTCATCATCCTTTACCACCCACTTGAGTGCCATCTGTGCAAGTGTCTCACCACGTTTTGTGGCTATATCGTTTAGCTTCTTAATCTGCTCGATGTGTGGAGCGAGCTTTTCCTGATTTAAAAAGCGTCCGTCTGTCTTTATACGACTATCCTCCGGAATACCGTTTAGGTAACGGTCCGTGAGCATGCCCTGTGCGAGCGGACTGAATGAGATAATGCCCTTTTGGCACTCTTTTTTGCAGCCTGCTTCAAACCATTTTGCTCTATTGTACGGTTGAATATATTGTATGAATTCTGATTGATGATAAACGGACATTTCAAATCAGTAAGAATCTCGCAGGCTCTCTTCATGGTCTCGCCATCATAATTTGACAGTCCGACATAGAGTGCTTTTCCGCTTCTTACTATCTGGTCGAGTGCTCCCATTGTCTCCTCAAGCGGTGTCTCAGGGTCCATTCTGTGATGATAGAAGATATCCACGTAGTCGAGTCCCATTCTCTTAAGACTCTGGTCAAGGCTTGCAATCAGATACTTGCGGCTGCCCCAGTTGCCGTATGGTCCCTTCCACATATCATAGCCTGCCTTTGAGCTGATAATGAGCTCGTCGCGGTATGCCGACAGATGCTCCTTAAGGATAAGCCCGAAGTGCTTCTCTGCGCTGCCGTATTCAGGGCCATAGTTGTTTGCCAGATCAAAGTGGGTGATACCGTGGTCAAAGGCTGTGAAGCACATCTGCTTCATGTTGTCGTATGATGAAAAATCACCGAAATTGTGCCATAAGCCAAGTGATACAACAGGAAGCTTCAGTCCGCTCCTGCCGCATCTGTTATATCTCATTGTGTCGTATCTCTTTTCGTCTGCTGTGTACATATTTACCTCCCGCATAAATACATGATATGATAATGAGGGTCAAAAAGTATTTTGCCCCTCATTTATGATAAATTATTATACTACAGCAGACTTAATTTTTCTATTGTTTACTAACGAAACTTTTCTATATTCCTAATGCTGTGTAAATGTTCAGAAATCAAATAAAATCTTCCGTTAATTTTCCGTGCTTCTCATAATTTGTCACACGCGCTATCTTATTTTCATCATCCACAAACACAACCTTTGGATGATGTTCCTTTGCTTCCTCCGGTGTCATCTGTGCATAGCACATGAGTATCACATGGTCACCGACTGCAACCTGTCTGGCTGCTGCGCCGTTTAAGCATATCATGCCTGATCCCGGCTCTCCTGCGATGGTGTAGGTCTCGAATCTGTTTCCGTTTTCCACATCGACAATCTGGACCATCTCATACTCTAATATGCCCGCTGCCTCAAGCAGCTTTGTATCTACAGTGATACTTCCTACGTAGTTTAAGTCAGCCTGCTTGACAACAGCTCTGTGTATTTTGCCTTTAAGCATTGTATAATTCATTTTTTGTACCTCTTTTCAATAATCGTTTCTGTCCGTCTACGCGATAAAATTATCAATCAGCCTTGTCTTTCCGATATATACAGCGATTGCCACGAGTGTTGTTCCCTTAACCTCGTCAACCGGTGTGATTGTGTCAAAATCAACCACATCAACATAATCAATTTTCGCAAGCGGCTCCTTGTTTATCTCTGCTGTGATTGCATCCTTTACCGCTTTTGCACTCTTCTCGCCTGCGTCTACGAGCTGCTTTCCGATTTTTAAGCTTCTGCTAAGTACAAGCGCTGCCTGTCTTTCATCTGCGCTCAGATATGTGTTTCTTGAGCTTTTGCCAGTCCATCCTCCTCACGGATGATTGGGCAGCCGATGATTTCGGTGTCAACATTCAAATCCTTTACCATACGCTTTATGACTGCAAGCTGCTGTGCATCCTTTTGTCCAAAGTATGCGCGGTCAGGTGTCACAATGTGAAACAGCTTCAGGACAACCGTCTGCACACCTCTGAAATGAATCGGTCTTGTTTTTCCACAAAGCTCTGTGGTGAGGCCATTCATATCCACATATGAGCAGAAGCCGTCTGCATACATCTCATCAGCCTCCGGATGGAAAATAATGTCAACTCCCGCATCCTCACAAAGCTTTGCATCCCTGTTTAAATCACGTGGATAGCTGTCTAAATCCTCTGTAGGTCCAAACTGCATTGGATTTACAAAAATGCTCACTACAACCTTGTCGTTTTCACGTCTTGCCGCATCGATTAAGCTCTTGTGTCCCTCGTGGAGGTAGCCCATTGTAGGTACAAAGCCTACACTTTTGCCTTCTCTCTCCATTCCTTTACTGCTTCTCTAACCTGTTTGATTTGTCCGTATATTAACATTTTATGTCTCCTTATTCTTCTATGCTTCGTAACTATTCTTCGATATTAGTACAGTTTGTCAATTATTGTCTCATCCATCTTAAAGGTATGCTCCTCACCCGGGAAGCTTCCCTCCTCAACAGCCTTTTTGTAAGCTGTAAAGGCTTCATTCATTTCTTTTCCAACCTGTGCAAACTGCTTTACAAATTTCGGCTTCATATTTGCATACATTGCAAGCATATCCTGATATACGAGCACCTGTCCGTCGCAGTCTGCTCCCGCTCCGATACCAATTGTCGGTATACTTATGCTCTCAGTGATTTTTTTTTTGCAAGTGCCTTTGGCACACACTCGAGCACCACTGCAAACGCTCCTGCTTCCTCGACTGCACGGGCATCATCTAAAAGCTTCTGTGCCGCTTCCTCACCTTTTCCCTGTACCTTAAATCCGCCAAATGCGTTTTTACTACTGTGGTGTAAGCCCTAAATGTGCACATAGCGGAATTGACGCATCCACGATAGCCTTTATCTGTGGACATACCTCCCTGCCACCCTCAAGCTTTACAGCCTGCGCATGGCCTTCCTTCACGAGTCGTCCTGCATTGACCACTGCATCATAAACCGATGTCTGATATGACATAAAAGGCATATCTGTAATAAGCAGTGTGTCCTTTATTCCTCTTGAAACAGCCGCGCTGTGATGAATCATATCCTCCATAGTCACTGAAAGTGTATCCTCATAGCCAAGCACCACCATGCCGAGAGAATCTCCCACTAAAATCGCATTGATTCCGGCCTCGTCTATGAGCTTTGCTGTAGAATAATCATATGCTGTGAGCATCGTGAGCTTCTCGCCCTTTTCCTTTGCCTGTTTAAAAGTTATTACTGTATTTTTCATTGTCCAATCCCTCTGTCTTTCTGCAACAATCCGTTTTTTTAATATTCACGGTATTGTCAGCCTCTTAGCAATTCCATCATCTGAGTATAATCCTTATCAGGATTCTTCTTTTTTCAGCAATATTTGCCAGTTTTGTACCAAGCATTTTGTACAAGCTGACATCGTCACTATCGTCATTTTGCATACATGCGATATGTTTTTTCACTGTTTCAATATCGTTTCTCTCGATTGGCCCGGTCAGTGCGCCGTCACAGCCTGCTTCAAGTACATTTTCGATATTGCGCATCACAAGCTGACCTGTGGCTCTTACCGCCTCAGCCCTTGTAAAGCCGCAGTCCTCCAAAAAGAGTGTAACCCATGTCAAGAACAGCAATCACCTGATTGCTCAGAATGCTCGCCGCTGCATGGTATTTTGCCTTTTTAGCACCATCGATGCGACATACCTCATTTCCAATAGAACAAAACAGCCCGGATATTGCTTCAACCGCAGCATCCTGCCCTTCCACTGTGAAAAATGCTTTATTTAATTGCTCATATGATGAAAATCTGTTACTGAACGGTAACATTGGATGAATTGAACAGCATGATACACTCATGCTCTCCCTTCCGGAAAATGAATCGGATGATAATGCGCCACTGCAATGACATATAATCTGATTCCTTAGAGACAGCTCTTTTAATTGTTCCCAAACCGGTATAATAAACGAATCCGGTGTGGTGATAAATATAATCTGTGATTGATCCGCCAGTTGCTTTAGCGAATCAAAGCTCTCTGTCCTTGTAAACTCCGCAGCCTCCTTAGCTGCCGCAGAATCCACGTCATAATAGCCTGCAAGCTCTATGTCCTTTGTCCTTAGGTATTTACCTATAGAACAGCCCACTCTGCCTGCGCCGATTATGCCTATTTTCATGCTACCACCTTCTTTCCAAGCCGGTCAGACCATTTCCTTATATCGCAGCTGATATCATCTCCGCCATATGCCGTATGGCAGCGGTCGATTTATCCTGTGCGCGCCTGTCACTTTGCTGTCTGCTTCATATTCTGATGCAGCAATGTGCTTTTTGGCTTTCTTGTGTCTGCCGGATATGCTCTGTCATAAGGTGACAACACATCCTCCATGATACAGTTTCCTTCGAATACCGTTCGAAGAAAACTATACCACATTGACTATTATTTAACAATCCCAAATTGATTAACTTTTAGTAACAATTAAGGCTTTTTATAATATAACGTTTCTGTATTAGTCTTAAACTATCTCTACAGATTCCCCTTAAATGCTGCCAGTGCGCCATTTTTCTTAAGAATCAGCATGACAATTGCTGCAACTATGCTTCCGGCCACTGTAGAGATAAGGAATGGCACTATGTATATAAACATGCCTTCCGGCTGAATGAGCATCACATATTTTGCAAGAGGATACGCTGCAAGACCTCCGAGTATGCCTGTACCAAGCGCCTCTGCGACACATGTCGGTATGATTTTTTTGCTGAATCTGTACATCAGTCCACAGCACAGTGCACCTACCATGCTTCCCGGAATGCCATGAGGCTTCCAAGCCCTGTCAGGTTTCTGATGACACTCGCACAAAATGCCACACCGACACCCCATACTGGTCCTAAAAATACTGCTGCGCATATATTTACCATGTGCTGTATGGGTGCACATTTGCTGCCGGCAACAGGAAAGCTTATTAAGCTTCCTGCTACGGCAACTGCCACAAGCACTCCTGCCATGGCAAGCTTTCTGATTGAAATAGTTGATTTTTAATGTTCTTTTTACTTTCCATTACTTACTGCCTCACCTTAAAGTATATCGTAACTGTTCAGTACCTTCACTGTTGCTCCTACATAATATACGTTTTCTTACGAAATATGCGGTACCGCATTTTCTGTACTGAATAGTTATAGTATATCAATATACTCTCCTGCAAGTGCCTTGTTCATGCTTCGCACTGCACAGAACTTACCGCACATACTGCATGCCTCGCTGTGGTCATCCTCCGGAAGACGGTCATCCCTGATAGCCTTAGCTGTCTCAGGATCAAGCGCACACGCAAACTGTGCATCCCAGTCGAGCACACGTCTGGCATCTGCCATCTTATCATCTATATCTCTGGCTCCCGGTATTCCCTTTGCGATGTCGGCTGCATGAGCTGCAATCTTTGAGGCGATGATGCCCTGCTTTGTATCCTCCACATTTGGAAGAGCAAGATGCTCCGCAGGTGTCACGTAGCACAGGAAAGCTGCTCCGTTCATCGCTGCCACTGCTCCACCGATTGCTGCTGTGATGTGGTCATAGCCCGGTGCAATATCTGTTACGAGAGGTCCAAGTACATAGAATGGTGCTCCCATACAGATTGACTGCTGTACTTTCATATTTGCGGCAACCTGATCAAGCGGAACATGTCCCGGTCCCTCAACCATTACCTGTACATTGTGATCCCATGCACGTTTTGTAAGCTCGCCGAGTCTTACAAGCTCCTCTATCTGGCATACATCTGTTGCGTCTGCTAAACAGCCCGGTCTGCAGGCATCTCCGAGTGAGATTGTCACATCATGCTCCTCACAGATTTCAAGTATCTCATCATAGTGCTCGTAGAATGGATTTTCCTCTCCTGTCATGCACATCCATGCAAAGACAAGGCTTCCTCCACGGCTTACAATATTCATCTTACGCTTATGCTTTTTAATCTGGTCTATGGTTTTTCTTGTGATTCCACAGTGAAGTGTAACGAAGTCCACTCCATCCTCAGCATGGAGTCTGACTACATCGACAAAATCCTGTGCTGTAAGTGTCGCAAGATCACGCTGATAATGGATTACACTGTCATAAACAGGCACTGTTCCTATCATTGCAGGACATTCGCTTGTGAGCTTCTGTCTGAATGGCTGTGTGTTGCCATGGCTTGAAAGATCCATGATAGCCTCCGCTCCAAGCTTTACAGCACTCATGACCTTCTGCATCTCCACATCATAGTCCTTGCAGTCTCTTGACACACCGAGGTTTACATTGATTTTTGTGCGAAGCATGCTTCCAACACCCTCTGCATCAAGTGACTTGTGATGCTTGTTAGCAGGAATAGCTACCTTTCCGCTTGCAACAAGCTCCATCAGCTTGTCTACATCCATCTTCTCTTTCTTTGCTACCTTTTCAATTTCAGGTGTTACGATGCCCTTTCTTGCGGCATCCATCTGTGTTGTGTAATTACTCATTGTACTCTCCTGTTCTTATTGTTATTAGTCTTATTAATTAGTAATTATTCAGACCTCCTTGTGAACAAAAAATCTGCCACTTATATGCAAGCACGACGCATCAGCTTTTTGTTCTAAGTGAATCTGAATAGTTGCTATTATTTATTGCAAAATTAATGCTCCATGATTCATAGGACCGCTGCCGTGCCCCAGATCAAGCATGGCTTTTAAACATGCTGTGACATATTTCTTGCCGTTATCCACAGCCTGCTCAAGCGACTGTCCCTTTGCCAGACCGCTGGCTATCGCTGATGAAAGCGTGCAGCCTGTGCCGTGTGAGTTGGGATTGTCAACTCTTTTTGTCTCAAATGTAATGACTCGCTTACCATCCCATAAATAGTCGCACACACATGCTGTGTCCGTAAAATGGCCTCCCTTGCTCAAAACCGGACAGCCGTATTTATCATAAACAGCCTTTGATGCCTCTATGATGTCATCTGTGCTTTCAATCTGTCTGCCTGATATCACCTCAAGCTCAGGGATATTTGGCGTGATGATGTCAGCCAGTGGAAAAAGCTTATCCATCAGAGTGTTTGCGGCATTTTCTTCAAGCAGCCTGCTTCCGCTTGTAGCGACCATCACCGGGTCCAGAACTATGTTTTTTGCCTTGTACTTTACAAGTCCTGCGGCAATCGCCTCAATCGTATCTACCGATGATGTCATACCGATTTTCACCGCATCCGGATAAATATCCGTAAAAACAGCCTTCATCTGTGCCTCGATAAAATCAGCCGGTACATTCATCACCGCATCAACTCCCATGGTATTTTGCGCCGTGAGCGCTGTGATGACACTCTCGCCAAACACACCGTTTGCAAGCATGGTCTTTAAATCGGCCTGCACGCCTGCGCCACCGCTTGAATCGCTTCCCGCAATTGTAAGTGCTGTATGCATATTTACGCTCCTTTCTACTGAATGTTGTGATTTCTCGTAACTGTTCAGTATCTTCAAAATATTGTTTAATTACTGTAGTTATAGCAGTATGTCATACTGTGATTACAGCATATTATCGCATATTTCTGCGAGTTCCCTGGCTGCTGCCTTTATATCTTCGCTTGCAAATATCGCTCCTACCACGGCGATTCCTGCAATCCCTGTACCCTTTAGTGTGGATGCATTATCTGCATTTATGCCTCCGATTGCAACAACCGGTATATCGACAGCCGCCGTGATTTCACGCAGAAGCTTCTTTGTCATAGGCTTTGCATTGAGCTTTGTGGTAGAGCCAAACACAGCTCCGCTTCCCAGATAGTCAGCGCCATCAGCTTGTGCTTTCTTTGCCTGCTCCACGGTCTTTGCCGTGACTCCTATTATCTTGTCAGTTCCAAGAAGCTTCCTGGCTCTGCCGGATTCATGTCATCCTGACCCAGATGTACTCCATCGGCATCTATATCAATTGCAAACTGCACGTTATCATTGATGATGAGTGGCACCTTGTGCTCATGACAGATTCTCTTTATCTCAAGAGCCTCATTATACTCATCCTTAAGCCCTGCATCAGAATCCTTACTCAGAATATCCTTGTCACGGATCTGAATCATAGTGGCACCGCCCTCTATCGCAAGCTTCACATGCTCAGAAAGCCTAGCTCCGTGCAGCCACTGCCTGTCTGTTATAGCGTAGAGCTTTAAATCAGTTTTGTTCATATAATTTGTCACCTCTTATCCTGTTGTTCCCAAATATAAGACTCATGACCTGCATACCAATTGTCTGTTATACAGCGATATTCACATCAGTTCATAATCACCATCGCATATATGATATACTGCATCAATCAGTCCGTCCCTGTATGAAGCATTTCCGGGCTTAATAAAATGACAGCTGTTTGTCTCTCTGCCACACTCTGCCATATCAGAGGCAGCAAGCCCGCCTGCCCTCTTCATGCAGCTAAGTGCTGCCGTGACTGCACCGTATTTATCATCGCAAGCAGCCGCAACAAACGCACAAATGAGCCCTGAAAGCATACATCCGGTGCCTGTTACGCGCTTCATCATAGGATGGCCGCCTGTGATGCTTCCTACTCTGTAATTATGCGTGTATCCGTCAGCATCCGACGCAACAACATTCACTACACAATTATCCATCACACCGGTACCCATCGCATCAGTACTCATCAGACTTCTTTCATTATTGTCATAGCAATCGACTTCATCACATAATTCTGCCACATAATCGGTCTCACCTGTAATCACACAGATGCAGCCATATCGCAGGGCCGCTCTGCACGCAAGCTCTTTTGCATCAGACTCATCTGCCGTATCGGTCACTTCCACGCCGCCATCGCACCTGCCATGCTCCATAACAGCCTTGACCTCAGACAAATTGCCCTTAATCACATCCACATGCACCTCGTCAAGCAGGCTCATCACAAAATCCATCCTGAAGCGGCTCACGCCCACACCAACCAGATCAAGCACAATAGGAATGTTCTTTTTCTCTGCCATCCTCGCAGCAATACGCATCGCCTCAAAGCGTTCCTCAGAAGGAGTGCCTATATTCAGATTCAGCCCATCGCAGATACCCGTGACCTCATCCATCTCCTGCGGTGCCATAGCCATAATAGGCCTTACCCCACATGCCAGCTCAATATTGGCCACATCATTGATAGTAACCATATTTGTGATGTTGTGAATCAAAGGACTGCGTGACTTAAGCTTTTCTATAAAATTATTCATCTGTATCTCTTTACAACTATTCATAATCACCCACACATTCAAAAAGCGGATATACCGCCAATGAGTATATCCGCCTAAAAATCGTGCGATATTATCCTACGTTGGCATTATCCAAATCAGG
>VOFC01000953.1_pt1 | contig 12000 bp, 9 predicted proteins | sample 5384161 | NCBI WGS metagenome assembly VOFC01 (sample SAMN12384722, study PRJNA508395) | human gut metagenome | isolation source: healthy gut B | host: Homo sapiens | reverse complement strand
CAGGGCGGGGAACCTTCCTGCGCGCCGAAGACATCACGGGCGCGCACGGCGAAACCGTCCACGGTGGAACGGTCGAGGAGACGGATGCGCACACGGGCGGAATAGCGCAGGGCATTGTCCAGCAGGTTGGTGAGGCAGCGGCGGAGGCTGTTGGGGCGCACCGTCCAGGGCTGGCGGCAATGGCCTTCGAGCATGACGTCCTGCCCCATGTCCTGCCGGTCGGAGACCAGGCTGTCCAGCAGGGCGTTCATGTCCATGCGCACGGCGGCCTCGTCGCGGGCGCTGCCGCGGGTGAGCTCGGCGCTGTTGGCCATGATGCCGCCCAGGATGTCGATGTCGCCCAGCAGCTTGGCCCGCAGGGGGGAGGCGGGGTCCATGCCCTCCACGCGCAGGCGGATGCGGGTCAGGGGGGTGCGCAGGTCGTGGGCCACGGCGGCCAGGATGCGTTCGTGCTGGCCCACACCGGCGCGGATGCGTTCCTGCATCTTGTTGAAGGCCCGGGCGGCCTCGCGCACTTCGGTGGGCCCGTCTTCGGGCAGGGGCGCGGTGTAGAGGTTGCGGCCAAAGCTCTCGGCCTTGCCGGAGAGCACCCGCAGGGGCCGCACCATGCGATGCACCACCACGAGGATGAGCAGGATCAGCAGGCCCGCTTCCAGCAGCAGCATGGCCAGGGAGGCCTGGCTGGGGGAGAAGTCATAGGCATCGCTGCTGATGACCACGCACAGCCATTTGCCGTCGTCCAGGCGCACGCTCACCCGGCTTTCGTACACATGGGTCCAGGGCACATGACGGCGCAGGGTGGGGTTCATGCTGTCGGCCACATGCACGCGCTGGACCTCGGTCAGCATCTCGCGGGTATCCAGATCGGTCTCGATGCTGTTCAGGTTCTTGCGCAGGCGGTCGCGCAGGTACAGGGCGCGTTCGTCCTGCGCCTGCCGGGCCGGATTGGGGGCATCGCCCAGGCTCAGATGGACCACGTCCAGCCGCTCCAGCCGTTCCAGCAGGGAGCGCTTGTACTCGAAGGGCTCGGAATGCAGGAGCTGCAGGGAAAGGGCCAGGCTGTTGGCCTGCTCCAGCAGGGCGGACCGGGCCGCCTGCCGCTCCTCCACCCGCTGGACCGTGACAGTGGCCACGCCGTGCAGCAAAAGGATGCCGCCGATGAGCATGCCCGCCAGCTGCGCGGAAAGCGTGGTGGGCGTCAGGCTGCGCAGCAGACGGGCAAGAAAGGCCGGCATGCCGCTACTTCCCGGGCATGATGGGGGCATCCACGGGCAGGGCCGGACGCACGAACTGCGGGCGCACGTCCGTGGCCAGCACGTAACCGTCGCCGCGGACGGTCTTGATGAGCTGGGGCTCGCGGCCGTTGTCGCGCAGGCGGGTGCGCAGGCGGCTGATCTGCACGTCGATGCTGCGGTCATAGGGCACGGCATTGCGGCCCTGGGTGCGTTCCAGCAGCTCGTCGCGGCTGAGCACCCGCTGGGGGTTCTGCAAAAAGATCTCCAGCAGGCGGTATTCCGTGCCGCTCAGGGAGACCACCACCCCGTCGGGCGCCACCAGATGGCGGGCGCTGCGGTCCAGCAGCCAGCCCGCGAACTGCAGGGGCGTGGTCTCTGGCTGGTCGCGGCGGGCGCCGCCCTCGGTGCGGCGCAGCACGGTACGGATGCGGGCCAGCAGCTCGCGGGGCTCGAAAGGCTTGCTCAGGTAGTCGTCGGCGCCCAGCTCCAGGCCCACGATGCGGTCGGTGATGTCGCCCAGCGCGGTGAGGAAGATGACGGGCACCGTGGACTCCGCACGCAGGGTGCGGAACAGTTCCAGCCCGTTCATGCCGGGCAGCATGATGTCCATGACGATCAGGCTGCAGGGCACGCGGCGCTGCATTTCGAGGAACTCCGCCGCGTTCCCCGCCGTACAGGTGGAAAAGCCGTTGCGGCGCAGATAGTCGGAAAGCAAGGAGCGGATTTCTTCATCGTCGTCAACGATACAGATGGTATGGATCGTGTTCATGGTCCGCACTCTTGGGCTGAGGGACAGGGGATTGTGACAAAATATGACACACTATTACTGCCATGTTGCGGTACTGTATCAAAAATGACAGTAAAGATGCTCACTTATCCATAGTACCTGCACTCGCGGCAGGAGGCAACCACAAGAGGGGGCAGGGGCGGACGTCAGTGACCTGCCGGCAGGGGCAGCCCCGCCTCCAGGCGCAGCAAAAAGCGCTTGACGGCCAGGCCGCCGCTGTAGCCGCCCAGACCGCCACCGGCGGCGATGACCCTGTGGCAGGGGATGACGATCATCAGGGGGTTGCGGCCGTTGGCCCGGCCCACGGCGCGGCAGGCACGCGGGTCGCCCACGGCCGCGGCCAGTTCGCTGTAGGAGCAGGTCCGCCCGTAGGGGATGTCCTGCAGGGCCCGCCAGACGCGCAGCTGGAAGGGCGTGCCCCGCGGGGCCAGCGGCAGGTCGAAGCGGCGCAGGCGGCCCGCGAAGTAGGCCGCCAGCTGTTCCCGGGCCGCGTGCAGCAGGGGCTCGCCACGGCCTGCCCCGGCAGGGAGACGGCCCCGGGCGGGCACAGGGCCGGGGACGGGAGCGGGCATGTCCTGTCCAGGGCCACCAGATGCCCGTCCTCTTCCGTGAGCCAGAGCGGGCCCACGGGGCTTTCCAGACCGGCGACCGGCATCAGGCGCGGCTCCCGGCGGCATCGTCCCGCAGGCGCAGGGGAGGCCAGCGCCCCCAGGGCCGCCACGGGCACCAGGCAGGCCATGGCCGTGCCCAGACCGCCGAAATGGTCCGCGATCCAGCCCAGCAGGGGCATGGCCATGCCGCCCAGGGTCATGGGCAGGCCCAGGGTCACGCCCGAGGCGAAGCCCATGTTGCGGGCCAGCAGCTTCTGGCCCAGCACCACCATGGAGCTGAAGGGCGCGAACAGGCCCACGGCCAGCGGGGCCAGCAGCAGGGCCGCCAGCCACATGCTGTCCGCCCAGGCGAAGGCCAGGGCCGCGGGCAGGGCCAGCCACCACGACAGGCGGATGATGCGGGCATAGCCTATCCTATCGGCCAGGAAGCCGCCCAGCACGTTGCTGCTGACGCCGCAGACGCAGAAGAAGGCCAGCATCATGGCGCCGAATTCCTTGCTCTGGCCGAAGACGTCATGCCAGTACAGGGGGATGTAGGTATTGAAGCCCAGGAAAAGGATGGAGCGCGAGGCGATGACCAGGGTCAGCACGCCGAAGGCATGCCAGTCGTTGCGCGGTTCGGCCTGTCCGGCGGCCGTCCGGCCTCGGGGCATCCCCTGCTGCCAGCCGCGCATCTGGACAAAGAGGAACGAGGCCGTGCACAGGGCCAGCAGCAGGAACACGGCCGTGCCGTGCAGGCCCGCCACACAGGTGGCCCCGGCCACCAGCAGCGGCCCCACCACGAAGCCGCTGTTGCCGCCCACGGAAAAGATGCTCATGCCCGCGCCCTTGCGGCTGCCGGAAACGAGGTTGGCATAGCGGGCCCCTTCGGGATGGAACAGGGCGCCGCCCACGCCGCAGAGCATGAGGGTGAGGAAGATGGCCCAGTAACTGTCCAGAAAGCCCACCAGGCCCAGACTGCCGCCCGCCAGCAGCACGGCCAGCGGCACGAACCAGGACCGGGCGTGTTTGTCGGCCAGATAGCCGAACACGGGCTGCACCAGGGAGGAGGTGGCCGAATAGGCGAACATCAGGGCGCCCGCGGCCTGATAGTTGAAGCCGTGGGCCGCGGCCAGATAGGGCATCAGCGAGGGCAGGGCGCCGCCGTTGAGGTCGCAGCTGAGGTGCCCCAGGGAAATGAGCAGTATTTTGCGAAGGTCCATACCTGTCTCCTGCGGGATGTCTGAGGCATGGGCATAGCGGGCGGGGCAGGCGCCGTCAAGGGAGACGGGCACGAAAAAGGGCCGCCCGAAGGCGGCCCGGAAAGGCAGGTCAGACACGATGCCTAGCGGCGCGGGGGCTGCTTGGGCTCCATGCTGTAGCGGTAGATCTCGTGGACTTCCTCGGTGTAACCGGGGTAGAAGCCCTTGCCCATGCCCAGCACGATGCGGGCACCGCGGTTCATGTGCACCAGCAGGTCGCCGGTGGAGGGATCGACGCACAGGCCTTCGATCTCGCCCTGCCTGATGGCTTCATCGAAGACCTTTTCCATGTACACATGGGCGTTGCTGTCCGAGGTGATGTCGATGCGGTACAGGTGGTCGGGTTCGTTGTCGTCGGCGGTGCCGTCGTCAGCGGTCATGAACAGGGAACCGTTGTAGTAGAACACACCCTGCACCCACTGCGGCACGGGCTGCAGATGCACCTTGCGCAGGTAGTTGCCCTTGAGGTCGTATTCATAGAGATGGCGGCCGCTTTCTTCGCCCACCCAGGAGCACATCCACACGGTCTTCTTGACCGGGTCCACGGTGATGCCGGAGACTTCTTCCTGACCGGACTTGGGCTCGAACTTGAACGTGCGCTTGAATTTCAGGGTATTGGCGTCATGGATGGCGATCTGGATGTCCTTGCCCACGCCGTCCATGAAGTTTTCGGCGCCCACATAGATCTCGCCGTTGTAGACGTCGATGTCGCCGATGTGGTTGGAGGGGATGGAATAGCCTTCGAAGGGGTTCTTGTTCTCGGCCACCAGTTTTCCGTTCATGTCGTACTTGTACAGGGCCTTGCTGCAGCTCACGTAGATGAACTTGCCGTCGCAGGCCACGCCCTGGCGACCGGCCACGGGCATGACGCTTTTCAGGGTATAGGTGTACTTGGCACCGGGGATGGGCTTGGCCTGGGCGGCGGGCAGAGCCACGCACAGGGCGCAGAGCATTGCCAGGAAAGCGAACAGTCCTTTCATCATCTTCCTCCTTTGGACCGCGGATCATGACAGGTCCTTTTTTTTCACCTCGTAGCGCGCTACGGAAAAAAGGGCAACGGCCGGAAGACGGGCGTCCCGGAAATGTCACAGAATGACACAGAGCCGTCATGCGATGGGGGGAGGAAGACGAAAAGAAAACGGCGGGAGCCGGAAACGAAAAAAGGGCTTGCGTTTCCGCAAACCCTGATTTCCTTTTTGGTGGAGCTGAGGAGAATTGAACTCCTGACCTCTTGAATGCCATTCAAGCGCTCTCCCAACTGAGCTACAGCCCCTCGGCAGAAATGCATACTGCCCAAAAAGACCCTGGCTGTCAACGGAAAAATCAAAAAAAGTGATTTTTCTTTTTTATCCTTTGATTTCAACAAATTGAAAAAGAAGCGCACAGCGGCCGCCCCGGCAGCGGAGCTTTCCGGGGCCGTCATGGACCGGCAGCGGGCTATGCCAGTTCCGACGGCAGACCGGCCCGCAGGCAGGCCTGCGCCCAGGCGGCCTGGCCCAGGGAGATGCCGCCGTCACCGGGCGGCACGTCCTGCTGGCACAGGGGGGTGAGGCCGTGCGCCGCGAGCAGCAGCGGCAGCAGGCGGGCCAGCAGGGCGTTCTGCATGACACCGCCGGACAGGCCCACCACGCGCACGCCCGTGGTCCCGGCGGCCCTGACGGCCAGGGCCGTGAAGCCCTGTGCCAGCTGCCAGTGGAAACGGGCGGCCAGGTCTTCCGCCGGCAGGCGGCCGCGCTGGTCCAGCACGGCGGCGAACAGGGCCGTGCCGTCCAGTTGCAGGAGGCCTTCCTCCTCCGTCAGGGGCGGGGCGGGCAGCAGCCCGTGCTCCGGCTGCGGGGCCCGCAGCCCTTCCGGCCCCAGGCGCCACCACTGTCCCGGCAGGACACTGCGGGCGGCGGCATCTTCCAGACGGATGGCGGCCTGCCCTTCATAGGTGATGTGCGTGCACAGGCCCAGCGCGGCGGACACGGCATCGAACAGGCGCCCGGCACTGGACGTGGGCGGGCAGTTGAGGCCCCGGCGCCACATCTCGCTGACCGCCGTGACGGCCAGGGCCTGCGGGGCGCGGCGGCCCCCGTCCCTGCCGTCATCGCCGGCCGTCCAGCCCGCTGTCAGGGCTTCGGGGCCCTGCCGGTCTGCAGGGCCAGTCCCAGGGCGATGCGCCAGGGCTCGCGGATGGCGGCCTCGCCGCCGGGCAGACGGAAGGGCGCCAGGCGGCCCAGACGCTGCCAGCGGGGCGCGTCCAGCTCCATGAACAGCAGTTCCCCGCCCCAGATGCTCTTGTCCGTGCCCAGGCCGGTGCCGTCCAGGGCCAGGGCCAGGGCCGGGCCGGTATGCCCGTGCTCGGCGAGCACGGAGGCCGCGTGCGCCGCATGGTGCTGCAAACGCCAGAGGGGCAGGCCCTCGCGCCGGGCCCGTTCCGCGGCATGGCGGCTGGAGAGGAAGTCCGGGTGCAGGTCGCAGACCACGGCGGCGGGCCGCACCTCCAGCAGATCCTGCAGGTGGCGGGCCACTTCCTCGTAAAAGCTGAAGGTGGGCGCGTTCTCCAGATCGCCCACATGCTGGCTGACGAAGGCCTCGTTGCCGCGCGTCAGGCAGAGCGTGGCCTTGAGTTCGCCGCCCGCGCCCAGCACGCAGGGCAGGTCCGTGCCCCAGGCTTCGGGCAGCATCACCGGACGGGGCACATAGCCGCGTGCCCGGCGGTAGAAAAAGGGCACCGCGGCGGCCGTGCTGTCCCCGTCGGCAGGCAGGGGGCGCACACCGGCCACGCTGTCGTCCACGCGCACCAGGATGTCGCGGTCGTGCAGCAGCCAGGCATCGGCCAGATGCGCCAGGCGGCGCAGGGCCTCGCGGTTGCCCAGGCAGATGGGCTCGCCGCTGGCATTGGCCGAGGTCATGACCAGCACGGGCGCGGGGTCTCCGGCCGCGGCGGCCAGACGGCCCAGCTCGTCGAAAAGGACGACGTGCAGGGGCGTGTAGGGCAGCATGAGGCCGATGCCGGCGGTATCCGGCGCGATGGCGGGGGGCAGGCAGCCCTTGCGGGCCGGACAGAGCACGATGGGCTTTTCCGGGCAGAGCAGCAGGCCCTCGTGCTCCGGGGCAAGATGGCACAGCTCCCGGGCCGTGGCCAGATCCGGCACCATCAGGGCCAGCGGTTTGTGCGGGCGCCGCTTGCGCAGGCGCAGCAGGGCCACGCTACGGGCGGAGCGGGCGTCACAGGCCAGCTGGAAACCGCCCAGGCCCTTGAGGGCCAGCAGACGGCCGTCCCGCAGCAGGAGGGCCGCCCGCGCCACGGCATCCCGCATGGACGCTGCCGTCGGCAGGGTCTCCGGGCCGGGCCAGTCCGCCGGGGCGCTGTCCGGGGGCAGGGTGCCGCCCGGCGGCAGCAGGGGTTGTCCACCAGCCACAGGCGCGGTCCGCACTGCGGGCAGGCCACGGGCTGGGCGTGGAAGCGCCGGTCCAGCGGATCGCGGTACTCGGCCTCGCAGCGGGGACAGAAGGGGAAGCAGGCCATGCTGGTGGTAGCACGGTCGTAGGGGATGGAACGGGTGATGGTGTAGCGCGGCCCGCAATTGGTGCAATTGGTGAAGGCATAGCCGAAGCGCGGATCGCCGGGCGTGCGCATGTCGCGCAGGCAGTCCTCGCAGATGCCCACATCGGGGCTGACCAGCACGCTGTGGCCGGCATGGCCGTGGCTGGCCACGATGACGAATTCCGTCTCGCCGTCCACCGGGGGCAGCTCCGTGACCTCCAGCCGGGTGAGCCGTGCCAGGGGCGGCAGCTCACGGCGCAGGCGCACGGCAAAGGCATCCACCTGCGCCGGGTCGCCCTGCACCTCGATGCGCACCCCCTCCGAGGTGTTGCCCACGCTGCCGGAAAGGCCGCCTTCCACGGCCAGCCGGTAGATGAAGGGGCGGAAGCCCACGCCCTGGACCTGTCCTGCGGCCAGCAAGGCCGTACGTTTGTGCTGTGTCATGGGACGAACCTAGCCTTTTTTTGGCGTTTGCGCTACGCGCGGCCTGCCGCCTTGCGGGGCCATGAGACTTTATGATATTTTTCAGAACACTTTTTACCCTTGGTTTTTCTGCACAGGCTGCAACAGGAGACGAGATATATCCCACCATCGGCCCCCTGCAGAAGGTGGCCCGTTCGCTGGGCGTACGGCTGGGCACCTTCCTGGATGACCAGTTCACCCGCGATCCCATCATTTCCCGCATAGACCAGCTGGGCAGCGTGGACCCCGCCCTGCACACCGGCCGCACCCCCCGCTCCAGCTACATCTACCAGGCGCTGGGCAAGGGCAAGAGCGACCGCAACATGGAGCCTTTTTTCATCGAGATCTATCCCGACAAGGACGACGAGCGCAAGACCATCTCGCATCAGGGCGAAGAGTTCATCCTGGTGCTCAAGGGCGAACTGATGGTGGTCTACGGTCGCGAGACCTATTACCTGAAGGCCGGCGAGACCATCTACTACAACTCCATCGTGCCCCACTACGTGGGCGCGCACGGCGATGATCCGGCCCAGCTGCTGGCCGTGACCTATACGCCGTAGCCCCCGTCGTGTCCCTGCCCTTTTGCGTACACAGCCCGCGCTCCCGTGCGGCATATGAAGGATGATCCATGGACGAGAAAGTGCGCCAGCGCCAGGCACTGTTCGAACTGCGTGAAAAGACCCTTGGCCAGGTCCTGGACGAGACGGTGGCCCGCATCCCCCACAAGGACGCCATCGTCTATGCGGACCGCAACTACCGCCAGACCTGGCGCGAGTTCGCCGATACCGTCGACCTGTTCGCCAAGGGACTCATGGCGCTGGGCGTGCAGAAAGGGGAAAAGGTGGCCGTCTGGGCCAGCAACGTGCCCTACTGGGTGGCCCTGCAGTTCGCCACGGCCAAGATCGGGGCCATCCTGATCACGGTCAACACCAATTACCGCGAACACGAGCTGGAATACCTGCTCAACCAGTCGGAGTGCGAGAACATCTTCATCATGGACAGCCTGCGCGACCATGACTACATCGACACGCTCTACACCCTGGCGCCCGAGCTGCGCTACCAGAGCCGCGACCGGCTCAGCTTCGAACGCCTGCCGCATCTGCGGCGCGTCTGTTTCCTGGGCGCGGAGAAGCACCGCGGCATGTATTCCGTGCCCGAGATCCTGTCCATGTCCGTCATGACCGACGATGCCGAGTACCGGGCCCGGCAGGACAGCCTGGACCCCTGGGACGTCATCAACATGCAGTACACCTCCGGCACCACGGGCTTCCCCAAGGGCGTCATGCTGACCCATGTGGGCGTGGGCCTCAACGGCTACTGGATCGGCCGTCACCAGCGCTTTTCCGACAAGGACCGCGTCTGCCTGCCCGTGCCGCTCTTCCACTGCTTCGGCTGCGTGCTGGGGGTCTCGGCCTGCGTCAACCACGGGGCCTGCATGGTCATCCTCGAGGCCTACAATCCCCTGCACGTGCTGGCCGCCGTGGACAGCGAACGCTGCACGGCCCTGTACGGCGTGCCCACCATGTTCCTGGCCGAACTGGAACACAAGATGTTCAAGCGTTTCGACGTCTCCAGCCTGCGCACGGGCATCATGGCCGGTTCCGTCTGCCCCGAGCCGCTCATGCGGCGCGTGGTGGAAGACATGTACATGAAGGACATCACCATCTGCTACGGCCTCACCGAGGGCTCGCCGGTGATGACCCAGTCCGACCCCGACGACCCCCTGCCCCTGCGCTGCGAGACCGTGGGCTGCGCCATGCCCGGCATCGAGGTGCGCATCGGCGATCCCGAGACCTGCGAGGAGCTGCCGCGCGGCCAGGTGGGCGAGATCCTGTGCCGGGGCTACAACGTCATGAAGGGCTACTACAACATGCCCGAAGAGACGGCCCGCACCATCAGCCCCGAGGGCTGGCTCCACTCCGGCGACCTAGGCACCATGGACGAAAACGGCTATGTGCGCGTCACCGGCCGCATCAAGGACATGATCATCCGCGGCGGCGAGAACGTCTACCCGCGCGAGATCGAGGAATTCCTCATGGGCATGCCCGGCGTGCTGGATATCCAGGTGGTGGCCGTGCCCAGCCGCAAATATGGCGAGGAAGTGGGCGCCTTCATCATCGCCCGGCCCGATGTGCCCATCGCTCCCGAGGACGTGCGCGCCTTCTGCCGCGGCAAAATCGCCTGGTACAAGATCCCGCGCTACATCGCCGTGGTGGACGGCTTTCCCCTGACCGCCAGCGGCAAGATCCAGAAGTTCAAGCTGCGCGAGATGGCCGCCGAGCGCTGGCCCGAGGCCATGGCCGAGCCGGACCCCAAGGCCGCCGGATAGCGCACGGCCGCCTGCCATGAAAAAAGCCCCGTTCCCGGCAGGAAAGGGGCTTTTGACATTGGGGGAGGCGCTGGCGCCTACTTGCGGCTCAGGCCCAGGCGGGCCACCACGGCATCGGCGCCCAGGCGGGCGAAGGTGGCCACGTCCTTGCCTTCGCGGGCGCTTTCGGGCAGCAGCAGCTCGGGCTTGTTGGAGAGCCCGGCCCGGGGCTTGACGCCGTAGGCTTCGGGGAAGCTGTCGTTGAAGTACATGTCCTGGAAGCCCGAGAACTTGAGGGCGTGGGCCGTGGCGTCCAGCACGGCGTGCTCGTCATCGCCCACCAGGCCCAGCGCCCGGGCGTTGACCAGACCGGCCAGGCATTCGCCGCCCTGGGTGCAGGCGATGTGGCCGTGGCGGTTGGCCACGATCATGGCGTCCATGATCTGCTGTTCGGTCACCTGCACCACCTGGAAGGCCTTTTCGCCGCCCTTTTCCATGAACTTCCCGGCCAGGCGCTGCACACGCGGGAAGGAGACCGGGTTGCCGATCATGGCGGCCTGGGCCACGCTGGGGGTGACGGTCACGGGCTGCCACACACGGGCGTCCCTGGGCGCGGCATAGTAGCGGTACACGGGGTCGGCGTGTTCGCTCTGCACGCCGAAGACGCGCGGCAGGCTGGTGATGATGCCCAGCTCCAGCATCTTGAGGAAGCCGGACATGACGGCCGTGATGTTGCCCGCGTTGCCGATAGGCACGAAGATGCACAGGCCGGACACGTCCCAGCCGTACCACTGGGCCACCTCATAGGCGTAGGATTCCTGGCCCAGGATGCGCCAGCTGTTCTTGGAGTTGAGCAGGGCCACGCGGTAGTTCTCGGCCAGATGCTCCACCACCTTCATGCAGTCGTCGAACACGCCCGGCAGTTCCAGCACCGTGGCACCGCTGCCCAGGGGCTGGGAGAGCTGCTGCGGGGTCACCTTGCCGTGGGGCAGCAGCACCACGCTCTTGAGGGGCGCGCCCACATAGGAGGCGTACAGGGCCGCGGCGGCGGAAGTGTCGCCGGTGGAGGCGCAGACGGTCAGCACCTCGTCCCACTGGTGGTGGCGGCAGAGCCATTTCAGATAGCTGAACGCACAGGCCATGCCGCGGTCCTTGAAGGAGGCGCTGGGGTTCTGGCCGTCGTTCTTGTAGGCAAAGGACACGCCCACACGGTCGCGCAGGGCCGGAGCGGCTTCCACGATGGGGGTCAGGCCTTCGCCCAGGTAGACGATGTCTTCCTCGTCCAGCAGGGGCGCCAGAAGCTCGTACGCAGTGCCGCGATACGATTCCATCCAAGGGAAAATCCTCTGGCACGGGATAATCTCCTTGCAGGACAGGATGAGGAAAGGCGTTTTTCAACATCCTCCCGTGACTTGTCGTGAGAACCGGCAGGAACGGGGAGACGCAGATGGTTTTCACCTGGGAGGGGAGGCCCTTTTGCCATGTGCGTGGGCCTCCTCCCAGGCCCCCCTTCCCAAAATGCATTGATCCAGGTGAGTGGCCGCAGGCATGATGGCCGTGCCCCACCGCCGGTCCCCCGGCAGCAGTCCGGCCGGTATGAATGAAACGGAGGGGCTCCTGCAGTGAACTCCTCTCTGTTGAGGGATGCTGCTCCGCTGGCGGGTACAGCCGGGCATTCATCGGGCGCTATTGGCGTGACCTCCTTCAAAACAAAGCGCGCTGGGGAAAGGAGGAGTTTGAGGGGAGGGGGAACCTCTCGCGCCAGGCGGACCATGGCGGCGGCACTCCGCAGGTGGCCGTGCCCGTTGCGACAGCAACTGAAAC
>VOFC01000761.1_pt1 | contig 12000 bp, 19 predicted proteins | sample 5384161 | NCBI WGS metagenome assembly VOFC01 (sample SAMN12384722, study PRJNA508395) | human gut metagenome | isolation source: healthy gut B | host: Homo sapiens | reverse complement strand
TTTCTGTTGCAATAAAATACAGAAAAGGACTGATCTACTATGCAGAAGGGCGATATTGCCAAGCTGAAGCTGCTGCTCGCAGGCATTTCGGCGCGAATGACGAAAAATCGTGATTATTTTATCCGTGCGGTCTGCACATTCACTTCTGGAAAGAAAAAATTTGATGCCGAACTTTCGCTCGACGGGCAAAACTGGGCGCTTCGTTTTCAGGGCAGTACCTCGCCCACGGATGCCGCTGCATTCTGTGCATTTTTGCTTCTGAGGCTGAAAAATTTGACGAGAGCGTGCTTGTCTATACCGAGCGCAGCGCTGTCGTAACGCTCTCCGTCACCGCACGCGGCGTCCAGATGAAGCAGGCCGAGCGCGAGGCAAGCGAGGAGGAAAAAGGCGCTTGCCTCCAATCCTCTGCTCGACAGCGGCCGGCAGTACCTCATTCGCGTCGATCAGGCGGCGGCGCTCCTGCGCGAGATCGGCATCCTTGACCGCAGACGGCAAGCTGAAGAACGACATGATCCGCAAGTACAACCAGATTGACCACTACGTTGAACTGGTCGCGCCGATGTTCGAGCAGGACGACAGTGACGAAATCGTGCTGCTTGACTGCGCGTGCGGCAAATCCTACCTCAGCTTTGTCATGAACTATTACATCCACGAGGTACTGCACCGCCGCTGCCGTGTTATCGGCGTGGACATCAACGAGCACGTTATTGACGAGAGCCGCGCGATGGCGAAGCGTCTCGGCTATCATAATATGAGCTTCCAGTGCGCCGATCTGCGCGTGTATCAGCCGCCGAAAAACGTTACCGCTGTCATTTCGCTCCATGCCTGCGATATTGCGACCGATCTTGCCCTTGCGACCGCGCTCCGCGCCAGAGCGAAAACATCGCGTGCGTGCCCTGCTGTCACAAGGAACTGCTCGATCAGTATACCATGCCCGGCCTCGAACCGCTGACCCGTCACGGCGTTTTCAAGGCGCGGTTCAATGATGCTGACCGACAGTATGCGTGCACTTAAGCTGGAGGCTGAGGGCTATAAGGTATCGGTCGTCGAGTACATCTCGCCGCTCGACACGCCGAAAAACCTTCTCATCCGTGCCGTTCGCACAGGCCGTGAAAATCGTCGTGCAAAGGCGGATTACGAAGCTGTGCGCCGCACACTCGGCACAACTTCCGAGCTTGATCGTCGCTGCACGGACATGGAAAACGAATTCTTCGTTACAGACGAGGATCTGATACCGTAACATAATGATCCCTCGGAATACACTGATAATACAGGCGGCTGAGGCAAAACGCCGCCTGCGCAAATCATGTGATCCGGAGGGATATTTCATGGCTGATAAAGTCTGCTGCCCCGGTCCTCTCAGCAATCGGGCGGCGCAACCGCATCCGGCGGCGCGTTCCGTGAGGCCGTGTGCGTACACACGAGCAAGGTCTACGACTCCTGCCGCAGCAAGGAATGCCTGCGCGACATCCGCGTTTACCTGACGCGCGAGGCGCAGGATATGCTCAATTCCGGCGGCATCGCATCCGTAAAGCCGCGTACAGCTGATCTGCTCTGTGTGAAAATCGACGTTGAACCTGTGCAGTTCAATCGCGGTCTGTACAGTGTGGACAGCCGCTTCTTTTACCGCATTGAGTGCGAGGTGAGCTGTGCGGTCGGTCGGCCGCGCATTGTAGACGGTCTCGCTGTATTCGACAAGCGCGTCATGCTGTTCGGCGGCGAGGGCGGCGCGCGGATCTTCTCCTCGCACTATATCGAGGACGGCACGGACGTACAGCTTCGTCCGAACTCCAACCGTCCAACCGCAGTGATCGAGGTTGTCGACCCCGTTATGCTGGATGCTCGGGTCGTTGCTCCCGAAACGAAATGCAACTGCTGCTGCTGTGCCCTGCACGAAGTGCCGAAGCAGCTCTGCTCGTGCTTTGACGGGGATGATCTTGTGCTTGCGAACGACGGCTACCAGCTGTTCGTAACGCTCGGCCAGTTCTCCATCATCCGCCTTGAACGAGACATTCAGCTGCTCATGCCGGCCTACGACATCTGCCTGCCGCGCCGCGACTGCTCGAACAGCAACATCGGTGGCGAAACCGACCCGTGCGAGGTATTCTCGAACTTCGACTTCCCCATTGACGCTTTCTTCCCGCCGCGCGGAGAGCGTGCAGACTGCCTTTTCACGGGCGCGAACGGCGTGAACGGTGCAAACGCAAATTCCGGCTGCGGCTGCCGTGCAAACGCCGCGAACGGCTGCAATAAGTAAGGGGCAGCACTGAGAGATTCAATCTGCGGCGCTTTGCGGAAATCCCGTTCGCTGTCTTTGATGCAGTCTCATGGTAATTCATCAAGTATTGCTGCAAAACCGTAAATGAAAAACGGCATGGACGTATGTCCATGCCGTTTTGTATTGCGGAGTGTATCAGTAAGCGATCGTTGCCATAACGTCGGAAACCTCCGGTTTGGCAGAGATCAGACCCTCATCGTACATCCAGTCGATATTCTCCTGCCAGCAGGCCTCAGTCTGAGACAGGAACTTTGCATCTGCGGTCTCCATGAGCGGGAGCAGCGTCTCGCAGGACTTCTTCTCTACGTCCGGGTCGAGCGCGAAGTTTGCCTCGTCCTGATTGTCGAGCAGAACCTGCAGAATATCGTCGGTGTTGCTCTTGAAGTCCTCAAAGCCCTTGCTGCATGCAGTCAGAAAGCCTGCAAGCACATCCGGCTCGTTATCGATCATCTCATCGCTTGCAAGGAAAATGCCCTCATAGTATTTCGGCACGCCGTAGTCGTCCGGGAAAAAGTAATTGACCTCGAAGCCTTCCTTCTCCATCTGCGGTACCTCGTGGTTTACCAGGCAGCCGATGGTTGCGTCTACATTGCCGGTGGTCATCGAGCTCATCAGATCAAAGCCGACATCTACCAGTTTTCACGCTGTCCGGGTCTGCGCCGGAGTTCTTCATGATGCTGCGGATCAGGGCCTCAGAAAGCTCCGTACCGGCATAACCGACCGTCTTGCCCTCCAGATCCTTCGCACAGGTGATATTTTTATCCTTGAGCGAGAGCACGATATTCAGCGCGCCCTGCACAACCGCACCGATCGACTTGATCGGCACGTTCTGCTCAGCGCGCGCCTGAATGACATCCTGCTGATAAGTACAGGCCAATATCAGCCTTGCCTGCTGCAACCATACTCATCGCATCGTTAACACCAGCCGGAGACTGAATATCAACATCCAGTCCCTGCTCAGCAAAGTAACCCTTCTCCTGTGCTTCATACAGAAATGCGTGCAGAGCATTCGGATACCAGTCGAGCACAACGGTCAGATGGTGCAGATTATCCTCCGCACCGCCGTCTCCGCCTGCTTCGGCATTGCTGTTTGCAGCGCCCTGTGCGCCGCAGCCGGTCAGCAGCAGCGCGCCTGCTGCCAGAAGTGCAAGAAATCGCTTTTTCATAGGTAATTTTCTCCTTGAATATTCAAAAAATTCGTTTTTTGTTGTTTGCTGATTGCACGATACGTGTGCATGAAATCAGCATAACGCCTCGAGCGTCGTTACAGGCTGCTTCTCCATGTCACAATCTTCTTTTCGAGCCAGCTGACAATGCCGACTGCGATCATTGCGACCGCGCTCAGCAGGACGATCGGCGCGAAAAACACCTGCGCCGTCGAGCTGCGTCATCATGCGGCGGCTGAAATATCCGAGACCCGCCTGCGCGCCAAGCCATTCACCGATGGCCGCGCCGATGATCGACATCGGAATTGCCATCTTGATGGCCGAGAAAAAGTACGGCAGCGCCGCCGGGAGCTTGAGCTTGAGGAAAATCTCCTTGCGTCCTGCGCCGAACGTGCGCAGCATGTCCACCATATCGGTCTTAGCCGAACGAAAGCCGTCGAAAACGGTCATCGCAATCGGGAAGAACGTGATGAGCACAGTGACGAGCACCTTGCTCCAGATGGTGTAGCCGAACCAGAGCACGAAAAGCGGTGCGAGTGCCGTCGTCGGGATGGTCTGCGACGCGATGATGAGCGGATAGAGCATGCGTTCCGCTGCCGGACTGGCGTCCATCACGATGGCAAGCAGCAGGCCGAGCGCGACCGAGATCGCGAGGCCTACGCCTGTGCACAGCATGGTTGCCGGCAGATGTGCGGTGAAGAGCGGCTTCCGCAGTTCCCACAGGCGCACGAGAATCTGCGTCGGAGACGGAAGAATGTATGCTGCGTTCATACCCATCGCGCCCGCCTGCCAGATGATCAGCAGCGCCAGCATGAAAATAAGGACGGGCAGATTTGCATTCGTTTTCTTTTTCATTCCGATACCTCCCTGCGCAGCAGCGAGATAAGGTTTTCGCGCAGCTCGAGCATCCGTGGCTCGGTGAGGCACGCACGGGTGCGCGGGTACGGCGCCGGTACCTCAAAGGAACGCAGCCTGCGGATGGGCGTATCTTCGACCACGAGCACGCGGCCGGAAAGGAAAATCGCCTCTTCGACATCATGCGTGATAAACAGCACAGTCTTGCTGTCGCGCTCCCACTGGTCGAGCAGCCATTCCTGCATGGTGATGCGCGTCAGAAAGTCGAGCGCGGAAAACGGCTCGTCGAGCAGCAGAAGCTCGGACCCGGTGAGCAGCGTCCGCGCAAAGGCCGCCCGCTGCCGCATTCCGCCCGAAAGCTCCTCCGGACGCTTGTCACCCCAGCCGGCAAGGCCGACATGCTCCAGCGTCTCTGCTACACGGCGGTCCATTTCCGCACGCGGAATGCCGCCACGCACCTCCATCGGCAGACGCAGATTTTCGTTCACTGTGCGCCACGGGAACAGCAGGTCGCGCTGCGGCATGTAGCCGCAGTAGCCTCTCCTGCCGTCGATGCTCTCTCCGCCGACCAGGATGTCGCCGCTCTTGCGCGTGAGCAGCTGACCGGTCAGACGGAAAAATCGTGGATTTGCCGCAGCCGGACGGCCCGATGACCGACACAAATTCGCCTTTTCCGATGTGAAAGGACAGATCGTCAATGATATTGAAATCCTCGACGTCATATTGAAAGAACGTAACGTTACGAAACTCGAGCATTTACATTTCCCCTCGTTCCATGCCATTTCCCAGAACATACCCTCGTAGAGCGAGCAGTCGACAAAAATGTCGGTGAGGCGCTCGAGCTGCGGATCGGTATAGTGTTCGGCCAGCTGCTCCATATATGCGATGAGGCGGCGGTTCTCTGCGGCGTAATCTTCGGAGGCATAGCCCTGTATCCATTCGCCGTAGAATTCATGCTTTTCCGCATTCGGATAATTCGAGACGATCCATTTTGCGATATACTCATAGCTGAGCGCGCAGGAAAGCACCGCTGCCATGATCTCTGCCGGGCCTTCTTCCGCCGCGACAGCGCATGTAGGCAGTATATGAGCTGTTCGGGAGCGACGGCTTGACGCGCTCGGCGTCCTCCTCCGTGATGCCGAGACGCTTCATGTAGCCGCGGTGAATGTTCATCTCGCCGCCGAGGATATTCGCGACCGAGGACGCAAACATGCGCATGACCTCGGGATCGCGCGACTTGACAACGCCCTGTGCAAAGACCTTGGCATAGTCAAACAGGTAAACGTAATCCTGCAACAGATAAAAACGAAATTTCTGAATTTCGAGGCTGCCGTCGGCAATACCGCGCACGAAACGGATGCTTGAGATAGCCCTCCCAGATCTCGCGCGTTGCATCGAGCAGTCTTTTGGGTTGTTTTGTTGTTTTTCAAGGTGGTACCCCAATGAATTGATGTTGATTGTATCCTAAGACCGTCGGCATACTCTGCCGGCAGCACTTTCCGTCTGCATCAGATCAGACGGATGCGCGACGTCAGTTCGTCCGCTGAAAGCAGGCTGACTGCGTCGATCAGGCGTGTCCGAAAGGAAGCGGTGCCCTCCATCTCTTTACGCACACGCGCCTCTGCGATTTCTCCGCAATGCTTCATCACCTCCGATGCCGTGACTGCGGCTTCAAATAATCTATCGGGTGCAGCGCCGCAGTACACGCCGGCAGCGAGGTGAGCATACACCCTGCTCCGGTGATGCGGCGGAGCAGCTCGCTGCCGCCGCACAGCACTGCGGTGCGTTTTCCGTCTGTGATCACGTCCATCGCACCGGTCAGCAGTACGACCGTGCCGGTACGATGTGCAAAATCGCGCAGCCCGGCTGCGGATTCCGCAAGATTGTCCTCGTCAATGCGGTCGCTGAGGTCGGCTTCTACACGCCGGTCTCCTGCCCCGTTCCGCCGGCCAGCGCACGGATTTCAGACACGTTGCCGCGGATGACTGAAACAAGGCCTTCCGCGAGGAGAACGCACATATCACCACGCAAATGGCTGGCGCCGGCGGCAACCGGATCGAGTACGACCGGATGGCCGAGCTTTTTGCCGTCCGCGCTGCGCGAAGCATGGCCTCCTGCGCACGGACAGCGCCCATGTTGAGCACGAGCGACTGCGCGTGGGCGGTGATCTCCTCGACCTCGCGCTCGTCCTGCGCCATGATAGCCGTTCCGCCGGCCGCGAGAATGATATTCGCGCAGTCGTTAACTGTCACCGGATTGGTGATGCAATGGGTCATCGGACGGCACGAGACCGTTCTCTCAATCACTTTTTTTCAGTTCTTCGATCAACGCAGAGCACCCTCAAGGCTGCTGAACACATGCGTGCGCTTGAGCGCGGACAGCACGAGGACAGAAATCGCCGCGCCGACCGCAGTCGAGATAAGAAAGGACGGCACAAAAGGTGAACAGAGCTGCCTTGGTATTGCCCATCACGAATGCGGCAATCGGGTAGGGAAGCCAGACCGCCGAGAATGCCGGTGCCGAATACCTCGCCTGCATATGCCGCAGGCAGCTTCGGGCACAGGCCTTGTAGGCCACGCCGCACAGCAGCGCGCCGATCATCGAGCCGGGGAACGCGAGCAGGCTGCCGAGACCGAGCAGATTGCGGATGAGCGCGGCGGCGAACGCCATGCCGACCGCATAACCGGGGCCGAGCAGGACCGCACCGAGTACGTTTACCATATGCTGCACCGGCGAGCACTTCGCGCCGAAAACCGGGATGGAAAACAGGCTGCCGACAACGGCAACAGCAACAAGCACGCCTGCGATGGTCAGTTTACGGATGTTTTTCTCTTTCATTTTGATTCACTCCTGTTAAAAATGCGGCAAAAAATGGTCGAGCGGTCCGCAGCCGTGTCCGAGACCGGGCGCGTGACGGATTGCATCGGTGACATACTCCTTCGCGAGGCGGACTGCCTCGGGCACGCTTTTGCCAAGTGCGAGGTTGGACGCGATGGCAGAGGACAGCGTGCAGCCCGTGCCGTGCGTCGAGGTACTGTCGATCTGCTCGATCTCGATACGATGGCAGGTCTCACCATCGAACAGCACATCTACGGCGCCCGGAATGTTTTTTCCGCCCTTGACCAGTACGTTTTTACAGCCGAGCGCGCCGATTTTACGCGCTGCGGTCTCCATATCTGCGGGCGTGTGGATCTCCATGTCTGCCAGATACTGTGCTTCGGGCACGTTGGGCGTCAGCACATCGGCAAACGGCAGAACGGTCTCGATGAGCGCACCGACAGACGTCCGGGTCCATGAGCGCATCGCCGTTTTTCGCGAACATTACGGGGTCGATGACAACGTTCGCCGGGTGATATTGCCGCAGCTTGTCTGCGACTGCCTTCATGCATTCCGGCGAGGAAAGCATACCGATCTTGACCGCATCCGGCGCGATGTCCTCAAACACCGCATCGATCTGTTCCTCGATCATCCTCGGACTGATGTCCTGAATGTCGATGACGCGCGCGGTTCTTCTCTGCGACGACCGACACGATGACGCTCATGCCGAACACGCCGTGCGCCGCCATGGTTTTGAGGTCAGCCTGCACACCTGCGCCGCCCGAACAGTCCGAACCGGCAATCGTAAGCACTTTTTCATAGAATTCTCCTCTTTTCCGGAACAGCACCGCAAGTCCGGATACCGTTCCTGCATAAAAATACCGCAGTCCTCATCTTCTGACGAAAACTGCGGCATTGTAATTTCGATGCGACAGCTCCCTACGATGGTTCTAACCAACAGGTTCAAAAGGTTGGGGGTATTCCTCTCAGCCGCAGCCTGCGGCACCCTTTTGCTTCTCTGTCAAGTATAGACCTGTGTCGCCCTGTTTGTCAAGTATTTGTCAGTGTTCGCTCTGTTTTCTCGTAAAAATGGCTGTTCAGCCTTCATATTTCAGCAGTTTCCGGTATGCTGCATCCATGCCGAGTGCGCCGAGGGGCGCAGTGATCAAAATCGCGAGCACCGCCACGGACAGCACGATCTTGCCGCACGGCAGCCCCATCGCAAGCGGCACAGAGCCGATCGCTGCCTGTACGGTTGCCTTCGGCAGATAAGCAATGACGCAGAACAAGCGCTCGCGTCGACTGAGCTTTGTGCCTGCAAGGCAGAGCACAACACCTGCTGCACGGAAAATCAGTGCTGCAAACACCATCAAAATCGCTGCGAGACCGGTCTCGGATACATATCTGATGTCAACTGCGGCCCCGACGAGCACAAACAGAATGAGCTCCGCTGCAATCCAGAGCTTTCCGAACTTTTCGCTGAGGCGTGCGCGAACTTCGCCGGTCGTTTTTCGTGCAAGCATGCACGCCATGCTCGTGACCGCGAGCAGGCCGGACAGCGCGATCCTTCCCTTGAGAACAGTCTCGAGTGCCACAAGCAGGAAGGAAACGCTCAGCACGATGATAACTTTGACGCTGCCGCGAACCATGGTTGCGGGCAAATACCGCTTCAAAGAATCTCGACAGTGCATATCCGGCTGCTGCACCGACTGCGATACCAAGCACGACCGAAACCGGGATGTTCAGAAAGTCTGCCGCCCTCGCATTTCCTCCTGCGCAATACCAGTGAAAGTCGTAAACAGTACGATAACGTAGATGTCGTCACATGATGCACCGGCCAGCAGCATTTTGGGAATGCTCTTGTCCGTGCCCCATCGATTTTCCATAAGAAAGACCATGCGCGGCACGACAACGGCCGGAGACAGCTGCAGTACGGCCCCCATAACAGCGGCCTCAATGCGGTTGACACCGAGAAGATACGGCGCGAGCAGTATGTATCCGGCGAGTTCGCAGGTCGCAGGCAGGCACGAGAGCAGGACGGCAGGACGGCCAACCTGTCTGAGGTCGGACAGGTTGAGCGACAGACCAGCCTTGAGCAAAATGATGATAAGCGCCATCTGCCGCAGCTCGGACGAGATCGACAGGATCGAGTCGTCGAGTACATTCAGTATGTGCGGGCCAAGAACAATGCCGACGAGGAGCATTCCGATGATACGCGGCAGATTGATTGCCGAACAGACTGCTGCGGCAGCCAGTCCGGCAAGAAAAACGAGAGCAAGTGATGTTAACATAGTTTTTTCTCCTTCCGGGGGCATAAAAAAGCTGATACCCCCTGTGAAATATCACAGAAGTCATCAGCAGTAACTGCGGTTTCGGCATGCGCCGCGGGAGAACTTCATTCCCTTTTTATATGCAGACATATTATAGCATAAATATAACTGCATGGCAAACTTTTTCTTGACCAGTTGAAATGCGATGTTTTCGACAGCCTCAAAAGGCCGGTTTGATCCGGCCTTTTTGAGATTATCTGATATGGAAAATGTATCTGAGAATGCCGCACAAACACTTCGGGCTCTTCCAGACAGCAACCTTCATCACGCTCTCCTCCCTTCTCACAGGCTTTGACACAGGAGCAGACCCGCTGCAATGACTGCCGCCGCCAGCAGCCGTACCGTCCAGCACGGCGGCAGCAGACTGCCGATGAGTACGCCTGCGCCGAAGAACAGCACCGCAAGGCCGATAGCCTGACCGCGGCAGAGCATTCCGCATCCCCCTGCTTTCAGTATAAGCGCGGAGAAGGAAAAATGTTGCATAACAAAGGGAAACCACCTTTCGAGCGGTTTCCCTTGCTGTTCTTTTGACTTATTTTCCGGTGGTCGAGCCGAAGCCGCCTTCACGCTGACCGTCTGCATCATCGTCTACCGTGATGCCGTAGGGCAGAAAAATGCCCTGCGCGAACGCATCGCCGGACTGTACAGACAGCATCTTGCCGTTCAGATCATCGCTTGTCATCTTGATCAGGATATGGCCCTCGTTTTTGCCTCGAAATAGTCGCTGTCGATGACGCCGACCGTGTTATCGAGCTGAAGGCGATGACGGAAGCCCAGACCCGAGCGCGGGTAAAGCTGAAGCACCCAGCCGTCCTCGATCATGACGCGGATACCGGTCGGAATAAGGATCGTCTCGTGCGGGACGAGCGTGAAGCTCTCGGGCGCGAAGAAATCGTAGCCTGCGGAGCCTTTGGTCGCGCGGCGCGGCAGACGGATGTTCGCATAGACCGACTTTGCCTCTTCGATGCTGCTGCCGGTCGCGGCGCGCCAGTCGTTGATGAACTGTTCTTCACTTACCTTATAAAACTGTGCGATTTTTCCATCTTTCATGCTCTCCTGTTTATTTGTCAGTATTTTCATGCAGACAGACCGTGCCGGTCTCCCGGGTGCGCCGAACATCGATCACGCGCTGATTGGCGCTGCCGCGCCAGCAGACTGTGTGTTCTTCTGCGATTCGATGAACGGCCCGTCCACGATAACATCTATGGCATCAGGAACGGCAGATCTGCGATTTGCTCCCAGCGGTAGCCTGTATACAGCCAGATGGTCTTTTCCGGAAAACGCGCATGGACTTCGCGGGCGAGCGCACCGACCTGCTCCCGGTTTGCCGGATAGAGCGGATCGCCGCCCGAAAACGTCACGCCGGACACATAGTCCTTGGCGAGTTCGGTGAAAATCTCTTCCTTTGCCGCCTCGTCGAACGGCAGACCGCCGTTTTCGTCCCACGTGATCGGGTTGTGACAGCCGGGGCACGCATGACCGCAACCCGCGACCCACAGCACAACGCGGAGTCCGTCGCCGTTCAGCATATCGTCCTTGGTTATATTATGATACTGCATGGTGTGTTACATACTCTTTCTTTCTGCAATTTCTGCCATTTTTGCATCGTTCAGGCGTGTGTCGCCCTTGACGCGGGAATAGGACAGATACCCGTTCATTCGCTCGATCTTGGTGAGGTTGCGGCTGCCGCACTTCGGACAGACATCCATCGCGAGCTCCTCATGACCGCAGTCGTCGCAGTATGCGAGCGAGAGATTGACGCCCTCATAGAATCCCTTCCTCATTGCACGGCGCACGAGCGAGCGGATGGCCTCGCGGTTATAGCTGATGGGATACTTGACATACTGGATCTTGCCGCCGTTGCACAGATTCCAGAAACGGTTCTCCAGATCCTGCTTCTGGATCGGAGTGATGTCCTCGGAGACATGGCAGTGGAAGCTGTTGGATACATACGGACGGTCGGAAACGCCCTCGATGATGCCGTATTTCTTGCGGAACTGCTCGACCTGAAGTCCGCACAGGCTCTCTGCCGGCGTACCGTAGATCGCGCCACAGGTTGCCGTCCTCATGCTTGAACTGCTCGACCTTTTCGTTGATGTACTTGAGCGTTTCGAGCGCGAACGCACCGTCCTCGGCAAGCGACTTGCCGTTATAAAAAGCTCCTGAAGCTCGTTCAGGGCCGTAATGCCGAACGAAGCCGTCGCAGTCTTGAGGATAGGCTTGATCTTATCGCTCGGCTTGAGGTGGCCGCCGTAGAAGCCGCCCTCGCGGGCGTATGAGCGGATTGGTGGAGGCACGCATTTCACCGAGGTACGCATAGGTACGGATGTGCAGTCTGCGGATCAGCTCCAGATAGTAGTCCAGCACCTCATGGAACGGACGGTTTTCCTGCTGCGACTTGGCGTAGATCATCGGCAGATGCAGCGATACTGCGCCGATATTCCAGCGGCCGACGAACACCGGCCTGTCCTCCTCGTCCGCCGGCTCCATGCCCGCCGCGTTCAAACCACGGAGACAGGAACGCGCGGCAGCCATCAGGCTGACGATCGCGCCG
>VOFC01000446.1_pt1 | contig 12000 bp, 24 predicted proteins | sample 5384161 | NCBI WGS metagenome assembly VOFC01 (sample SAMN12384722, study PRJNA508395) | human gut metagenome | isolation source: healthy gut B | host: Homo sapiens | reverse complement strand
ACAGCGCGGTGCGCTCCGCTGCCGGGATGTCGCCGATCAGCTGCGGCGGCGCCATATCCATCCGACAGTACCGCCCCTGACGGTGATGTTCAGTTCCCCGGCCTTCGTATGGGCCGTGTGGTCGCCGTCGCCGATCTTCTCCAGCTGCCGCAGCAGGGCGAAGGACGCCACGGTAGCGTGGCCGCACAGGTCCACCTCCCCGGCGGGGGTGAAATAGCGCAGGGATACGGGAGCCGTCCGGCTCCATATGTATAAAAGGCCGTCTCCGAGTGCTTCATCTCCGCAGCGATCTGCCGCATGGTCTCATCAGACAGCTCCCGGTCCGGCAGTGCCACGCCCGCCTGGTTGCCGCCGAAGATCCGATTGGCAAAGGCGTCCATCACATAGAGCTTCATAGGGTATACCTCCCAGTTTTTCTTGTGGTTTTCATTATATACTCTCTTGCTCTTAACGGCAAGTATATTTGACTTCCGATGTATTTTTCGTTAGAATAGAATTGCAGCAGGTGTCTGTGTGAACGCCCGCCGCTAAAAGCGAAGAAAGGAACTTCATCGAAAATGCTCAATGAGCGAAGTCTGTTATCACAATTTCTGCATTTCGTAGCCGCTACGGTGGCATCCCTCATGGTTTTCAGCCTGTACTCCATCGTGGATGGGCTGATGGTCGCAAGGGCGTAGGCAGAATACGCCATGGCAGCGGTAAATCTGGCGGTGCCCTTCACCAACGTGCTGTTCTCCATCGGCGTCATCTTCGCCGTCGGTACCAGCACCATCATCGCCATCTATCTGGGACAAAACCAAGGCGAGAAGGCCAATAGCCTGTTCTCTCAGAACATCGTGCTGCTGACGTGCGTCGGCCTGACCATCACCGTCCTCGTTTTCGTATTTCTGGAGCCGTTCGCCGTGCTGCTGGGCGCAAAGGGCGTAACGTATCAATATACCATCGATTATCTCCGGGGCCTGGCCCCTTTCGCGCTGTGCTTCATCATCTCCTATAACATGGAGGTGCTGATCAAGACCGACGGCTATCCCCGTCTGGCAATTCTGACGGTCATCACCGGCTGTCTGGCCAACTGCGTGCTGGACTATATCGCCATCTTTGTGCTGAATCTGGGCGTATGGGGCGCGGCCTTCGCCACGGGTCTTTCCCAGCTTCTAACGTGCATCATCTATCTGCGCCACTTCCTGGGCGGACACAACACCTTCCACTTTGTGAAGTTCAGGATGGACTGGGGCATCTACAAGCGGCTGATCCCGCTGGGCTTTGCCGACGGCGTGACGGAGTTGTGCAACGGCGTGATGATCTTCCTCTTCAATCACGTGATCCTCCGCTGCATCGGCACCGATGGCCTTGTGAGCTATAGTATCATCGCCTATACGAACACCCTGATCGTCAACACCATGCTGGGCATCTCTCAGGGCAGCCAGCCGCTGGTCAGCTACCACTACGGCAAAGGGGGACGCGGCGGGCTACAAGAAGCTGCTGCGGTATGGCTTTACAGCGGTGGGCATCATGACGGCGGTGATCTTCGCCGGGGTGATGATCTTTGCCCCCAGATCGCCGGAATCTTCCTCGGCGCGGAGAAGCCGGGCTGCTGGGCAGCGCGGCCGGCGCGCTGCGGCGGTACGGTCTGTGCTACATACTGCTGGGAAGCAACATCCTCATGGGCGGCTTCCTGACGGCGGTGGAGCGGCCGAAGGCGGCTATTTCCATCTCCGTGGGCCGTGGCCTGCTCTTCCAGGCCGGTGCGCTGCTGCTGTTGGCGGCAGCCGTGGGCGGCACGGGCATTTGGTTTGCGCCGGTGATCTCCGAGGCGCTGTGCGCGGTAATGGCCGTGTGGTTCCTCCGGCGGTTTCCTGCGGAAAACCGCAGCATAACCAACATAAAAAAGTATCCCGCGGCACAGCCGCGGGATACTTTTTGTTTTAAGGCGCCTTACGCCTGCGCGGCCTTTTCCGCCATCATCTGCCGCACCACCTCGTCGATACGGTGGGCAACGCGGCAGAAATCCTCCGCCGTATAGCCCTTGGTGGTCATGGCGGCGGTGCCGATGCGGACGCCGCTGGTCTGGAACGGCGAGCGTTTGTCCCCGGGGACGCAGTTCTTATTCAGCGTAATACCGCAGCGGTCCAATTCCTCCTGTACCTCACGTCCGGTAAGTCCGGTATCCGTCAGATCCAGCAAAAACAGATGGTTGTCCGTGCCGCCGGTAACGACCTTGTAGCCCATGGCCATGAACTCCGCCGCCATCGCCCTGCAGTTGACCACCACACGGTGGATATACGCCCGGTACTCCGGGGTCAACGCCTCCTCCGCAGCCACCGCCTTGCCGGCGATCACGTGCTGCAAAGGGCCGCCCTGCATACCGGGAAAAACGGCGCTGTCCACCTTTTTCGCCAGCTCCGGCCGGCAGAAGATCAGGCCGCCCCGCGCGGCCCGCGCAGCGTCTTGTGCGTCGTGGTCGTGACCATCTGCCAGTCCAAAGGGGCTGGGGTGCTCCCCCGCCGCCACCAGCCCGGCAATGTGAGCGATGTCCGCCATGAAATACGCCCCCCGCCGCCTGCGCCGCCCGGGCAAAGCGTGCAAAGTCGATGGTCCGGCTGTAGGCCGACGCTCCTGCGATGATCAGCCGCGGCTTCAGCTCCCGCGCAAGCCTCTCCATACCGTCATAGTCGATCAGGCCGTTTTCGTCCACATCGTAGGCCGCTATGTCATACAGCCTGCCGGAGGCATTTACCGGCAGTCCGTGGGACAGGTGCCCACCGTTGGCCAGACTCATGGACAGGATCCGGTCTCCCGGCTGCAGCAGCGCCATATACACCGCCAGATTGGCGGAGGTACCGCTGTGAGGCTGCACGTTCACGTGGTAGTCAGTGTGAAATACCTCCCTCCTACTTGGCGATGCAGTACGTCTCCAGCTCGTCCACCACCAGGCAGCCGCCGTAGTAGCGCCCCTGATTTCCCATCTCCCGGTGGGCGGGATACCCCTCGGAATACTTGTTGGTCAGGCAACTGCCCACGGCGCGGCAGACCGCCTCGCTGGTGAAATTCTCGCTGGCGATCAGCTCCACCGTTGTTTCCTGCCGCCGCTGCTCCATGGTAATATAGTCGAAAACCTTGGATGTCACACCCATCTCTCCCCACGTATTGTATTATTGTGTCAACAATTATACCACATATTGTGCCCCATGCAAGCCCCAATAGTCAAATAACCAAAATACACGAAATCACATACCAGCCCTGTATGTTTTTTGTAAAAAACGCAGAAAGGTGAAAAAAGGGTTGACAACGGCGCGTTAAGGGCGTATTATGCCACCATTCCGACAGGGAAAATCACAGCGAGGAGGAAAGCCGACATGAAGCGTAACGTCACCATGATGATGTGCGAGATGTGCATGGGTATGATGTCCATGTGCATGTTTCGTCGCGCCGAAAAGGTCATCAGCTTTCCGAAAACTGTTTGACGGCTTGCAAAAAAGCCGATGTGTAAGCAGACAGCGGAGGGTCAGTGATGACCAGCCGCTGTTTTTGTTTTGCTTACGTACCGCCGTTCCGGCCGGGCGGCGGTGCTGAGATAAAATCGTAACCAACCAAGTTTAATCATTTCAAAGGGACTGCGAACATGAAACACAACACTTTGACTAAGATCATCACCCTGGCCCTGGCCGTTGTCTTGGCCCTGAGCCTTGCTGCCTGCGGCAGCAAGACCGACGACAGCGGCGACAAGACCGACGCTCCTGTCATCATCAGATCGGCGTACCCAACGACACCACCAACGAAGCCCGCGCCCTGCTGCTGCTGCAGGAGAACGGCATCATCAAGCTGAAGGACGGCGTGGGCATCACCGCCACCAAGAACGACATCGTGGAGAATCCCCACAATGTGGAGATCGTGGAGGCTGAGGCCGCCCAGTTGCCCAACGTGATGACAGGACGTGGACTACGCCGTTATCAACTCCAGCAACTACGCTATCAATGCCGGCCTGAACCCCGTGAAGGACTCCCTGCTGCCATCGAGGGCTCCGCCTCCGCCTATGGCAACATCCTCTGCGTCAAGGAGGGCAACGAGACCGCCCCCAAGATCCTGGCTCTGAAGGCTGCCCTGGAGAGCAAGCAGGTGGCTGACTTCATCGCTGAGAAGTATGCCGGCTCCGTTGTGGTTTCCGTGGTGGAGAATCCCCACTGACGGCTATGACGCTTCCGTGGACTATGAGTGCGCTGAAGGGCGAGACCATCACCGTGGCCGCTTCCCCCACGCCCCACGCCGAGATCCTGGAGGTTGCCAAGGAGATCCTGGCCGCTAAGGGCATCACCCTGGACATCCAGAGCTACACCGACTATGTTGTGCCCAACACCGTGGTAGAGGACGGCACTGTAGACGCCAACTACTTCCAGCACCTGCCCTACCTGGAGGACTTCAACGCCCAGAACGGCACCCACATCGCCTCCGTCGCCACCATCCACGTGGAGCCCATGGGCCTCTACGGCGGCAAGCAGACCACTCTGGACGCGCTGAGCACCTCCGCCCAGTAACATAAAACAACAGGATTTTACCCTCCTCTCCCCTCGCGTGTTCCCCGCCCTGCACAGGGCGGGGAACACCGCGGAAACAGGACAATGCGAAACGCCCGGTTTCTTTTCCGGAGCTCCCGCCAGGGCGCGCGGGGGATGCAGAAAGGAAACAGCGCGAATTAAACAGAAACGAGGAACGCCGTCGTGATAGAACTGAAACACGTAAGCAAGACATACGACTCCGGTGCCAACGGAGGCGTGGACGCATTGAAGGATGTGTCCCTGACCATTGAGGATGGAGACATCTACGGCATCATCGGTCTGTCCGGCGCGGGCAAGAGCACGCTGGTGCGCTGCCTGAACCTTCTGGAGCGCCCCACAAAAGGCGAGATCATCGTGGACAGCCAGCGGCTGGACACCATGACCCCCGCCCAGCTGCGCGCCGCCCGTCGGAACATCACTATGATCTTCCAGCACTTCAACCTGCTCATGCAGCGCACCTGCCTGCGTAACGTCTGCTTCCCCATGGAGATCTCCGGTGTAAAGCGGGCCGACGCGGAAAAGCGCGGGCGCGAGCTGCTGGAGCTGGTTGGCCTGCCGGACAAGGCAGGATGCCTATCCTGCCCAGCTCTCCGGCGGCCAGCAGCAGCGCATTGCCATCGCCCGGGCGCTGGCCACCAATCCCAAGGTGCTGCTGTGTGATGAAGCCACCAGCGCGCTGGACCCCAAAACCACCCGGCAGATACTGGAGCTGATCCGGGACATCAATCAAAAGCTGAACATCACCGTGGTCATCATCACCCATCAGATGAGCGTGGTGAAGGAGGTCTGCTCCCATGTGGCTATCCTGGACGACGGCGTGTGGCCGAATCCGGCATGGTGGGCACTGTCTTCGCCGCACCACCAAGTCTGAAGCGGGGCGCCGGCTGGTGTTCCCCGGCGGCGCGGATGCACAGGTATACAACCCCAGGACGAGAAGCTGGTGCGGCTGGTGTTCAAGGACAGCAAGACCACCAGCATTCCCCTCATCGCCCGGCTGGCGGCGGAGGAGGGCGTCTTCTGCAACGTAATCTCCGCCAGTACGCAAAAGCTGTCCGAAACGGTATACGGCAGCATGATGCTGGGCATCCCCAGCACGCAGTACGATAAGGCCGTGGCCTTTATCCACAATGTGGCCAATGTGCAGGTAGAGGAGGTGGACCACCATGTACAGTAATCTGTTCTCCGCCCAGTCCGTACAGGATCTGATGACGGTGCTGCCCTCCCTGCCCTTTGCCATCTGGGAGACGTTTTACGTCACCGTGGTCAGCACGGCGCTGTCGCTGGTGCTGGGCCTGCCCCTGGGCGTGCTGCTGGTGGCCGGTGAGAAAAACGGTGTGCTCCCCCTGCCCCGCTGGCTCATGCAGGTCATCAACGTCATCATCAACCTCCTGCGCTCCATCCCTTTCCTGATCCTGATGATCATGGTATTCCCCCTCTCCCGGCTCATCGGCACCGCCGTGGGCACCACGGCCACCATCGTTCCGCTGGTGGCGGCGGCGTTCCCCTTTGTGGCACGTCTGGTGGAGAGCAGTCTCCGCGAGGTGGATGGTAATATCATTGAGGCGGCCCAGAGCATGGGCGCCACGCCCATGCAGATCATCTGCAAGGTAATGATCCCCGAGAGCGTGCCCTCCCTGATCCAGAATGTCACCATCTCTCTGACCACCATTCTGGGCTACTCCGCCATGAGCGGTATCATCGGCGGCGGCGGCCTGGGTAAAATCGCCATCGACTACGGCTACTACCGCTATAAGTACCTGGTGATGCTGGTGGCGGCTGTTGGTGCAGCTGTTTCAAAGCGTGGGCACCTGGCTCAGCAAGCGGTGCGACAAGCGTTTGAAGCACTGATCCCGTCTTCTGTTCCCTTCGGCTTTCGCCGAAGGGAATTTCCGCCCCCCATTTTTCACCTTGACATTTCTCCCGAAATCGTGTATGATATTCGAGGTTGTAAAGGCATATAACTTTACAGAAGGGAGGCCACACCGTGAAAAACCAGACATACCGCATGACCATGCTGTTCGATTTTTACGGCGATATCCTGACCCCACGGCAGCGTGAGCTGTTCGACCTGTATTATAATGAGGACCTGTCCCTGGCAGAGATCGCGGAGAACTGCGGCATTTCCCGGCAGGGCGTACGGGACGTGATCGTTCGCGCGGAGAACGCTATGACCGAGCTGGAGGACAAGACCGGCCTGGTCCGCCGCTTTTTGCAGATGCAGCAGCACGTGGACCGTATCATCACCGCTGCCGGAGACATTAAAACCATCAACTACCGGCAGTACGAAAATCCCCGGTTAGAGGAATTGGCGGAGACGATCTTGGACGCTGCCGCCGCCCTGAAGGAGTAACGACCCATGGCATTTGAGGGACTTAGCGAAAAACTGAACGGCGTATTCAAAGCGCCTGCGCGGTAAGGGCCGCCTTACCGAAAGCCGATGTCCGCGAGGGTATGCGCGAGGTGCGTCATGGCCCTGCTGGAGGCCGACGTCAGCTATAAGGTGGTCAAGGACTTCGTGGCGGACGTCCTCACCGAAAAGTGCGTCGGCGCCGATGTGCTGGAGAGCCTCACCCCGCCCAGCAGATCGTGAAGATCGTGAACCAGGAGCTTACGGCACTGATGGGCGGCACCAACGCCCGCCTGACCACCGCCTCCAAGGGTCCCACCGTTGTGATGATGGTAGGCCTGCAGGGCGCCGGTAAAACGACCAACGCCGCCAAGCTCGCGGGCTGATGCGCCGCCAGTTCGGCAAACGCCCCTGCTCGTGGCCTGCGACGTATACCGTCCCGCCGCCATCACCCAACTGCAGGTGGTGGGCAAGCAGCTGGACATCCCCGTCTTCGAATGGGGCAGATCGACCCGGTGACCATCGCCAAGGAGGCGGTCGAACGCGCCCGCTACCATGGCCACGACATCGTCTTTCTGGACACCGCCGGCCGTCTGCATATCGACGAGGCGCTGATGGACGAGCTGAAGGCCATCAAGGCCGCCGTCCATCCCAATGAGATACTCCTTGTGGTGGACGCCATGACCGGCCAGGACGCGGTCAATGCCGCCAGTGCCTTTGACGAAGCGCTGGGCATCGACGGCGTGGCTGCTGACCAAGCTGGACGGCGACGCCCGCGGCGGTGCTGCCCTGTCCATCCGGGCCGTCACCGGCAAGCCCATCAAATTCGGGGTACCGGCGAAAAGCTGGACATGATCGAGCCTTTCCACCCCGACCGCATGGCCGGGCGGATACTGGGCATGGGCGATATGCTCACGTTCATTGAGAAGGCCGAGCAGCAGTACGACGAAAAACAGGCGAAAAAGCTGGAGGAAAAAGCCCGCACCGCTGCCTTGACCCTGGATGACTTCTCGACCAGATGCAGTCCATGAAAAGCATGGGTGACCTGAGCCAGATCGCCGATATGCTCCCCGGCATGTCCGGCTAAGGGCTTCGACCCCAGCCAGATCGACGAGAAGCAGATGGCCCACAACAAGGCCATCATCCAGTCCATGACCCCGCTGGAACGCGAAAATCCGCAGATCCTCAACGCCAGCCGCAAAAAGCGCATTGCCGCCCCGGCTCGGCCGTGGTGGATGTCAACCGCCTGCTGAAATCCTTTGAGATGCTGCAGCAGATGACCAAAGCCATGACCAAGGGCGGCGGTATGCGCGCCTGGGCGGCATGATGGGCGGCTTCGGCGGCAAGGTGGCCAGAGGCGCCATGCACGGTTTTGGCCGAAAAAAACGGTTGAAATAAAGTTAGAAAAAGTAGAAAAAGTGTGTAAGTGCAGTCGCATTTAACAGATATAAAACAATCAATTTACATGGAGGAACACAACAATGGTTAAAAAGATTCGTCTGAAAAGAATGGGCGCTAAAAAGGCCCCCTATTACCGCGTCGTCGTCGCCGATTCCCGCTATCCCCGCGACGGCCGCTTCATCGAGGAGATCGGCACCTATGATCCCACTGTCTCCCCCGCCAAGATCAGTATCGACGCTGACCGCGCCCGCGAGTGGATCAAGACCGGTGCCCAGCCCACCGATACCGTCCGCGCCCTGCTGAAGAAGGTCGACGTACTGTAAGTCGGGGAGCGCGCCATGAAGGATCTGCTGCTGTATATCGCGCAGAACCTTGTGGAGCACCCGGCGAGCAGGTCAGCGTGACCGAGGTGGAAAACGGTGACGAGCTGACGCTTCAGCCGCGTCGCGCCGGAGGACATGGGCAAGGTCATCGGACGTCAGGGCCGTATCGCCAAGGAGATACGCACCGTGATCCGTTCCTACGCCCAGCGCACCGGTGCCAAGGTGTCTGTGGATATCGTTGATTAAAAAAGGAGCACCCGGCAGGGTGCTCTCTTTTTGCCCGCTGGCCGGGGCAAAAAAGAAAGCCCTTTCGGGCTTTCTTTTTTTGCTCTCAGTGACGCTTTTTAGCGGTCCAGGCCATGCCGGTCACGCACAGCACAGCCGTCACCGCGTAGATACCCACGCCCGCGTCGAAGGTCTTGGGGAACCCTTGGTGCCGTCCGCCTTGGTGTCGGTGGTGGGGTGGTAGTAGTAGTGGGGCGGGGTCTCGGGCTGGGCAGGGCCACGGTGAGGAAGCGCCGGTACCGGTTACTGACATTGTCGGTGGTAACGGTCTTGGTCGCGGCCTTGGTGGTGTCACCTGGCCCGCCATTGCTGGTGTAATAGCCGGGTTCCTGCGCCTGCAGTTCCAGCTGCGGGTTGTCCTTCGCTTCGATGGTGATGTTGCCATTGGCTGGGAACCCTGGCCATCGCGTCCATCGCCCAGCAGAATGTCGCCGTTAACGCCCTTGGTATCAAGGTCGCGTTGTCGATCTTCACAGTCATGGTGCCGTCGCCATTGGCTCTGCAAAAGCGAGCAGGCGCACGCAAACGCCGCTTTCTTGTCACCGTTGTCGCCGCATTCTTTGAAACTGCAGTTGGTCACTTCAACAGTCATGGCACCCTCTGGCCTTGTTTTCACCGGTTGATGTTGAGCGGTAAGCAGAACCGGTAAAGCTGCAGCCAGTGACCTTCACCGCGCCGTCAGCATTGGAGTATACCGCAGTCTTCCCAGTAAGGAAATCGCATCCAGTCAGAGTAATGTTGTTCACGCCGGTGGTGCCGCTGATATAAACGCGCTGCAGATTTTCCTTACCCTCAATGGCCTTGCCGTCGCAGTTATTCAGATTCACGTTAACAGTATATTCCGTGTGGCGCTCACCCCATACACCGAGGTTGTACAGGTCATAGGCGGTGATGGTAATATTCTTGTCCAGATACACACCCCCAGCATTTGCCTGTGTGCCATCTCCCTCGGCTATACGGACTATACGTATCGACCTCCAAATCGCACTCGCCGTCAGATATGTACGCACTCATTGCCGTAGATGGTCAGGTCGTCTGCCCTGTCCACGTGGCCGTGGGTCATGCCGCCCTCCCCATCAGCGCCAGGCTTGCAGATAATGGTGATGGCACCCTTGTTGGCTTTGTAAGCAGCAGTCAGTGCAGCGGCCAACGTAGTGGTGAATCCGTGCTCATTTTCTCCCTCGCCGACAGACCAGTAGACCACATCGTTCGCTCCGCCGCCCTCGGGGAAAGCCTTTTTCACTCGTTACATCCGCCCAGGAGAGGGTGGTGACGCCCAGCGCCATGACCAGCGCCAGAATAGTTGCTAACAATTTCTTCATGTCTCAACCCCCATTTGTTTTAGATTTCCGCAGGCACGCTCGTTTTAATAACCATTAAAACGTAAATGCAGAGGTACCTCTGCATTTACGTTTTAATTTCCATAAAACGTAAATGCAGAGATCTGCGGATAGTCAGATTATAGCACAGTCACACCGTTTGTCCAGCCTTTTTATGGAAATTTTACATATTTTTTTCTGTTACCGGGAATGGAAAACGGGAGAATTTGACAGAAAATGGGAATTGGGGCCCGCTGCGGCAGAACGGGGACAGCGCGAAAGAGGAGCACCCGAACGGGTGCTCCCCTTTTTTTGTTTCTCACGCAAAATAGCCCTTGATCTCCATCACGGCCTTACGATGCAGAACAGGCCGAAGGCCAGGATCAGCGTGCCGCCCAGCTTCTTTTTCTGCTTCACCTGGAACATCATGATACCCACCATGATCATGGACAAGCCCAGCAGCACCATGGACAGACCGGGATGTACAGCACGTTCATCTTCCGCAGCAGCCACAGCAGCAAGGCCAGGACCAGCAGCACGATGGATATGTTTTTCTTCGTATTCATGGACATTGGCGTTTCTCTCCTCCCTTGGGACGCGGCGCGCCCACTGGTTTGATTGTAGCGGAAAAGCGGACAGAATACAAGGGCAATTTACCGCCCCAGCAGCACTTTCGCCTTGAGGATCGCCGCCACGGTCTTGGCATCGGTCAGCTCGCCGGACATACACAGCTCCACCGCCTCGTCGAAGGGCACGCGCACCGTCTCCAAAAACTCGTCCGCGTCCGGATGCGTCTCGCCGAAGGTCAGCTCACAGGCCAGGAACAGGTACAGCGTCTCGCCATAGCAGCCGGGAGAAGCGATCAGCGCCCCCCAGGTCCGTCCACGCCCTCCGCCGTGGCCCCGATCTCCTCCTTCAGCTCCCGCTGGGCCGTGACGAAGGGGGTCCTCGCCCGGCTCCCGTTTGCCGGCGGGTATCTCCGTCAGCACCCGGGAAAAGGCGTAGCGGTACTGCTTCACCAGCAGCACGTCGTCGCCGTCCAGGGCCAGAATGCCCACGCCGCCGGGGTGCTCCACCACCTCGCGGACACCCTCTTTCCCGTTGGGCAGGCGTACCCTGTCCTCCCGCACGCGCAGAATGCGGCCGCGGTAGACCTCACGGCTCTCCAGCGTTTTCTCAGTCATATCCATAGAAGCGTCTCCCTTCGTTTTTTGTCCCAGTATAGCACAGAAAGTTCAAAATTACCACCCCTCTATCCCCCCTTGCGCGATGCGAGAAAATATGGTATACTATCGTTCACGTTACCGGAAGGAGGTGTCTCCATGGACAAGTCCGGCACCAAGACCATCGCCCAGAACCGCAAGGCGTACCACGACTACTTCGTGGAGGACCGCTACGAGGCGGGCATCGAGCTGTTCGGTACGGAAGTCAAGTCCATCCGGGCCGGCACGCTGAACCTGAAGGACACCTTCTGCGTTGCCAAGGATGGCGAGGTGTACGCCTACAGCTTTCACATCTCCCCCTACGACCACGGCAACATCTTCAACCGCGACCCGGACCGGCCCAAGCGGCTGCTGATGCACAAGCGGGAGATACGGAAGCTCCACGACCTGCAGAAGCAGGAGGGCTATGCGCTGATCCCGCTGTCGGTCTATTTCAAGGACAGCCGGGTGAAGATAGAGCTGGGCCTGTGCAAGGGCAAAAAGACCTATGACAAGCGGGAGGCCGTGGCCAAACGGGACGCCAAGCGGGAGATGGACCGCGCCATGCGG
>VOFC01000287.1_pt1 | contig 12000 bp, 11 predicted proteins | sample 5384161 | NCBI WGS metagenome assembly VOFC01 (sample SAMN12384722, study PRJNA508395) | human gut metagenome | isolation source: healthy gut B | host: Homo sapiens | reverse complement strand
GGAGTGGCTTTGTTAAGTCCGTTAAATATAAAGAATGCCGCAATTGCAACAACGAGTGCAACCGCAATGCCGCACGCTGTAATTATAAACGGTGTCTTTGACTTTTTCTTTGGAATCGGCTGTGCATACTGTGGCTGAACGCCCTGATTGTTATAATCATAAGAATATCCGCCCTGCTGACCGTTCTGATACTGATTATATCCGCCCTGTGCATTAACTGTCTGATACTGCGGTGCGGAATAATCATTTGCAGGCATCTGATTATATGCGTCAGTCTGATGATTTTCAACAGGCTGTGTCTGCTCATTCGAACATTCATATCGGCAGTCTGTTCAACCGACTGATTTTCTGCAATCGGCTGTTCGTTCTGTACAGCTGATTCCTGTACGGGTACAGGCGCTCCGCAATCGGCACAAAACTTTTCATTAGGCAATAACTGTCTTCCGCAATTTTTACAAAACATACTTCTTCTCCTGTTCAACAAAAAATAATTTCGAGGAAAACCCTTTACAACAGCAAATTCAACCATATTATCTGTTTATTTTTTATTGTACTGTTTTTTCTTCTTCAAGTCAACTGATATTTAAAAATCAGTGTTTTTTTTACATAAAAGATATACTGAATACAGAAGATGTTACTGAGGATAGATTCGTATAATCATTCTCGGTGACTATTTGTCAAGTTTTCATTGACAAATTACGACACAAATTGTATATTATAAGTAAGGGAGCTGACAAGTTAGTCGGCTGAGAGGAGGCTGAATGCCTCGACCTATGACCTGATTTGGATAATGGCAACGGAGGGAAACAGCGAGCCTTTACGGACACACCTTTTTTGTTGGTGTGTCCGTTTTATTTTTAAAAGGAGAATCCGCTATGATTGGAAATTGTCTTGAAAATGTAAGAAAAAAATGTACCGCTTGTACACAACATCACAAACTATGTAACAGTAAATGATGTTGCAAATGTACTTCTCGCTTGCGGAGGAAGTCCGATTATGTCAGACGAACCCGATGATGTTGCCGACATCACAAGCATTTGCGGCGGTCTTAACATCAACATCGGTACACTTAACAAAAAACTCAATTGAGGGTATGTTCATTGCAGGCAAAAAGCTAATGAACTTTCTCACAAGATTCTACTTGATCCTGTCGGCGCAGGCGCAAGCAAGCTCCGCACAGACACAGCGGTTAAGCTTGCAAAAAGAAATCAAATTTGATGTTATCAGAGGTAACATCTCGGAAATCAAAACTCTTGCACTCGGAAGCGGCACAACAAAGGGTGTTGATGCCGATGTATCGGATGCGGTAACAGAAGAAAATCTCGATAACGCAGTTGCATTTGTAAAGGATTATGCCAAAAAGTCGGGATGCGTAATTGCAATCACAGGTGCTATTGACCTTGTAAGTGACGGCGAAAAGTGCTATGTAATTCGCAACGGCCGTCCCGAGATGAGCAAAATCACAGGAACAGGCTGTCAGCTTTCGGGTATGACAACTGCATTTATCGTTGCAAACCCCGACAATGTTCTTGAGGCAACTGCCGCAGCAGTTTGTACAATGGGACTTGCAGGCGAAATCGCTTTTGCAAATATGGCAGAAACAGACGGCAACTCAACATACCGCAACCGAATTATTGACGCTATCTATAATATGGATGCCGAAACACTGAAAAAGGAGCAAAATATGAATTGCGATAAAAAAGATTTGTTGCTCTATGCCGTAACCGACAGGGCATGGCTTAACGGTGAAACACTTTGCAGTCAGGTTGAAAAAGGCTATTAAAGGCGGTGCAACATTCATTCAGTTAAGAGAAAAAAAATCTTGACCAAAAGCATTTTCTTGAAGAGGCTCTTGAAATTCAGAAACTCTGCAAAAAGTACAATGTTCCGTTCGTAATCAATGACAATGTAGAAATTGCAAAAGAAATTGACGCTGACGGTGTTCATGTCGGTCAGAGTGATATGGAGGCAGGCAATGTCCGCAAGATTCTCGGTGACGACAAAATCATCGGTGTTTCGGCTCAGACTGTTGAACAGGCTCTTCTTGCTCAGAAGCACGGAGCAGATTATCTCGGAGTCGGAGCAGTTTTCAAAACAGGCTCAAAGGACGATGCAGACGATGTTTCACACGATGAACTTCAGAAAATCTGTGAGGCTGTTGACATTCCTGTAATCGCAATCGGCGGAATCAGCTCCAAAAATGTTACGGAACTCAAGGGCAGAGGTATCGTAGGCATTGCCGTTATCAGTGCTATTTTCGCTCAGCCCGATATTACAAAGGCAACAGCAGAGCTTAAAGCACTTACGGAAAAGACGGTTGCAAATGATTAAATCTGCAATATTTGATGTTGACGGCACACTTCTCGATTCAATGAAGATATGGGATAACGCAGGAGAGCGTTACCTCTCGTCTGTCGGCAAAACAGCCGAAAACGGACTTTCCGAAAAGCTCTGTGATATGAGTCTGACGGAGGGTGCGGAGTATATGAAAAAAAGCAGTATGCTCTTTCCTTTTCAACTGATGAAATAGTTTCGGGTGTGCTGAAAATCATTGAAGATTTTTACTTTTATGAGGTCGGTTTAAAAAACGGTACAAAAGAAATTTTGCAGTTTTGGAATCGAACAATATCAAAATGATTATTGCAACATCAAGCGACAAAACACATATTAAAAAGGCATTTGAAAGGCTCGGTATTCTAAAATATTTTACGGACATTGTGACCTGTTCACAAATCGGAAAAACAAAACAAGTCCCGACATTTACCTTGCCTGTGCAGATAAACTCGGAACAGCTCCGAGTGAAACGCTTGTATTCGAGGATGCTGTTTTTGCCGCAGAAACTGCTCACAAGGCAGGTTTCAAAACGGTGGGAGTGTATGACGAATCGAGCAGGAATGACAAAAACAGAATAAAAGCCGTTTGCGATTACTACGCAGACAGCTTTGAAAAAGCGGCAGATTGGGGGCACCACCTTTTGTCGCTGTAAAAAATTAATGCAAAGAGGAGATTAAAATGAAAACAGCATTAACAATCGCTGGTAGTGACTGCAGCGGAGGCGCCGGTATTCAAGCGGATATCAAAACTATGATAACAAACGGTGTTTATGCCATGAGCGCAATCACCGCACTTACCGCACAGAACACAACCGGCGTTACGGCAATTATGGAATCCACACCCGAATTTCTGGGTGAACAGCTTGAAAGTATCTTTACGGATATTTATCCCGATGCCGTAAAAATCGGAATGGTTTCTTCATCAAGCCTTATCAAAACAATTTCGGACAAGCTGAAAAAGTACGATGCAAAAAATATTGTTGTCGATCCGGTTATGGTGGCAACAAGCGGAGCAAAGCTTATCAGCGACGAGGCGGTAAGCACTCTCAAAGAGCATCTCTTTCCGCTTGCAACAGTTCTTACACCGAATATTCCGGAGGCGGAAGTTCTCTCTGAAATGAAAATTTCAAATGAGGAAGAAATGATAAAAGCCGCTGAAATAATCAGCGAAAAGTACGGTTGTGCGGTTCTCTGCAAGGGCGGACATCAGATTAACGATGCAAACGATTTGCTCTTTAAAGACGGCACCTACACATGGTACAACGGCAAAAGAATCAACAATCCCAACACACACGGAACAGGCTGTACACTTTCAAGTGCAATAGCCGCTAATCTAGCAAAAGGCTTTGACCTTGACGCTTCCGTAAAGCGTGCAAAGGATTATATTTCAGGCGCACTTGCGGCAATGCTTGACCTCGGCAAAGGCAGCGGTCCCATGAACCACGCTTTTGACATTCAAAGTAAATTTACAAAAGAAAATTCGGAGGCAGAGCAATGAAAAAAGCAGACAAGTGTATTTGAAAACAGTTTGATATGGTTCGGAGCAGGCGTTTCAATCGCCGAAATTCTCACAGGTACATACTTTGCTCCGTTAGGTTTTGAAAAGGGCATTTTAGCCGTAATCATCGGTCACATAATCGGATGTGCAATGCTCTTTTGTGCAGGACTCATCGGCGGTAAGTGCCGTAAAAGCTCAATGGAAACCGTAAAAATGAGCTTTGGCAACAAGGGCGGACTTCTTTTCTCTGTCCTCAATGTTATTCAGCTTGTCGGCTGGACAGCCATTATGATTTATGACGGCTCACTTTCCGTGAACAGTATTCTGAATATGGGCGACACAGGCAGGTGGATTGCCTGTATCGTAATCGGTGCATTGATTGTACTTTGGATTCTTGTCGGTATTTCAAACCTCGGCAAGCTCAACACAATCGCAATGGCGGCACTGTTCATTCTCACAATCGTGATGTGTTTCTTTATTTTCGAAAACGGCAACGGTATGGGTGCGGCAGGCGATGACTCAATGTCATTCGGTGCGGCAGTTGAGCTTTCTGTAGCAATGCCGCTTTCATGGTTACCGCTCATCAGCGACTACACAAGAGAGGCGGAAAAAGCCGTTCAAGGCAACTCTCGCAAGCACACTTGTTTACGGTGCGGTAAGCTGTTGGATGTACATAATCGGTATGAGTGCATCTATCCTTACAGGCGAAAGCGATATTGCAAAAATCATGCTTAAATCAGGACTCAGCATTGCAGGTCTTGTAATTGTAATTCTTTCAACAGTTACAACAACCTTTCTTGACGCTTATTCGGCAGGAATTTCGAGTGAGTCGATATTCTCAAAACTCAAAGGAAAATATGTTGCCGTTGCAGTAACAATAGTAGGTGTAATCGCCGCAATTGTTTATCCTATGGATGACATTACCGATTTTCTCTATCTCATCGGTTCGGTATTTGCTCCGATGATTGCCATTCAGATTGCAGACTTTTTCATTCTCAAAAAGACAGAGCAAACAAAGCCGTTGACATCTGCAACATCATAGTATGGCTTGCAGGCTTTGCGGCATATCGTTTCCTGATGAATGTTGACATTATCGTCGGCAACACCCTGCCCGATATGGTTTTCACAATCATCCTCTGCGTCATAGTTACCAAAATCGCAGACAAAATTACTTCAAAATCCCAAAAAGCGTAATCGCTTACAACAAAAGTCAAATCCCCGTCAGATTTCTCCGACGGGGATTTTTACATTAATTTTCGTTATTATATTTTAAAATATCATCATAAGCAATCAGGCTGACATTTCCGAGTTCATTTGCCTTATCAATGCAACCCTTTGTAAAACCGGACTTTGAAAAAATATAAAAATGCTTTTTGCCGAAATTAAAAAGCTTACTGTGTTCAACAAGTGTTTCAAGAATACCGAGGTCAACACTTTCATTACGCCACTTACATTCACCAAAAGAGCCGTATTTTTATCTGCCGAGCCGATTATATCAATTTCCTCCTGTTGTCTTGTTTTTGGATTTGTTCCCCACCATCTGCCGATATCCGTAAAATCAATTTCGGAATCACCGTTCAGCAACCTTTTCCACAAATACTGCTTGCAGATTTCCTCAAACACAGCACCCATATAATCCGACAAATACGGTGCAATTCGACTGTACGCAAGTTCAACCGCACCTCTTGAAATTATCGAAGAATTTTCCGGCACAAAACGATACCAAAATCTGAACATATTATCCTCAATAGAATAAATTGTTTTTCTTTGTGGATTTTTCACCGTACGGCACTTCTTTTCTCACAATTCCGCAGAGCAACAAGATTCTTGACATAAGCAACACAAGTGCTTGAGGTTTCTCCAACCTTTGTTGAAATCTCCGATATTTTGATGCACCCGTAGCAATTGCCGTAATCACGGCATTATAAATAGCCGGTTCTCTTACCTCTTGTTTCAAAAGATTGTTAGGTTCTTCATACAGAGCCGATACAGGATTCAGAAAAATATTTTTTATATTATCCTCTATTGAAATTTTGTTGTTAATCTGCAAGAGATATTGCGGTGTACCTCCCACAAGCCCGTAGGCAAGCGCCTTATCTTCAGGTGACATCCCGTTAAAATACTCACAAGCCTCACAAAATTCAAACGGCAAAATCTTAAACTGAGCCGTTCTTCTGCCATACAAAGGAGCTTTGTATGCAAGCACATGGTCCTCAATATATGACATTGATGAACCGCAGAGAATAAGAAACAACTTTGAACTGTCTTTATATTTGTCAATTAACATTTGCAGTGTTGATGCAAGACTTCTTGATGCCCTTGCTACATACGGATATTCGTCAAGGCAAAGGACGATTCTTTTGTTCTCTGACAATTTAAAAACATATTCAAGTGCCGACTGAAAGTTTGAAAAAGCAGTATCCGTTTTCATTCCTGTTGAAAATTCAAGAATACACTCGCTCAAATTTTCAAGATTTTGCTTTGCATTTGTTTCAACTCCTGTGAAACAAATTGCGTTTTTATCCTTGACAAACTCGTTTATGATAGCCGTTTTTCCTACACGGCGGCGACCGTATATGACGGCAAATTCAAATTTTCCGCTGTTATACAATCTGTTAAGCTGTAAAAGCTCATTCTTTCTGCCTATAAACAAAATTCTCACCTCTGACCGTTTGCAAATTACTCATTTACGATTTAGTTATTTACGATTAACTAAATTATAAACCACTGTTTTTACTAAGTCAAGATTATTTTGCAATTTAGTTGGTTACGATTAACTAAATCGTGATAAAGTTATATTTTTTATATGTTGTAAAAATATGTCACCAAAGAAAATTTCGGTATAAAAAACTGTATGAATCAAACAATATTACTGCAAATAATTTGCTGAATATGTATCAGACAAAGGGCAAAATTGTCCGAAGGGAGTTTTTAATATGAAAGCAACAGGAATCGTCAGAAGAATCGACGATCTCGGAAGAGTGGTTATACCGAAAGAAATCAGGCGGACGCTTCGTATTCGTGAGGGAGACCCCCATCATAAAACGTTGACACCGTTTGAAAAGTACTGTATTGCAATGCTTCGCTTCGCCGAACGCTGCATTTACAAATAAATCAAACGGAGGAAAAGACAATGACAATTTACGAAAAACAAGGCGGTACATATCGCAAGGTGGGAGATTATCGCTTGCCAAATCTCAAACTCAACACAGAGCAAAACGCCCAAATAGGCGTGTGGGGAATGAGGCACAAGCGATACTTGAAACAACGTCACAAAGTGATTTATTACAATCTTTTGACGGCAGGCATACTTAATTCATATCTTGCCGAAATCGACCAAAGAGCAAAATTGCTATTCGACGAAACAGTAAAATCACTTGCCAAAAAGGAAAATGTTACCGAAAAACTCAAAGAAACCGATATGATGTTGTGGGTGCAAAAGATGAATAATATCCGCAACCGAGCAGCGGAAATTGTGAATGGTGAAGTGATATACCACATCTAAATTACTTAAAGAAGAGTATCGTTTTGATATTCTTCTTTTTTTCATTTGCTGTTAAATCTAAAATGTAGTATAATAAAAATATTGATTCAACATCTAAAGGGTGATAGTTTGAATACAAAGAGTAATATGATAATTGCAAACGGAAGAATAGTTACTCCTGATATAAAGTTTTGTAATTATAACAACACAACTCATAAGTACGATATAATTTTTAATAACGGTAAAGTGTACAGTTACAACTATAATAATGTTACTTGGTTAAAAAAAACCTATCGCTATTAATCCTAATACCGTTAAAATAACTCACGGTGAAAATGAATTATTTAACATTGAAGCAATCTACTTATTTGAAAATTCATACAGAAATTATTATCATATTTGTTTTGACAATGGTAAGGAAAGTGATTACTTAGGTTCTGATTTACAAATTGACCATTCTTGTTTAGATAATAGCACCGTTAAAAGTGTTCTTGAATATTTCAAACAAATAGCTGATTTAGCTGAGTTAAAGGCTGATGACGGAACTAAACTACTTTCAAAACAATATGAGAAAATTGACTATTTATCAACTGACTCGGCATTAGCTTCATACTTATCTCCAAACGATTTCAGTTTGAATAGCTTTAATAAAAATATAATCCCTATTTTTCCTTTTGGTTGTAATGCAAGTCAGTATAAAGCTGTAAAAAATGCTTTAGAAAATCAAGTTAGTGTAATTGAGGACCACCGGGTACAGGAAAAACACAGACAATTCTAAATATCATTGCTAACCTACTTGTTGACGGAAAATCTGTTCAGATTGTATCAAATAACAATTCCGCAACACTTAATGTATTTGAAAAGCTAAATTCGGATAAGTATAACCTTGGTTTTCTTGTTGCTCCTTTGGGCAGTTCTAAAAATAAAAACGAATTTATTAAATCCCAAATGTATGAATATCCAAACATTTCATCTTGGAAGAGTGACGAAAATATTTCTTTGCAGCAAGTACAGGAATGTTCAAATGAGCTTAAGGATATATTTGAAAAACAAGAAAAGATTGGCAAATGCCCGAATTGAACTTCAAAACCTTACAGTCGAAAAAGAACATTTTGATGTTTATATTTCTGAAACAACTACCGAAAATGAAGTTCGTATAAAGAAAAATATTAAATCTTTTGACTTAATGACTTTATGGCAAGAGTGCTTATATATAGCTGAAAAAGAAAGCAAAATTTCTTTTTGGTTTAAGCTAAAAGGACTTCTAAAATACAGAATTTTTGATTGGAAGTTTTATGACCAAGACATCTCAAAAATTATAACTGCCTTTCAAAAAATGTACTACACTTGTAAAGGCCAAGAATTAACCAATGAAATATCTTCCCTTGAAAACGAATTGAAAGTAAAAAAGGCATATGACTTAATGACTAAATTGACTGATATGTCAATGAGTTTTCTCAAAAACAAATTATTTTTAAAATACGGAAATTCAAAAAGAAGAAAGAAATTTTCAATCGATGATCTTTGGAAAAATCCACAGGAATTTCTTAATGAATATCCTATAGTATTAAGCACAACATTTTCTTCAAGGAGTTCACTTGGCAAAAACGCAAAATTTGATTATATAATAATGGACGAAGCGTCTCAGGTTGATGTCACAACCGGAGCATTAGCTCTATCGTGTGCAAAGAATGCGGTAATAGTGGGTGATACAAAACAGTTGCCGAATGTTATCACAGAAGACATCAAAAATCGAGCGAATTCTATATTCGAATCTTTTAATATTTCAAGTTCATACAATTATACTGAAAATAGCTTTCTTCAATCAATTTGCAGAGCTATTCCTAATGTCTCTAATACACTTCTTCGTGAACATTACCGTTGCCATCCTAAAATTATTAACTTTTGTAATGAAAAATTTTATGGTGGCAATCTTGTTATAATGACAAAAGATAACGGTGAAAACGATGTTCTTTCTGTTATAAAAACAGTTGAAGGAAAACACACAAGAGAGCGGATGAATCTGCGACAGATTGAAGTTGTTAAAGATGAAGTGCTTCCGAAACTAAATTTTGAATCAAAAGAAATCGGTATTATTGCACCATACAATAATCAAGTTAATAAACTGAAAAGTGAAATTGATAATCAACAAATTGATATTGCAACCATACACAAATTTCAGGGCAGAGAAAAGGATGCAATAATTATTACAACTGTTGATGATGAAGTGACTGAATTTTCTGATGATCCTTTTATGCTTAATGTTGCAGTTTCCCGTGCAAAAAAGAGCTTTGTCTTGTTGTTTCAGGCAACAAACAACCGAATGATAGCAATATCGGTGATTTGGTTTCATACATTGAATACAACAATTTCACAGTTACGGAAAGCAAAATTTATTCAGTTTTTGATTTTCTTTATACTGATTATACCAAGAGTCGATTTGAGTTTTTTGCAAAAGCACAAACGAATTTCAGAATACGATTCTGAAAATTTAATGTTTGCTCTTATCGAAAATGTACTCGAAGAACAAGATTTAATTGGTTTAAGTGTGATATGTCATCAACCGTTAAATATGTTAATCCGTGACCCACAGTTGTTAAATGATGAAGAGTGCAAGTATGCAATGAATAGTGCTACACACTTGGATTTTCTGATATACAGCAGGATTAGTAAGAAGCCCGTTTTAGCTGTTGAAGTTGATGGTTATCATTATCATAAGGCTGGAACAAAACAAGCAGAGCGAGATTTATTGAAGAATCACATTTTAGATTTGTATAAAATTCCTTATGTCCGTTTTGCTACAAACGGAAGCCGAGAGAAAGAAATCTTGACCGAAAAACTTAAACAACTGTCTTAGAAAAAAACTAAAAAATTTCAGTTTTAAATTTACTATATAGCTATATAAAAGTTTAAAGGCGAGAGCAGAAATGCCCTCGCCTTTGTTGTGTAATGTAGAATTTAAAATGCGTGTGTAATCTTAGCGAGCAGACCATTTATACTCCCATAGTCGTAAAACGGTAAAACTGCCTCGCCCGTGTAAACTTAGCGAGCAGTGTATTTGTACTCCCACCGTCGCCAAATACCTCGTTAGGGACACCCTAAGACCTGAGTGTTTTAGAAAATTATGTTTAAAATATAAGTCTTTCCCCAAATTTAGATATAACTTCATCACTATCTTTTCCTGAGATAATTTTACCTGTCGCCTTTTCGATAGCATCAAGTAATAACTTTGCTCTTAAAACAATGTGCTTTTCAAAGTCGTTTGACCTTGCTGCACTAACATCTATAAGATGAGTTTGTAAATAATCGTTCAAAGAATTATAATCAACTTGTCCTTTTTCTTCAATCTTTTTTAGATATTCACTCGGTGCTACTCCACCAATCTCTCTATTAGTAGAGTAAGAAATAGGTGTTTTGTTTACAACTGAATTCCATTTTTCTTTAGATAGATTATTCTTTTCGCAATAACTTCTTGGAAAAATATGATGAATGTCAATGTTTTCAGATTTGTATACTGTAAAATCCATTTCTCGACCACTAATGAAGTCTTTGCAATGGTTCTTAAGTATTAATGCCATTATACCTTTATAGGCAGCCGATTGCCTCGATTGTAAAGTGAGTAATCTTGTAGGATTGAAATAAGATTCCTGAATTGTCTTAGGTACATTTCCATTATTTTCAATCCAATTCATAACACCAACTACATCATTAACATACCTCGTTTCGTTTGCTCCACCATAAAGTTCGCCAAAAACACCACACCAGTACCATTGCCTAATTTTATTTTTAATATTGGTGCCTTTTATGCGATTCCCATTAGACAATAATGTACATAGAGCAGCAAGCGGAATTAGTTGTGTTGAATAAGGCAGGTCTTTATTTGAAAAAACTCTTTCTTCCTGCAATATTTTTTCTGCTTCAACAAACCCCTCAGATAACGCATCTGCAAAATTATTATAATCTTTCAAAGATAGATTTAATACATCTTTCTTTTTACAACTAACTGTACCGCCTTTCTTATATGTTGAAAGCAAAGTACAAGCTGTTAAAAAGTCTGTTGCTGTTATACAAGATAACAAATCTCCATCAAAATATTTTGCTTTTCTTTCTTCCCAATCTTTTCTTAGTTCAAAATCGTCCATTGCAAAAATTGCAGTAACTAATTCAAAAACAGTAAGAGAAACGCCACCGGTGTTTACATTTTCAAAAACTTGGCATACCGCTTCTTTGGGTGTATCTTTGCCCAAACTTATCACAGGAATTTTATACTGTAATGTTTGCATAATGATTTTCTTATTGAATTCCGTAAATTCTTTAATGATTTCCTGATTGTAGTTGTAAAAAGCATAATATTCATTTTGCCAATTTTGTTCTTCCGGAAAATCAAGAATTAAGTTAAGAGGAAACATTTTATTCTCAAATTCTTTTGTCCTATCTGACAAATCTAATTCAATATCCCTGCCGAAATTTGAAGTGATAATTCTTGTTTCTGGAACTGAAAATATTGCATCTACTCTATCACAATTAGGATCACATGCCTTTTTAATATCTATATAGTAATAGCGGAATATTTTCTTACCTTTGTCAGTTCTTGTATGTACAGCGTTTCTACTGTAAAGAGATGAATAAATTGATGTTAATCTTTGCTGTCCGTCAAGTATCAATTCTGTTGGGATTACATCAGT
>VOFC01000275.1_pt1 | contig 12000 bp, 22 predicted proteins | sample 5384161 | NCBI WGS metagenome assembly VOFC01 (sample SAMN12384722, study PRJNA508395) | human gut metagenome | isolation source: healthy gut B | host: Homo sapiens | reverse complement strand
TTCCGCTCCAGCTCCGCCAGTGACTGCACAGCCAGCTCATTGTCCTCCGCCAGCGAGGAAATGAAGCTGTAGCCGCCGTCCGCGCCAACCACAGCGTGTCGCCGGTAAAAAGGTACTTATCGTCAATGAGGTAGACCATATGTCCCCATGTATGACCGGGAACCAGAAAACACTCGATCCTGACGCCGTCGATGTCGATGGCCTCATCGTCGTGCAGCAGCACTTTTTCATTGTTGATCGTGACCTGCGGCAATTTATAGAGATGATAGATGACTTTTCGCCGCACCTCGCCGGTGAGATACCGGTTTTCGATCTCGCCGATGTACAGCTTCGCATTCCGGAACAGCCCCGGACTGTCTGCTTCCACCGCACCCACATGGTCGGTGTCCTGATGGGTGATAAGAATATGGTGTATCGACTTCGGATCAATCCCAAGCCAGCCCATTTTTTCGGCAAGGCGGTCGTAGTTATAGCCCGCATCGATCATAATGGTCGTATCGCCTTTGCGGTAGAAGAAGATGTTCGCCACCCATTCGCGCATCCAGCCGGTGTTCAAAGGCAAGATCTCCTTGTCGATCCATTGCCGGTTTTCGACATGATCGCACCTCATTTCTGTGCTGTGATGCACATACAGACCTGCATTTCTGTCCCAGTACAAAGCCATCATAATCCTCTGCCAATGACAAAAATCGTTTACCGTATCCTCAAACACGCAGCGATTGCGGTCATTGCACTTGTGACAGGCGATACAGCCGGAAATCGGCTTATTGCCAATCCAGAACGTATCGGTATCAATCCCGTTCTGATTGAGTGCCTCCGACACCGCACACAGTGCTGTATAGGTGCAGCCTTCCCGGTGAGGGCTGCCATTTACAAGCAATACCTTCATGATTCATTCTCCTCCTTGGTGTGAGACAAGACCCAGTTTAAAACATCATATTCCCCAAAAACCACATTGCCGCCGCCATGATAATTGCTGGTAACGCCCCGCTGAGCGAACCATTCGTCATTTGGTGTCTGGATCTGAAGAACATTGCTGATCTGCTCCTCGCTCCATCCAGCTTCCTCATAGGCATCATGGAGACTGTTGTAAGCACTCCATGCCCGCTGGGAACCATAATACTCATCATGTTCTGCCATAAAAATATAGACAGCCGTGCCATTTTCCGCAATGGGCGCATAGTCCCCATCCCACTGAGATGCTCCGTGGAGATAGGCTGCATAGAGGTCCGGGCGCATAGATACTGCCTGGGACATGGTTTCCCCGCCAGCGGAATAGCCCGCAGCATACACCCGAGACACATCCACAGAAAAGTTAGCAAGGAAATATTCCGTCAGCTCAATGGCCTGCCGAGCCGACGTATCATGCCAATCCGTCAGCTGAGCAGACACAACGATCATATCCTCCTGAAGCTGCGTCCAGCATAGGAACCCATCCCCGTCCAGGTTCGAACCGGAAGATAATATCTGTAATGGATCGTCCCCGTTTCGCCCTCCAGAATCTGTTCTGCAATAATCCCTGTTTTCATGGACGATTTTTTCCTCGCCAGAGGAGATGGCACTGGCTGCATCAGTCTCCGGTTTTATTGTTTCCGATGGCTCAGAGGATACTGTTTCTTCCAGATGCACTTCAGCTGAAGGGAAAGCCGTACATCCGGTACTGTCTAAATTTCAGCCAAATCTGCCTTTATGTACTCCGCCATCTGGTGTGCGATTTCTCTGGTATTCCCATTGGAGACAGAGTAGTAAACAACCAGTATCCTGCTCATTGGGCTTTCCCCCTTTATACGATTCGCGTTTTGCCCATATTGGTGAGCATTTCCACTGTGGAAGGATCGTAATGGTCAAAGAACAGACTCTTTCCTTCATCCAGAGTGCGGATGGCCTCCATATCTGCTTCACTCAGGGAGAAGTCAAATACATTCAGGTTCTGTTCCATCCGCTCTTTGTGCGTGGATTTTGGGATCACGACTACATCGGACTGGATCAGAAACCGCAGGGCAGTCTGTGCAGCCGTTTTTTCCGTACTTTTCGCCAATTTCAACTAGTACCGGGTTGGTAAAACAGTTTTTCTTCCCTTCGGCAAAAGGGGCCCCATGCCTCGTGCTGCACACCGTACTTTTTCATGTATTCGTGCGCAGTTCGCTGTTGCTGAAACACATGGGTTTCCACCTGATTGACCATGGGTGCAATTTCTGCGAACTGACACAGATCGATCAGTCGGTCCGGGTAGAAGTTGGACACGCCAATAGCCCGCAGCTTTCCCTCTTTGTATGCTTCCTCCATGGCTCGGTATGCGCCGTAATAATCTCCAAAAGGCTGATGGATCAGCATCAGGTCAAGGTAGTCGGTTTTCAGCTTGTGCAGGGATTTGTCGATGGATGCCTTTGCCTTTTCATAACTGGCGTTGGACATCCAGATCTTGCTGGTGAGGAACAATTCCTCTCTGGGTACGCCACATTTCTGGATAGCATTGCCTACCGCTTCCTCGTTTCCGTAGGACTGAGCGGTATCAATCGCGCGATACCCCACTGAGATTGCATCCAGTACACAGCGCTCGCATTCTTCGTTCGAGACTTGGAAAACGCCGTATCCCAGTTTTGGCATTTTAACGTTGTTATTCAATAATACATATTCCATCATGGATAACTTCCTTTCTGTGGCTTCACTAACACCTATCCAGGCATTGCCTGGGTAATCTTTTTGTTTCTGATTTTATTGTAAAGGTTTCTGTAAGGTTACAGAAGTCTCGATTCGTTATAAAGTATTAACCTTTAGCTTTCCACTAATACGAAAACAAGGTACCTGTTGAAACAGATACCCTGCCTTGTAAAATCATTCTATTGATTAGACGAATATGCCCGTTTATGGCCGGGTGTAGCGCACCCATAACACATTCGGTACAACTGTCTGCACCTCTTTAAGATGAAATGCAGTCGGTTGCCAGGATGGCAGAAAATCAACTTGGGTAAAGGAACTGACACCGTTGCCGCCGTCGGCTACCGGGGCAATGACTAGACTCAACTCGTCCACCAAATTTTCAGCCAAAAACGATCCATTGACGATCCCGCCGCCCGCCAGCATCAGTTTGTTGATGCCAAACAGTCGATGCAGTTTCGCCAAAAGCAGAGTGCAGTTCAGTCGTTTCTCGCCGGCAAACAGATAGGAAACCCCTTGATTCTGTAAATAAGACAGGTATTCTGGAGCCACCTGCTCCGTCAGTGCCTCGATCACATGGGCGGCGGGGCTTTTTTTCGATGGACAATCCGGAATAGGCCAGCTGACCCTGTGGGTCCACTGCAACAATGAAATTGCCCATGGCCTTGCCTGTCGGGTTTACCCAATCCGCTCGGGGCGGAGTGGACATCACAGTGGGTAGCTGCCCCACCTTTCCCTCGGCATATCCCCCCAGCATGGTAGTTGTGCCGTATAAGGTGGCCTGACATCCGTAAAAACTTCGCAGTTCCCCATAGGCTTTTATCGCCGGAACTGTTTCAGGCACACCGAAAAACGTACCGTCAATCTTTCCGTCCAGAGAAGTGAGCATATGGCACACAACAAAAAGGGTGTTCCATCTTATTCCTTTCCATAGACATTTTTTGCCATCCGCAGAGCCGCCCACGCCTTGGGCCAGCCAGCATAGAAAGCAAGCTGGGTCAATGCCTCGCTCATCTCGGTGGCGGTTACACCGTTGGCCTTGGCCCGCTCAATATGATGAAGAAGGGATGTATCCAGAATTCCGCTGGCCATCAAGGCGGAGACGGTAATCAGGCTACGGTCACGGGGCGAGAGCTTATCCTCTCGCGACCAAACCTCTCCAAAGAGGACATCATCGTTTAATTCCGCAAATTTAGGGGCAAATTTGCTCATGGCATCTCTGCCTGCTGTTACTTTATCCATGATAATCCCATCCTTTCTATCGGATTTATTTTAATTTAGTATATTCTGCTTCATCTACCGGCTCCAGCCACTCGGCTTTGGAACCTGGAACGGAAATCGCTATATGGGCAAACCAACTGTCAGGAGCCGCCCCATGCCAGTGCTTTTACCTCGGGCGGAATGTTAACCACATCTCCAGGGTTCAATTCCTGAGCGGATTTGCCCCACTCCTGATAATAACCCCGACCCGCCGTACAAAGAAGGATCTGACCGCCGTTATGGTGGATGTGCCAGTTGTTCCGGCAACTGGGCTCAAAGGTCACGTTGGAAACAGACACGCCCATATCACTCAGGGGGCACAGATAACTGGCCCCGCTGAAATACTGCCCGGCCACCGTGTTGGGACTGCCCTGCGGGAACAGATTGTGAAATTCCTTATTCATATCATTCGCCCCCTTATTTCAACTTGCCGCCATCGCTGAACGCATTGCCCACACGCTCACCCAGCACATGGTACCCATTGTTGGCTGGCTCAAAAGAGATGGGCTGGAATTTGCTCATATCCAGCTTCCCATCGCTGTCCAATACGCTTTCGTCAATGCTCACATTCACAATCTGACCGATGATGTTGCCGTCCTCGCTCACTTTCAGGAGTTTGCACTCCAGAGCTACCGGCAGCTCATCGATGAGGGGCGCATCCACCGATTCGCTCTTGGTGCAATGGAAGCCAGACTTCTCCATCTTTTTCGGCTCATTATTTGCGGACACCATGCCAACATAGTCCGCAGAAACCGCATGGGCAGCGTCAGCAAAACTGACGGTAAACGCTCCCTTTGCCTGGATATTCTTGGTGGTCTTATGACCAGCGCTCAGACACAGTACTACCTTGTCTGCATCGTACAGGCCGCCCCATGCGGCATTCATGGCATCAGGATTGCCGTTTTCATCATAGGTGCCGATCACAAGCACCGGCAGCGGATAAAACCAGGATTTTGTTCCAAAATTCTTACGCATTGCGAATCCCTCCTTATTTCTGCTCGTCCACAGGCGGAACCATTTCCGCATACTTCTTCAGCATTTCCGGTGTACTGGTGTAATATCGCTTCTGCTTGTCCAAAGCAGTGATTTTAGCCATTTCATCATCTGTCAACGCAAAGTCAAACAGGTTGAAATTGTCTTTGATATGGGCCGGGTTCTTGGAGCCAGGGATCACGATATTGCCGGCCTGAATGTGCCAGCGCAGAATGACCTGGGCATTGCTCTTGCCATACTTTTGCCCAGCTCCGTAAACAGCGGCTCCTGCTGCAGGGCCTTGTCCCCATGTCCCAGGGGATACCATGCCTGGATGACGATGCCTTCTTTATCCAGAAATGACTTCAGTTCTTTCTCCTGCGAGTAGGGGTGCACCTCTGTTTGGAGCACGGCAGGCTTTACCTCACAGATGTCCAGAATCTCCTGCACCTGCTCCGGGGTAAAGTTGGAAAGGCCAATGGCGCGCACCTTGCCCTCTTTGTAGGCTTTCTCCATCAGCTTGTAACCGGCGATATAGTTTCCAGCGGGCTGGTGGATGAGCAGCAGGTCAATGTAGTCGGTTCCCAGACGCTGGAGCGTTTTTTTCTACCGCATCTTCCTGCTCATAAAAAACTGGGCCACAGTTTGGTTTCCAGAAAAATCTCATCTCTCGGAATCCCAGATTTCCTCATAGCCCGGCCAACGGCTTTTTCGTTCACATAGGCATTGGCCGTGTCAATCAGGCGGTATCCGCACTGAAGAGCGGAGAGGACGGATGTCTCCGCTTCATCCGGGGTAAGCAAAAGGTGCCAATGCCTGCCATGGGCATTTTGATTCCGTTGTTCAAAGTTGCGTATTCCATAAATAAATCCTCCTAAAAAGTGATTGCTTATTTGTACCGATACAAACAGTGTTTACCAAAATTTGTGGCTGGCGGTTCAATACACCAATGCCGTAAAGGAAAAAAGTGACCAACTTCCACCGTTTTTCATCCTGGGTGTACACTTCCGTCACCATAAAGTGGTGAGTGGTTTCCTTCCCGTCCAGCAGTAGGCTGTAATCGCAGTCAGTAAGCACCACTCCGGTATCTCCAAACAACTCAGCCTTCTGACTGTGGAAGGTAATATTCGTAGGTTGAAAGGCCCCACTGGTGTAAAATTCGATTTCCTTGTCCAGTTTGCAGGTGATGCCAATATGGACAAAGTTGCAGTCAGGATGAGCACAGGCTCGCATCCCCACTTCGTCGGCGTGTTCCATAGCTTCCCAAAACTGCCGAGATATATCAAGTAGCGTTTCGTTCATGAGCATACTCCTTCCGTTTATTTTAAAGGCGTTCCACCGAATACCGCAGACATATCCATATGATCCAGTGCGTCGTCCAGAGCGCGCACCTCACTGGGCGTCAAAAAACAGATGCGGCCCCAGCATTTTCTTTCATGCGATCTTCCTTGCGAGTGCCAGGGATGGGTACAATCCACGGGTGCTTACACAACATCCAGGCCATGGAGATTTGGGCCGAGGTTGCTCCTTTTTCCGCAGCCATATCTGCGAGCAGTTTCAAAAAAGTGCGGCATTTTGGTCCACAGCTTTGTCAGTGAACTGGGGCATAGCAGCACGGTAGTCGGTGGCGGCATCAAAGCGCTGCCCCTTGTCATATTGCCCGGTGAGGAAACCATTGGCCATAGGGGAAAAAAGCCACCAGGCCCACGTCCAATTCTTCCAAAATGGGGAATAACGGTTCATAATGCCGTGCCATCATAGAGTATCGGTTCTGTACCGCCGTCACCGGGCACACGGCATGAGCCCTCCGCAGGTAGTCTTCATTTGCCTCCGAGATGCCCCAGTGAGTAATTTTGCCTTCCTGGATCAGATCAGCCATCACCTCCGCCACAGTTTCCGGCTCTACGTTGGGGTCAATTCTGTGCTGATAATAAAGGTCGATGTAATCGGTTCCTAACCGTTTCAGACTGCCTTCCACAGATTTGCGGATGGTCTCCGGGCGGGAATCCGCCACCAGAGGCAATGGAACCTTTCCGCTCTCCTGGTCAAACCGCAGGCCAAATTTCGTGGCGATTACCGTATGATTCTTTACATCTGCCAGTGCCTTGCCCACCAGCGTTTCATTTACATGGGGGCGTCGGCGGTACCGTACACCTCAGCGGTATCAAAAAAAGTATAGCCCAAGTCAAAGGCGCGACGGATTAGACGGACAGCCTCTGCTTCCTCCGTAGGCGCACCGTAGGCATGAGAAAAGCCCATGCACCCCAGGCCTACAGCAGATACGTTCAAATCAGTGCCCAGTGTTCTCATCTGCATCATCTTTCTCTCCTTTGTGATTCTATTGTAATCCATTGCGAAAAAAAACAGAAGTCTCCATTGGTTATGGAGTGATAAGTCAAAGGTTTTAGCTTCTTCGGATTCCGGTATATTTCCTTGAGATTTTCAGAAAAGAGCAGGCTCTCCCGAAAGCGGAAGAACCTCCTGCTATACGGATAGTCATGAGGCAACCCGTGTTGTTAGTTATCATCTACATCTTCCGGCATAGTGAAATAGGCGATCAGAATATTGCTATCTGAGTTGGGACTGACTGTTTCCTGCTCCATGGTATTGGAAGAGGACTGTGTTGCATCCGAATCTGTTTCCGGGGGCTGGGCTGTGGAAGATTCTGTACTTGAAACCCGGTCGGGCCCCGAAGTCTCGCTGCTGCAAGCGGAAAAGCTTAAAAAGAAGTATTCCTGCAAGAAAAAAGGGAAAAATACGCTTCATAGGGGTCCTCCTTCCTGATTGTTATGACAGGCTCAGGCTATCCAGCCATTCCTGCATATCGCCCTCACTAACGCTGGAACGGAAACGCATTCCTTCCTGCCAGTCTCCGGTTCCGGCCAGTTCTGCCAGCAGTTGTCCGCTTTCACCCAAACCGGAGCTTGCCGAAGTGGCAAATGGAATCACTGTTTTGCCGGTAAAGTCATTCGCTTCCACAAACGTATCTACCGGCCATGCAGCAATGCCCCACCAGATCGGATAACCGATAAACACAGTATCATAGCTGTCCCAGTTCTCCACCGTGTCGCTCACCAGTTCCACATCCCGCAAAGACTCATCCGCATATTCCTGAGAAACCCGGCTGTCCTCATTGTTGTAGTTCAAATCTTCGTCCGTATAAGGATCAGCAGGTTCCAATTCAAACAGGTCGCCGCCGGTAATATCTGCAATGTAAGTAGCTGCCTGTTCGGTATTGCCAGTAGCAGAGAAGTAGACTACCAGTGTGTTACCAGCCTCCACTTCGGTTTCCCCTGGAAAGCCGGTTCCTGACTGGCGGCGGTGGACGATGTGTCGCTTGCTTCACTGGATGCAGGGAACGGAAGATTCCGGCGTACTGGATTCATTTGTGGAAGATGTGGTGTTTCCACAAGCAGCGAGACTCAACGCCATTGCAAAGCACAAGAAAATTGCAGTCAGTTTTTTCATAATGAGCATTCCTTTCCTGTATTAATCAGGGGCTCTTATTCATAGCATTCATGGAAAATTTCCAGAATCTCTTCATGGGTCATAGGCTTATAACTGCCCTGGGAAATACCACAGGAATCAGCGATTTCTTTTTAGTTGCCCCTTTTGTGCGCCCAGCTCCTTGAGGGTGGTTGGCAAGCCAATCTCTTGAATGAAGCTGGAAAGGGCATCGATACCGGCCAGAGCCAACGCTTCATCGGATTTTCCATCACGCTCAATTCCCCATACATTTTCGGCAAAACGGACAAACTTGCAGCCTTCCTTATACACATGACGGTAATACACCGGATGGATCACCGCCAGACCACAGCCGTGGTTGCAGTTGGTATAAGCGCCCAGCTGGTGCTCCATGTTGTGACATTCAAAGTCGCACTTTTTTCCCATCTTGATGAGTCGGTTTTCCGCCATGGTGGAATCCCACATCAGATTGGACCGAGCCGTGTAATCCTCCGGGCTGTCCATGGCAACACGCAGATTTCGGATCACACTACGCATCAGTGCCTCCATGATGTCATCGGAAACATTGTCCTCATTGGGCTGGCTGAAATAGGTCTCCATGATGTGGCTGAGGATGTCAAAGCTACCAGATGCCATCTGTTTGTTGGGTACAGAAAAGGTATAGGTGGGGTCCATCAGAGCAAATCGGGGATTGATAGCCGGATAATCCCGCCCTGTTTTTATCTTTCTCTCTTCATTGGTGATTACCGCGCCGCCGTTGCACTCGCTGCCAGTACCAGCCACAGTAACGACTACACCTAGAGGCAGCGGATCAAAGTCGATGACGCCGGGGTGAGCCCAGAAATCCTCCCAGATGTCCCCCGTCCTACCGGGCCGCCAGCGAGACAGCTTTGCAGCCGTCCATGGTGCTGCCTCCGACTACGGCCAGAATCATATCCGCTTGATTGTCCCGTGCCAGCCTTGCACCCTCCTGTACCTTGGCATAGGTGGGGTTGGACATGATGTCGGAGAACTCCACGATGGTCTTTCCAGCGCCTTTCAGAATGCCTGTGATTTCATCGTAGACACCATTGCGCTTGATGCTGCCGCCGCCATAGGCCAGCAGGATAGTCTGCGCATTTTTGGTCAGGCAGGCCAGATACTCTTTCACACAACCCTTGCCGAAATAGACCTTCGTGCTGTTTTGGAAAATAAAGTTGTTCATATCCATACTTCCTTTCTTAAAATTTCATGAATCATCGGTTACATTTGAGCTTTCCAAAAAGCAACAGCCTCATCAAGCCATCCTTCTGCTACCGTACCGGTTCCCAATCCGAATCCGTGGGGCAGTCCTGGATAATGATGAAACTCCGTTGGAATACCAAGGGTACTCATGGCGGTTAGGCGACGTTCCATGGTTCGCCAGTTTGCAATGCCATCGCTTTCTCCCACACAGGCGAAAGTTGGTGGATCGTTTTCCATATAATCACTGTGGCCCGTGTACTGCATAATTACTGCACTCGGCTGTAGAAGATCATCCTCTCAAATGCCGCCGGGCCATAGGACCCAAGCCACGCTGCCATACGGGCTCCGGCTGAACCGCCCCAGAGAGAGTATCCTTTCGTATCAACTTCCAGTAAATGGCTCTGTCATTTGATCCTTAGGCGCAAAGCCGGCTGATTCCTGCTGAAAATCTGCATCATCCAAAGATGCGGTGCTCTCTGCCGAGTGAGATTCACCGGAAGAAGTTGTCTCTGTTTGTCCAGGACTCGCACATCCTGCGAGGCACAGCAACAGACAAACCGTAGCTACCAGATTTCCTTTGCACCTTCATTTTGTCACCTGCCTTTTTCCTTTTCTGATTTCATTATAAAAAAAACGAGACTTCCACAGAAGTCTCGTTTCGTTATGTAGTATTTACCTTTGGTTATCACTTGTCCCGTCCAGTTTCTTTTTGCACCGCCCTTAGAAACTGCTTGACTACAGGGGAAGGATCTGGTGAATGGAGCAGGCCATAGGGAATTGTGTAACTCCAATCCACGGGTAAGATTTTCAAAAGCGGATGGACGTACTGCCACTTGGGCACCGCCATCAGCACACAATCGTTGTTTTCGCACTGGTTAAAGGCATTCAACAGCGGCGCAGGTTCAACATTGTTTCATCAAAGATACCCGCTATTACATCAATGTTCTGTCCCAAATTGGCCAGAATCTCCCGGGCGTTCTCAGGTGTATTGTCGAATGGCACCAGTTGAATTTAACTCTGGACACTCCTCCTGCAGTTTTGGCCACAGATCCACCAAAACCTGAGCTGGTGTCATGGATGATGTACCGATACGGATGATGTCTTCGCTCTTTTCATGACATTTTTTTTGCCCTGGTCACCGAATCTTTGCAATATTGGATGATGTATTTTGCGTCCTGTGCCAAAGATTTACCAGCCTCCGTCAGCTGAAGGCCACGATGGGTGCGCACAAAAAGCTGCAGATCCAGATTTTCCTCCAGCAGATTGATCTGTTTGATGACTGCCGGGGAAATAAACAATTTCTCCGCAGCTTTGTTGAAGCTACCGCATTCCGCTACACACAGGAAGGTTTCCAATTGAGGGTTATACATGGGAAATATCACTCCTTCCTTTTCTGTTTTTTCTTAAATCAGCAGGCTTTTGCGCCTCCTTGGGAATCATCCAGAACCGGCCAAATCTCTGCACGCCTTCGATCCGCCCTTCTTCACAGAGCTTCTGAATCCAGCGTTCTGATATATTCCACCGCTCAGACGCTTCTTTTACCGACATAATATCCATTGTTTCCTCCACGGTTTTCTTATTCCGTTGAAACATCTATGATATTATTATATCCGGATAAACGAAGTCTTTCAACTTGTTTTTTGTGAACCTTTTATGTACCCAGCCACAAACGGCTGGGTTTTTCTTTTGGTCAGTTAATAAGCCGGGGTTCCGTACCCATAGATTTCATAGTAACCAACCGGGTAACTGTTTTGACGGCAGCTGTCGCCGGAGTTGCCCTCGATGGTGTAGATGCGGCCATTCTCCACCTTCTCCACGATGCCAACATGATCAGAAGAACCATCCTGGCCGCCATCATCCCAATCGAAAAAGATAATGTCGCCAGGGCGCGGCTCATAGCTGTTGTCCTGCCACAGTCCGCGCTCCTGGAACCACGGCACACCCTGAGATGGTGTTGGCCTGCACGGAGTCCAACAGGTACTCCACGTTCTGAGTGATGGCGGTGGGATAGCCGTTGCGCTTACGGAACTGCCGCCATGCAGAGTTGAAGAACACACCGCTTTGCTCGTTCTCAAACACCACATGGAACTCGTCAAGGAACACATGGGTGCGCTTGCCTCGTTTCCAGTTAAGGGTGACACGGTTGAGAATGGTGTCGGTGATCACCAGCAGGCTATAAATTGCACTCACTATGGATTAACAGAACGCCTAAAAATAATCCATGTAAAGTAACAAATCAATAAAATTGCCAAAATCCCCATTGTTGCCCCTATTTGTAACATCAATGCACCAAACCCGATATAGGCTGAAATTTCTGCTGATATGGTTTGGATAAAGTAAGCTATTACAACAGCAGCTACAATGATTGCTGTGATAATTGGAAGCCCAAACCAAACACTTAATTGTTGCAAGATAAGTTTT
>VOFC01000259.1_pt1 | contig 12000 bp, 17 predicted proteins | sample 5384161 | NCBI WGS metagenome assembly VOFC01 (sample SAMN12384722, study PRJNA508395) | human gut metagenome | isolation source: healthy gut B | host: Homo sapiens | reverse complement strand
TTGTGAAGCCAATGCAGGTCGCAGGTTCATACTTTTTTCGCGTCCAGTTCCACGCCAGACAGGTTCCTATAGCTTCTGTAGCCGTCGCATTCGATTTTTGCACCTGCGCAACGGTTTTTGCCGATGACTTGCTGAAGTGTTTGCCGGTACGTCTTTTTTGACCTGCATCCGCGTGAACAAAGCCGCGCCATTTTCCGTTTTTGACAGCGCCACCACGATCTTCGCCTTGTCCGTCCCGCGACCACGTTTGCCGTTTCGTGTTGCTCCGCCCACATAGCCGTCGTCCATCTCAACGATGCCGGAAATATCTCCATATTTCTCGTCTCTTTGAGCCATCGCGCGACGAATTCTGTTACAATACCACGCCGACTCATAGCAGATGTTCAGCGTTGAACCATGGACGGCAGAAATGCCGCGTTTGTCTGTGGCACACAGATAGATCGCCAGAACAGACCGTCAACGGCAGATGTTGCGGTACGCTACCGTCCCCGCCAAACGGACGTTTGTTGCCGGCAGGCGCGCACTAGAACGCATTTGCGACCATTCCAACCTGGGAAATTCCGTACATTCGCATTGCATTTTCATCCCAGAAACATTATTAACCATAACCGCGCCATATTTGTCCTTCTCTGTGGAGCTTCCCGCCGGGACTTTGATTTGTAGATGCCGTACTTCATATCGAACAATAACTGTTCCTTGAGTGCTGGCTTTTTAAGCGCAGAAATATCCTGTTCTTAATTCCCGAAACGATACGGCTTCCGTCAAATGGTATCATGCCGTCAAAATTATAGAAACCGGTTTTTACTTGCCCTTGATAAGACTTCTATTATGTTGCTGCCATTTGTGCTGGAAGCGAATACCGAAAACAGGAACATAGTCAAAAGGAGACACGATACAATAAATAGACGTTTCAAAGTATGTTTCATTTGTTTGCCCTCTTTCTCTAATGACTCTGTACATATTTGTTCGACGAACAGAAAATGTTTATAATTTTAGAGAGGGAAAGGAATTAGCCTGTGATTTCAGAAACCTTAACTTTGCGGTCTTCACGAAGAGACGCGTTGCAGCGTCTGCTGCCGCGATTGCCGCGCGGGCAGCCTCGCCAGTCAGAAGCGGACGGAATTCGTCCGTCACCGGATCCCCGTGCATAATGCCATTAAAGAATTTCATTTCGTTCTTCATGATGCCGTGCAGCCACAGCGGCGGCTTTTTACCCGGATGGCCATACTGGATCGCGCCATCCATTTCCGTACTGTGATAGATCTGCGTTCTCTGGTCGTCCTCCTCCTTGGTTTCGTGAACGAGGTAGTGTTCCTCCTCGCCATCCGCAGTTTTGACGGTCATGCCGACATTGCACATATCAATTTTAATGTAGCCGTTTGTACCCCTGAATCAGTACATAATGCTCCGGATAGTGGAACGCAGAACCGTATTCCACGACAGCATAGGTACCATTTCCAAATTCCAGCAAGAGAAACAGCATATCGTCCTCGTCGCCAAACTGCTCGCCCTTATGCGCAACATTGCCGCCAGTCATGGTAACACGGGTTGCGGGTCCCATGATGAACTGGATGCAGTCCAGCTCGTGGATATGGTGATAAAGGTGACCACCGGATTTTGCGCGGATCTTCTTCCAGCTGATGGACGGCTGCGGCTCTTCCCAGCCGTTTCGTGCAGAGTGGCAATAGAGAACACGGCCGATTTTCCCCTCCGCAATCAGACGCTTTGTATGGCGTACCGCGCGGAAGAAGTTCATGACATGGCCTGCCATGAAGATCACACCGTTTTCTTTGCAGGCGCGTACCATTTCGTCGCAGTCCGCATAGCAAAGCGCGATCGGCTTTCACAGAAGACGTGCTTCTTATGACGTGCTGCTGTCAAAACCGGCTCTTTGTGCAGATAGTTCGGCGAAGCTACCAGCACAGCGTCGACATCATCACGCGAGCAGAGCTTATCCAAATCCGTTTCGACATCGCAGCCAAGCTCTTTTGCCACAGTCTCACCATTTTCTGGGTCATAAACTGCAACAATTTTTGCCCCCTCCTGCTCTTTCATAATGCGACCAAGTTCAGCACCGAAATATCCCGTACCGACAATTGCATATCCAATCGTTTTCATAACAATATCTCCTTTTATTTGATAGAGCCCTGTGCCAAACCGCCAGCAATGCGCTTCTGGATCAGCATGAAGAAAATTACAGAAGGAATTACAACAAGTGCAGATGCCGCCATCATAACGCCCCCAGTCCAGCACCTCTTGACCCATGAGTGATTTCAGTCCAACCGCAACGGTCATTTTGTCGCGGCTGTTGATCAAAATGAGTGAGAACAGGAACTCATTCCATACGTTGATAAATGTATAAATTGCCACGGCAACTACACCGGGTGCGACAATCGGCAAGACAACGCGACTAAATACTTGAAGCTTGTTCGCACCATCCATGTATGCGGCTTCTTCAATTTCAAGCGGGACTGTTTGGAAGAATCCAACCAAAAGCCAAATCGCATATGGGACAGAAATCGAAAGATACACAATAATCAGTCCAACGCGGCTGTTCACCAGCCCTGCTTTTGCCCATAATGATCGAATATGGGATCGCAAGCAAGATGGGAGGGGAACATATATGTCGTGATCAGGACCCTCGTCATAATCTTTCCAAATCTCGGGAAGAACCGAACAACACCATATGCACCAAGCGCAGAAATCAGAATAGCAATGATTGTTGTGCTTCCGGCAACAACAACACTGTTCATAATATTTTTGTGCCGAACTTTAGTTGCTCAAAAACAATTTTATAATACTCCAGCGAAAAGACCTGAGGGAAAATCGCAGTGGGATTCGCTGTCAGTTCGCCCTTGCTCTTTACAGAAGATACTAATATCCAAAACAGCGGAAACGCTGCCAAAAGCGCAAGAATTGTCAAATAGGTATAGGAGATCGTGTCGCCTAAGATACCGCGTCTAAAATGTTTACGCTTGTGCATCACTTCTCCTCCTCCCACTTGTTCAAAAGCCTAAAGTACTGCGCACACAATCAGCAGGAAGAGCAGCAACAGTACGGTAACTGCTGAAGATCGTCCAAGCTGCTTCAATCCCCAACCAATGTTATATGCATAAATCGGAACGGTCAGTGTTTTATTGGCCGGGCCGCCGCCGGTGATCAAGTAAATAATATCGAAGCTATTGAAAATCCAAATCGTGCGAAGCACAACCAACAATCCCACAACAGTACGAATATGCGGAACTGTAATGTGCCAGAAAGACTGGAATGTATTTGCACCATCAATTTGAGCTGCTTCATACTGATCTTTTGGTACGGTTTGCAGCGCTGACAGGATGTTGACCATGATCAGCGGCGAGCCGAACCAGATATTGATGAACACCAGCGTTGCAAACGCCAGATTTCCAGTCAAAAATTCCGGCGCGGTTGAGCATAGTCCGAGCTTGATCAGAAGATTCGGCAAAAAACCGTAAACGCCGTTCAAAAATCCACTTCCAGGAAAACGCCAAAACGATTGATGGAATCGCCCAGGGAATAATCAGGATTGTACGATAAATACTAGAGCCTTTTTTGATTCGGTTCAACGCCAATGCGCCGGTAAAACCGACTATTAACTGCCCCAGCAGAGAGAAAAAGGTCCATTTCAGGTCGTTCCAAAAGGCCGTCCAGAAATCCGGATCAGTCAACGTTTTAATATAATTATCAAAGCCGAGGAATCGATAAGTAGGCTTAATGAGATTTTTGTTTGTCAGACTATAGAAGATACTGGAAGTAACGGGATATAGCAGGAGTAAAATAACCACGGTGAGCGCGGGAAGAATAAACAGCCAACTGCTTGCTTTTGATGATAGCGTGCGCCTTCTTTTCACAATTTTGCAGACCTCCTTTGCTGCGCTAGAGATAAAGGAGGCGGGGAAGCCCCGCCTCCTGGGTCACCCAATAAAATCTTATTCTGCTGCTTCAAACAACTCATTTAGCTGTTTGTTGGCGGCTGCCGCAGCGTCTTCAACAGATGTGCCGTTCAGGACGATGTCCTGGAACATATTCTCGACGACACGCTGGTTTGCAAGGATGCCAGCCTCGACGCAGGGACCATATTCCATACCAATATAAGTGCCGTGGCTCAGAGCATCGCTAATCACACGCATTTCAGCTTCATACTTCTGAATCGTCGGATCCGCAAGGAACGTCGGATCATTTGTGATTTCCTTCAGAGCAGGAAGCATGCCAACCGGAACAGAGTGCAGGAACGGGACATAAGTTTCCGGCTCATAGAAAGACTCGATGAACGCCTTGCAGATTTCAGGATGCTTAGAGTTCTTCCAAACAACCATCGGCATATTATTGACGATGTACTGCGGCTGCTCGCCTTCGTTGCGGGTGGGAATCGGTGCGCAGCTGATGGAATCCATCAGATCGGGGCGGTTTGCCTCAACGCCACTGATATGGAAACCGGAGTTGAAGTCAAATGCGTTTTTACCCTGATAATAAAGCGTCGCCTGATCGAGCGTGTTGTAGTTGATCGAGTCTGCCGGAGAATTTGTCTTATACATATCCGTCCAGAACTTGATGCCTTCAACAATATCCGGATCGGTCAGGTTTGCTTTGCGGTCTTCTGTCAGAAGGGACTTGCCGCAGCTGCCAGCCCAGACATCCAGGAAGCACGTTGCATACATATCGTTCGTGCCCATCGGAACAGAGCAGCCGTAAACTTCGCCGTTCTCGCCCTGCGTGATCGCCGTCGCTGCCGCATTGAACTCGTCCCAAGTCGGGGAACATCAAGATTGTACTTTTCCAGCAGATCCTTGCGGTACCACATCACAAATGCATGAGAGTAGATCGGCACCGCATAGCAGCTGCCATCATAGGTCATTTCCTGAATCGGAGATTCATAGAAACGGTCGCGGCCAATTTCGTCGATCATATCATCCAGCGGAATGATCGCGTCGGCGTTGATCATTTCGACAACCTGACCGGCCTGCGCGGTACTCATGTCGGGGACGTTGCCCGAGGCGAGGCCGGTCGTCCACTTGGTGTAGAAGTCTGCCCAGGAGTAGGTTTCAATGTTGATCTTAACCTTGGGGTGTTTTTCCATGAATGAATCGGCTGCCGCCTGAATCCGCTCAAGTCTTGGGCCCTGCGTGAACGAGTGCCAGAACGTGATCTCACCCTCCAGCTCATCCGCTGTTTCAACAGGCTCTGCCGGTGCGGCATCTTCTTTGTCAGTGGTCTGCGGGGCGTCCTGGGTTGTTTCAGTTGGAGGGGTTGTCGTATCATCTGCTGAGCTACAACCAGCCAAGGCAACTGAGAAGCATCAGTGCTGCCAAAAGAAGCGCTAAGTATTTTTTCATAATTTTTCCCTTTCTGCTCAATGTTTTTTGGTGGTATTGCTATGGCTTCATTATAGAAAATTATTTTCATTTTGTGTAGAGGATGAAATGACCAATCATAGCATTATTCGCTCATAATTTGGGTGATTCTTTCCCTGCACGAACCGCCTGTCCGCGTGAGATCCGGCGGTATTGATGCGGTGAAACTCCAAATACTTGCCGGAAGGTGCGGGAAAAATAGTTTGCGTCGCTGAATCCGACCCGATATCCAATTTCTGCAACTTCCCGATTGCTTGTCAATAACATTCTTGCAGCGGACGTCATGCGTAATTCTCGAATATAATCGCTTGGTGATTTCCCGGTATGCGCTTTAAATAGTCTTCGGAATGATGTTTGACTGACTTGCGCCATTTCGCTGAGAGATTGTATTGTAAATTGCTCATTAAGGTGCGGTGTTAAGTAGTCTACAACAATTTGAATCCGGGGATCGCGATTGATATTCTGTGTCTTAGCATTTCTTCTGCGAATCGCCTCGAGGCTATGCACATCTGGCAATTCACGATCATGTGAACTGCCGTCTCCTTCACATTCTGCATTGGCGCATTGTGTTAAATAGGCAATGATCAATTCTAGATTTCCTCGAATCCGAAACAGTCTGCTCGGATTTTGACTCGTTGCGCTTTGATAGATTTCTTGAAAATACGTCAAAACATTTTCCTGTACATTTTTCGTAACAGTTGGGATATGAAAATATTCACCGAGAAAATCGCTGTCGTTTAATCGCGCAGTAACACAGAAACGAATAGAATAAAACTCAACATTATCGCTCAGCGCCCAGCACGACATAACCGCTCCTTCCGGTATGTAAACGATCTCATTTTTGTGTACGATAATCTCCTCTCCGTTGATTTTGAATACAGCTTCACCTCTGGTAATAAAGCGGAGTAAGCAATAGGGGATATAATCCTCAGGAAAAAACCATCCGGAGTGAAAGGTGTACTTATCAACGTACAAAAAGTTGAAGCGCATCGCCGAATACAACGATTGTGGAATTGTTGTCTGCATCGTTATTCCTCCAAACTTGTCAATAACATCTTATTTATGGTTGAAAAATGCTAGTAATGATGTATGTATTACTTTAAAGTTTCCTAAAAATCTGCTAGGATGAATAAAAAAGTATTTAGGAGGTCTACCTCGTGGATTTACAGACGGTCATGTTGCAGGAAGCGCGTAAGGCTTATCCCAGCCACGAAGAAGTTGATCAGTGGGCAGAGCAACTCTTAAGGCAGTCAGAGACTGTTGCGATTCATGCAGAATTTGTGGATTATTGTCCAATCACTGTTCCTTTTGGGAATTCCCCCAACACGTTGGTAAATAAATATGTCAAATTTACGGCAAGTGACAATCGCCAAACATTTTATGGCTATTGGCAGCCCGCAATCCGAACTCCAGCCCCCTTACTAATCAATCTTCCGGGTTACGGTTCGTCTATTAGTATGCATCCGCAACTGGCCGATCAGGGATTTCATATTTTACATATCTCTCCGTTAGGATATGCTGAACCAAATCAAATCCATCCTGAAATGCAACTCCCCAGATGGGAACTGGCCGGTTCTTGACCGTACCGCCCGGGGACTTAAGGGTGGATATGCAGATTGGCTCTCGGATTGCCTTTTAGCAATTCGATGGGCATTACAGCAGCCGGGTGTGCTTCCACTGATGTCCCTATTCGGAACAAGTCAAGGTGGCGGCGGCTCCCTGTTGCTTGCCTCAATTCTCGGCGGAAAAGTCAGATGTGTTTGTGCCGATCTTCCCTTTTTAACCGATTTCCCGGCTACTGAATTAGAAGGGCCGGCATACAGTATTCTAAAACCAGCCTATGAAGAAACCGACCACACACTGTTTTGGAATCAACTTGGTTATGTTGATACTCTTTCTCACGCACACCGTATCAATGTTCCAGTCATGCTTTCCGCTGGTGGTTTGGATAACACTTGCCCGCCAAAAACGATAGAGCATCTTTTCTCTGAACTTGATTGTACAAAGCAATACACGTTTTCAAAGAATGTGGTACACACACATTCTCGCGAAAGTATGGTTCTCTTTTTCTGCGTGGCTGCATTTATATGCCTGAATCACTTATTGATGGCGGTTCGCTAATGCCCGCATAATTTTTTCTTTGTTCTGTTCAGATATTTCTGGGTTTTTATTGCAATACTCATGATACAGAATATCCAGAACATAAAACTGTGCAATCTTTGCGGCAACCGAGCCTTGCTGCAGAGGTGATTCGTTTGAACCGCACTGCAGCACAATATCCGATTTTTCTGCCCCAGGAGATTTGCAAAATCTTGTCAGCATAATAATTGTTGCACCATTCTGCTTTGCTTGAGATAAAATATCCTCCATTTCAGTCGTTGATCCAGAATAAGAAATGAAGAATAATACATCCTTAGCTGTCATGGTTGCTGCTGCTGAAACCTGTAAATGAGAATCATATATGCTAAAGAACTTGGAACTCACGGAAGAAAACAGATGTGCTGTTTCCTCTGCCATTAGCATAGAACCACCTTGACCCATGCAGTAGACTATTTCTGCCTGACTGAGCGCCTCTACTGCGCGGATCACGTGCTCTTTTTTCAGCAATTCAGCAGTTTGTTTCAGTGCGGAAGAGTATTCACTGTATAATATTCCACTTATATTTTGGTGTTTCGTGGGTGTTGTTGTCGTGGTTTCAGATGTCGGTCTATCTGAAAAAGGCTCATAGCTCGGGTTGCTCAATTTTACAAGCTCAATTTTTAATGCGGTATATCCACGTGAGTGGAAACGCTTGCAAAAACGAGTAATTGTAGCTTCGCCAACATGACAGACTTCCGCAAGTTCGCTAATTGACATCATTTGCACTTCGTCTGTGTGTTCCAAAATATATTCGGCAATTCTCTTTTCAGAAATTGTAAGCTCATAGTAGATGCTACTCATTTCGCTCAAAATATTCATATGCTTACTCCATTTCGTTGTTATATTGCCTTAAAACAACCTTTCCTGCTCAAGGACAATTTCCATATCTATATGCTACACTACATAGATAAGTAATTTCAATTATCATATTAAATGAAAATTGTTTTCAGTTTTATTAAAATAAACGAGGTCTTACTTTATGATTTATGATACACTTACAAACAGTCATCTATATTATGGCATCAGTGCGCGATTGCAAAAGGCACTTGATTTTCTTGTAAACTCAGATTTTCGACGATACCCGATGGGCGTTATGAAATCGACGGCGATGATGTTTTTGCAAATATCTCACACGGAATGACCGTGCAAAATACACCAAATGCAGAAGCTCATAACACATACCTTGACATTCAATATCTTATTGAAGGGCACGAATTGATCGGGGTTGCACAGCGAGAAAACTTTAACGGAAGTTGAGGCACATCCCGAGCGTGACATCTGGTTTTACGCTGGAAAATATGAGTATTTGTCTTTGGGCGATAATCGCTTTATTATTCTATGGCCACATGATGCCCATGCGCCCAATCACGCTGTCGACGGCATCCCCGTTGCGACAAGAAAGTGCGTAGTAAAAGTACGAGTTTAATATAGTGTACAAGTGCGCACCTAACTGCGTTATTTTCCCCTTTCCATAAAAGGAAACACCGCAAGATGAATCTTATGTATCATCTTGCGGTGTTCCTGTTATGAAACTAAGTTAATGAGTGTTTCAAACAAATAGCTGTAAAAAAGCACACTGTTCCCCCATATAAGTGTGGTCCAAAGACTTTTTATCCGCATTATTGAAGAACAGCTTACCTCATACTTTCATTTGCTGAATTGCTTTTGCGGCAAGTTGTAAAAAACTCCGCCATTGAGATTCCAAGCACCCTGCAAATTTGTTCAATGGTATCTACAGAAAGCTGGCTGCCTCTGCAGCGAGAGACGCGAAGCGTCGTGTAGGGGATGTTTCCGCTTTGACATAGCTGATATAATGTCATGTTTCTCTCATGTAATAATTCATCCAATCGTGCGTGCGTATTCAATGCTCTTTCACTCCTATCAAAAAAAGCAGGGTAAACTTTTGATGATAGTATCATATCACAAACGTTGTCCAATAAACAGGACTTATAAGACTCGCCCCACAATTCGGAACTCCAGTTCCGGCGATGCTGGCTTCGGTGCATATGCCTTGTTGTAAGACACCATAACCGGCTGCATCCGCCGCACGCCGTCACTGCCAAGGTAGGCTTCTGGATCGTCCGGTTCCTGTTCGGCGTATGCCTTAATGTAGCCTTGCCCATCGTAGATCATGACACCAACTTCGCCGGTACGGAGTGTCTCACACTGCTGCACCCAGACGATCTGGCCGTCATGATAGACAGGCTCCATGCTGTCGCCAGACACCCGAACGCCAAATTCCGCACCATCTGGGATGCTGCTCTCCGGAAAGCTGACCATTTCGAAGTTTCCCTCGTCCAGAAATGCGCCTGTACCAGCGGATACCGGCAGGTCGCTGACCGGCATATCCAGATAGCGGATCTCCAGCACCGGCGGTACTTCCCGATACTTCCCGGATGCAATCAGATCCTCCCGATACTCTTTCACTTTTCGACGCCCCTCTGCGTTCAGCAGGGGGCGTTTTGTATTGCTTACAAAATAATCAAAGCCATCCTCCAGATGCAGCGCAGCACAGACGGCCAAAAGCTGATACGCACTTGGAATCGATATACCCTTTTCCCACTTGTTCACCGCAACGCGCCCAATGTCCACGCCATATCCCATTAAGATCTGACTGAGCTGCTCCAAGCTCAATTTCATGCTTTTTCGCGCAGCACGAATCTGGTTGCCAATATAATTGCACTCACGGTCTTTTGCCGCATTGTAGTCCAGCAGATTTGCCTGATACGCAGCCAAGTGTTTCATTCCTGTTGTCATGATGTATTCCTCCAATTTGGGATGTTCTCATTATAGCCGTCGCAGGTATGCTTGTCAATGAAATGTTCTCGCGTGTTTACAAATGCGTCATTGACGGTTCTTTATAGCGTCTATATAATAAAACCATCGTCAATCCCATAACCTCTGGAACACGCGCCTCCACTCCTTGGGCGTGTCTGTCGAAGCCTCTCCAGACAGAGCTGTTCCGATCAGGGATTGTCAGCATACAGAATCGAAGTCAAACATGGAATCAGGAAAGAGGGTAAGCATGAATCTAGCAGTAAATTGTGCAGTGAAAGCAGATCGGGCGATCAGATGTCCAATCTGCCAAAGAGGACGGCTTCTCAACGCCGCCGAGCATACAGACCTTCGCAGCCTGCGCCTGTTCCGACCGGAACAGGCAGACCGCGCGCAATGGTTCTCCAAATGCCCGAAGTGCGGGCAGCAAATCGGGATCGCAATCTGCCCGGTTGAAGTAATCATCTAAACTGCAATTCAAAAACCAAATACTATGATACCAGTCAAGCGCACCAACCGCCCACCTTAGAATGTGGGAACGCCGCGTTCGAGCCTTACGGTAAGCTGTTCAGCTTTCCGTAGGGCTTCTTTTTTTGCGTTTATGCCCGTTTCGCTGAATAGCGGAAAGGGCATACATGCGCAGATGGTCTGAGAGCACAGCGAAATATCCGTAGCTTCATCTCGAAATTTTACAAAATTTTGAGATTGGAGCTTACGAATGTACAACTGGAAAGATACGCGGAATTACAGACGCTTCCGCGACGAAAACGGCAATGTCATTGCCAACATCATTTACGTTGACGGCGAGGAAGTCGCCGTTTCAGATGAAGTTTATGAAGCCTACGCAAGCATGGATCGCCGGGAGCGGTATCTGGAAGAACGGGATAACGACGACAAACCGTTGTCCGTGGATGCGCTTTTGGAGGAAGGCTACTCGAAGCTGCACTCTGCAGTGCAGAGAATCTGGAGGACATGATTGCGGACAAGCTGCTGGTCAAAAGGTTACACGCAGCCTTGGAAACGTTGGACCCGGCAGATCGGGAAATGATCCACGCCGTGTTTTTTGACGGCCTTTCGATGCGTGAGTACGCAAAGCGGCTTGACGTGTATCCCCGCGCGGTCGTTTATCGAGTGGAGCGTCTCCTGAAAGCGCTTCGAAAAATGCTGTGAGAAAAAATATTTCAAAAATTTTTTGAAAATCTGTTATTCACTTGACTGTTTTTCGGGAGGGATAGTGAGGGGGATTCGAAACGCCCCTCACTGGACCTTGAAAAGTGAATATCAGCAACGCGGATCACACCGCAGGTTGGGAAACGCGCACGGCGCGCGCGACGACCCAGAAGCAGCGAGCTTCCGGCGAGCGAGAAACGCGCCGTGGGCAGCCTTGGCAGGCTGCATCATGCCGCCCAACCTGTTTGGACACACAACGTCTAGCCTGCACGTAAGACAGGCTGCCATGCGCTGGGGTTGAAAGCAGTCGAGACCCCAGTCACAGGCTGTGAGCTGCCAGGCTCTGTCTGCGCTGTTCCCCATCGCCGGGGTGCGAGCTGCAAATACGGCGGAACAAACTTTTCAAGATAGGATGAAAAATCATGATCAACGAACTTACCAGAAAAAACGCACATACCGAACTCGACCACATCTTTAAGACCATTCTCCCTGCGCACGGCATGACAGAGCGGCCGGAACAGATCCGTCTCAGTCACACCATGCTGGA
>VOFC01000252.1_pt1 | contig 12000 bp, 29 predicted proteins | sample 5384161 | NCBI WGS metagenome assembly VOFC01 (sample SAMN12384722, study PRJNA508395) | human gut metagenome | isolation source: healthy gut B | host: Homo sapiens | reverse complement strand
AATAAATCTTGATTTTTCACTTTAATTACAGGTTCTTTTTCTTACATTAAGTTTTATTACTTCTGAATCTACATTTGGCTGTGGAATAAAACATTCTCTTCCAACAAGTCTAATAGATTCTGGTTCTGCGTAATAATTAACTGTATATGTGATTGCTCCTGACAATTTACTTCCTGAACACTAACAATTCTATCTGCAACTTCTTTTTGTATCATAACAGTTATTGTATCTATACTTAATCTGTCTTCTAGTAATTTCATTATTATTGGTGTAGTTATATAATATGGTAAATTTGCAACAATTTTAACATTTTTTATTTGTGGCAAATTATTTTTTTTGATCAGAAATTAATTTTTCCAAATCAACTTTTAATACATCTTCATTAATTATTTCAAAATTATTATATAAAGAAAATCTATCATTTAATATTTTTATCATTCTTGTATCTAATTCTATTGCTATTACTTTTGCCGCTTTTTTCTAATAACTCTTTTTTTGTTAAAGTTCCAAGCCCTGGTCCAATTTCTATAACTAAATCATCACTACAAATTTTTGATGAAGAAACAATATCATCTACTGCTTCATCATTTATTAAAAAATTTTGACCTAAACTTTTATTAGCACTAATTTTATATTTTTTCATTAAAAATTTTTGTCTCATTTAATATATTTTCCATTTATTCCACCTTATTATATTTTACTAAATAATATTATATGTTAACTTTACTTTTTTTTTACAAGTATAATTAGTATTTCATTACATAAAAAATATTTAAAAACTTTATAAATAAAGTATGTACCCATTGATTTTTCTTAGCAATTCATATAAAATATCATTATCAAAAGAAAAAGTTGGTGAATTATTTGGATACAAAAAAGATAAAAAATAAAGATAAAGAAAAAAATAGCACAACTAAAAATATAAAATATTTTTTTGTGCTTATTATAATTTTATTTTGCTTATTAGTTTTAAGAATTGGCTATCTCCAATTCATAAAATCATCTTATTTAAAAAGAAATGTCATATAAGCAATTAATTACAAATAGGGTTATCAGTACTAAAAGAGGAACAATATATGATTCTTCCGGAAAGCCTCTTGCTCTTAGTGCTCAAGTAGATACTGTTTCTATAAATCCTAGTAAAATACAAGTTAATGATAATGAAGAAAAAACAAAAGAATTAAAAGAAAAAAGTTGCAAAAAGAATTATCAGACGTATTTGGTTTAGACTATAATGAAACTTTAGAGAAAGTAAATAGTGAAAATTCTATAGAAACTATTGCTAAGAAAGTAGAAGAAGATAAAATTACAACATTAAAAACTTGGATGAAAGAAAATGATATTTCAAGTGGAATTAATATAGATTCAGATACCAAAAGATATTATCCTTATGATAATTTGGCTTCTAACCTAATTGGGTTTTGTGGAAGTGATAATCAAGGCCTAGAGGGACTAGAATATTATTGGGATAGCGTACTTACTGGTACTCCTCGGAAAAATATCTACGACAAAAGATGCTTCACAGGCTATTATTCCAGATAAAAATGAGCAATATATACCTGCGGAAAATGGTAGTAATATAACACTTACAGTTGATTTAAATATTCAATTAATTGCTGAAAAATATTTAAAACAAGCTGTTATTGAAAATAAGTGTTCAAGAGGTGGAAATATCATAATTATGGATCCTACAAATGGTGATATTTTAGCAATGGCTACATATCCTGACTATAATTTAAATACTCCTTTTGAGCCCAATACTTCTCTAAAAAGCTCATGGGATTCACTTTCTACTTCTGCTCAAAGTACTGCATTGCAAAAAATGTGGAGAAATAAAGCAGTATCAGATACATATGAACCTGGTTCAACATTTAAAGTTATAACTGCATCAGCTGCATTAGAAGAAGGTATTGTTGAGACAGATACTATAGGTGATTTTAATTGTACAGGATATGAAAATGTTTCTGGTCAAGAAATTCACTGTACAAGTACATCTGGACATGGAAAACAAACATTAAGACAAGCTTTGGAGAACTCTTGTAATCCAGCACTTATTCAACTTGGAAAAAGATTAGGCGCTGATAGTTTATATAAATATATGGACGCATTTGGTTTATTTAATAAAACCGGTATAGATACTTCTCGGAGAAGTAACAGGTATTTATTTCAGCAATGTTGGACCTGTTGAACTCGCAACAGCATCTTTTGGTCAGAGATTTACTATTACTCCTATACAATTAATAACTGCTGTATCTGCTATTGCAAACGATGGTGTTTTAGTTAAACCAAGAGTTGTAAAACAAATAGAAAATCCAGATACAAAAGCAATAACAACTATAGACCCTGTAAATGTAAGACAAGTTATTTCTAAAGAAACAGCTAAAAAGATGACTAATATAATGGAATCTGTTGTTACAGAAGGTGGCGGAAAATTTGGACAAGTAAAAGGATATTCTATTGGTGGAAAAACTGGTACCTCAGAACCTTCTCCTGGAAATGAAAAAGATGGTTATGTTTCTTCTTTCGTAGCAATAGCACCTGTTGAAAATACAAAAGTGGTTGTTTTATTAACTTTATATGACCCTCAAGGTTCTAATTACTATGGTGGTAAAATTGCTGCACCAGTTGTTTCACAGGTCTTATCAGAAGTATTACCATATTTAGGTATTCCTTCTAATTCAGATGAAAGCAATGATAACAACTCTACAGAAACAAATATAACATTACCAGATATCAGAAACAAAACAGTTTCTGAAGCAAAAGAAGATATTAGAAAATGCTGGTTTAAAATGTAATATATCTGGTAGCTTGGATGATTTAGTTTCAGACCAAATGCCAAAACCTGGTACTTCTTTAACATCTGGTTCTATCGTTAAATTATATAGTAAAGGTGTGAAGCTAGAGTTTCATCTACTGTTCCAGATTTAAAAGGAATGTCATTATCTCAAGCAAAAAATGCATTACAATCAAAAAAACTTAAATATTAAAGCAACTGGCACTGGTAAAGTAATTTCACAAGATCCAATTGCTGGAAAATCTGTAGAAGAAGGAACTGTCGTTACTGTAACTCTTCAAGAAGATATAAGTAGTAGTGCACACTAATATATATTTATTTTAATAAAACTTTTAAAGTTCAATATTAATTTTATAAACGAAAAAAAAAAATCTTATGAAATTAACTTTTCATAAGATTTTTTATTATTTTTTGTTCACTCATACAATATATTTTCACTCCTTATTTATTATTCTGATAGCATATACCCTACACCTCTTATAGTTTTTTATATATTTATCATATCCAAATTTTTTTTAACTCTTTTCTTATTCCACTTGCATATACTTCAACTACATTTGTTGTTGTTTCACTATTGAAGCCCCATATTTTATCAAAAAATCGCATCTTGTGTTGGTAAGAATTTACTTACTACTGCGTGGCCAGCTTCGTGATATGCAACAAGCTTCTTTTCTTTTTCACTTCTTACTCTTGTTGTTTTTTCTGGTCCCATTGTAACTTTAACCATTGCATCTTCAATTTCTTTTTCATGAATTTCTTTTAAGTTTCTTCTTGCTGCTAATAATGCTGCTTCATTTAATACATTTTCTAAGTCAGCACCAGAAAATCCAGCAGTATTTTTTGCAACTATTTTTAAGTCTATATCATCTGCTAATTTCTTTTTTCTTGCATGAACTTCTAATATTTGCTCTCTTGCTCTAACATCTGGAAGTCCGACTACTATTTGTCTGTCAAATCTTCCTGGTCTTAATAAAGCTTTATCTAATACATCAGGTCTGTTTGTTGCTGCTAAAACTATAACGCCTTCGTTTGCAGCAAATCCATCCATTTCAACCAACAATTGGTTTAATGTTTGCTCTCTTTCATCGTGTCCTCCTCCAAGACCTGCACCTCTTTGACGACCAACTGCATCAATTTCATCTATGAATACAATACAAGGAGCTTTTTTCTGCTTGCTTCTTCAAATAAATCTCTTACACGTGATGCACCAACACCAACAAACATTTCCACGAAATCTGAACCACTTATTATGAAGAATGGAACTCCTGCTTCGCCTGCAACTGCTTTTGCAAGTAATGTTTTACCAGTTCCTGGTTGGCCTACTAATAAAACACCCTTTGGAATATGTGCTCCCATCTCTGTAAACTTTGTAGGATTCTTTAAAAATTCTACTATTTCTTCTAATTCTTCTTTTTCTTCATCAACACCAGCAACATCATCAAATGTAACTCTGTTTTTGTCTGTTGGGTTTAATACTCTAGCTTTACTCTTTCCAAATGTCATTGTTTTATTTCCATTTTGACTATTTGCTCCACTCATTAATACAAACCAGAAAATAAAGAATATTACTATAATTCCTATTGGAGTTAAATATGCTAAGAAAATTCCCCATGCAGACTCAGATTTTTCAGTTACTGTTATGCTAGCTGATTTCATATTGTCTTGTAAATTTTCCATCAAGTTATCTACACTTGGCACATTAACTTTTTTCTCTATATTATCATTTTTAAGCTTTACTGTTGCAGAAGCACCGCCTGCATCTAGCTCAATCTTTTTCTACTTGACCGGCATCAATCTTTGCAATCAAGTCTGAATATGAAAGTTTTGTATTTGAATTTTCTAATATTGTTGATATTGCTACCACCAAAATTACGCCAATTATTAGCCAAACAGCTAATGTTTTTAAACTATTTTATTTCAGATATTTTGCAATATTTTTAAGCCATTTTTTCAATAAAGGCAAAGTTTATTTTTACAAAATTTTAATATTTTTGTTTGGAATTAGATATTTATTTCCAATATTATTTTTATGAACAAACTTCCATATTTTTTAAATTTCAACAATCGTTCTTGGTCAGCTCCTTCGGACTCCTCATTCAAATGTGAGCTCGAGTTTTATTTTTTTAAATATTTTGCTCCAGTCATTAACATAATTTTCAAAACTTTTTTTCCAAGAACTATTTTATAATATTTATTCGGCATCAAAAATTTATTTCCTATATTATTTCCAATAATTTTATAATATCCTCTACATGTTTCTTTTCTATTCCATTCGATGTTCCGAATAATATTTTTGTAGTTTGCATTATTATTCTTGTTTTTATTACATGCTCTTGTTGATTAAATTTTTTTAAATTTAAAACTATTTTCATTATTTTTTGTTCTATTTAAAATCTAAATTATATTTTTCGTACATTTTTTTGTAATTTCTTCATCTTTTACAAGTTCATTAAGGTCTATCTAATGTTTCTATTATATTTGGATTAAATTCCTTTTGAATATATGGAATAAGCCTCTAATTATTTCATTATTCTAGTTTCTGCATTATCATTATCTTTGTTTGTTTTGTCAAATTTAGGTTGTAAATTTTTTTCTTCACAATAATTTTCAATATCTAATTTTTCTACCATTTCTTCTGTTCCTTATTTTATTTTCTTCTCTAATTTTTATGCCTACATTCCAGAAATTCCACTTTTCTTAAAACATTCAATTTGTTTTGCATTGTCGTTAAGTTTTGGGCACATTGCTCTTTTATTTCCATCAACTGCTTTTTCTCTAATTTCATCAAAAAATGCATATCTTTCAATTTCCAAGTTCTGTAAATCTTTTTCTGTTGATTTTTTCAAAATATCAACAAATTTCACATAGCATCAATTTCTTTATTCTTAAATATTCTTGAACTACTATTTTTCTCCTGATTTAATTTCTTTGTATGTGGTTTTTTATTGTATTAATACTTTATCTTTTTTATTTTTTCTTGTTTTTCAATCAATTAAAAAAGGCACATCGATAGGTCCTAGAAACATAAATAATTATTATCGTTTGGTTCTTTAAATTATACTTTTTTATTTTTTAATAAGTTTCTTTTACCATAAATATTTCCTATTCCATTTTTTTATAATTTTATTATTTGTTTTTATATTTTAAAAAAATCTATATTTTTCTAAATTAGCAAATTTAGTATATTGTCCAAGCCATGCTAGGTCAACAGTTCCAGTAGAACCAGCTCTTTGCTTTGCTATTATTACTTCTGCTTGATTTTTCTTTTCTGAATCTTCATTATAATAATCGTCTCTATACAAGAACATAACTATATCAGCGTCCTGCTCGATAGAACCAGATTCACGCAAGTCTGAAAGCATAGGTCTATGGTCAGGTCTTGCTTCAACGGCTCTAGATAGCTGTGAAAGTGCAATTACTGGTACTTCAATTTCTTTTGCAAGAATTTTTAAAGATCTACTTATCTCAGCAATTTCTTGCTCTCTGCTCGACGTTTTTACCACTTCCTTGAACAAGTTGCAAATAGTCGATTATTACTAATCCAATATTTTTTTCTAATTTTAATTTTCTACATTTTGCACGTATTTCCATTACAGAGATACCAGCTGTATCATCTATAAAAATTTGTGCCTCTGAAAGTTCTCCTGATGCCATCTGCAAGCTTTGCCCAATCTTCATCTTCTTATTTTACCTGTTCTTACTTTATTGCTATCAACTAATGCTTCGCTACACAAAATTCTGTTAGCAACTTGGTCTTTCGCCATTTCCAAGCTGAATATAGCAACCGGAATGTTTGCCCTTGTGCAGCATATGCACCAATATTTAATGCAAATGCAGATTTTCCCCTTCTAATTGTGTAAAAGATTCTACTAATATGTCTTTCATTGAAGAATACCCTTTTTGATTTTTTCTTTGCATTACATTAAAAATTTTCTTTTCTGCAACATCCATTATATCTTCTACTTCTTGCGTTTGGTCATATCCTAGAACAATAAGTTCATTTGCAGTTTTTATTAGTGTTCTAAGCATAGCCTTTTCTTCGACTATTTTTATGTATCTATCAACGTTTGCCGTAGTTGGAACTTTTTTCTGGAAGCTCTGCTATATATTCAAGTCCACCAACTGCTTCAAACTTTTCCCCAAGAAACAAGTTCGTCTTTAAGTGTAATAATATCAACAGGTTCGCCTCTATTGTATAAATTCATTATTGCACCATATATCACTTTATTATCTTCTCTATAAAAATCTTCATCTTTAAGTGTTTCTACTGCAGAAATAACAGAATCCTTATCTGTAAGCATACTCTTTTCCTAGTTCCATTTTTGTCGCTCCTTTTTATATTTAACAACTATTACTTCTATAATATTAATTATATTTTTCAATTAAATTAACTTATATTTTAAGCTACTGTATTTACTTTCAATGTAGCTAAAACGCCCTCATATAATTTAATATCTACATTAACTGTTCCTAAAACTTTTATAGTTTCTTTTAAAACTATTTTCTTTTTTATCTACATCAATATTATACTGTGTTTTTAAATTTTCTGAAATTTCCTTTGAAGTAACTCCTCCAAAAATTTTTCCATTATCTCCTGCTTTAACTTCAATTTTTAAAACTATTTCTTTTAATTTATTTGCTATTCCTATAGCTTTTGCTTTTTCTAAATCTTTTTTTATGTTGATTAGAATCTTGTTTTGCTTTTAACTTAACCAAATTATCTTTTGTTGCTTCTAATGCTAATTTTTTAGGAAATAAAAATTTCTTGCATATCCGTCACTTGCATTTATAACTTCATCTTTTTCCTACACCTTTTATATTATCAAGTAATATTACCTTCATATATAATATCCTCCAAATCCTTAATTTTTCTATATTTTATAACAAATCGTGCTTTTTTTCAATACCTTTACCCTATTTGTTATAATGATTCTAAATATAAAAAATAGTAGATAAGCTTTCTACTTAATCTACTATAAAAGTTATAAATTAAAATAAAATTAATCCTCTATTTTAAAAAACAAATTATCCTTCAATTTGTTTTTAAATATTGATTTAGCTAATTCTCCAACAACAGGTAATTCTGGATTTTCTCCATTATTTGCTTTTACTATACCTAATATAATAAATACAATATAAGCAACATATGCAAGACTACTCAAAATTCCTATTCCTGTTAATCCTGAAATAAATCCTAATATAAAACTTAATAATATATACCCAATTGCTATTACTATTGATTGAGCACAATGAAATTTAAGATCTCTACTAGAATCTTTTTTGGAATAAAAATATTAATGCATATAAATATTATATATGATACTATAGCTTTTGTTTTATCATTACTATTATTCATTAATTTTCTCCTTTTTTATAATATATTTATACCATGAATGCAAATAAACAATTACTGTATATGGAAATATTATTATTACTTTCCAATTATAGTTAATTGCATCTTGGAATCTAAAATGTAATATAGATAAGAATGCTCTAGTCATTCCACAGTTAAAGCATTCTTTGCCTGTTATTCTTTTATATATACATATACTTCCTATAGGACTTTCCATAGGCATATTATATAAAATTAATAGCAGAATTAAATTCACTATTATAAAAATAATAATTTTCTTATTCATTAACAATCATATTTCCGTCTTTATCTGTGAATTTTCCCATTATAATCATTATTAGGTCTATCCAGTACCAAATTCCACAACCACCAAGTGTCAAAAGCATTAATATACCTGTACCTATTTTACCAGCATAAAAACGATGAACTCCTAAAGATCCTAAAAATATAAACAATAATGTTGTTAACCAATTTTTTTCGCTTTTCATTATAACTCCCCTTTATTTTATTCTCTTGTTTAATAAACACATTATAATATTACTATTAGTTTAAATTTCTGTCAACTATTTTTATATATATTATCTTTTTTAAAATACAAAATGTTAAATTTTGTCATTTTGATACATTATCATTTTATTAAAAAATAGCAAATTTTAAACTGTTTTGGTAAAAATAATTTTTGTAATTCCATTTAACAATTTAAATTTGCTATTTTATACTAACTAGAAATCTCACTAAAATATTCATTTATTCTATTTATTAATTCATTTTTCACATCTTCTATGTCCATTCCTTCTACTTGTGCACCAGCAAGTGTAATATGACCTCCACCTCCAAGTTTTTCTAGAATTACTTGAACATTAATATCTCCAATAGATCTACCACTAATACAAACTTTTTCTCCTAAATATCCAATTACAAATGATGCTGTTATATCACTAATAGTTAATAATTCATCTGCTGCTTTCGCACAGATAATATTAGCATTTTTATCTTCTTTATAATAAATAGATATTGCAATTGTATCATTAACAATCATCTGCATCAGAAACAATTTCTGAAATTGTATTATATGTTTTTATATCACTCTGGAACCATTTTTTTTTACTTTTATTATATCAACACCACATTTACGTAAATAAGCTGCTGCTTCAAATGTTCTGACGCCTGTTTTAAAAGTAAAGTTTTTAGTATCCATCATTATTCCAGCATATAATCCTTCTACTTCTAGCTCTGATAATGTTAGTGGTTTTTTTGTGAATATTCTATTAATTCTGTAACAAGTTCTGATGCTGATGATGCATATACTTCTTGAAAAGTTAATGTTGCATTTTCTATATAATCTGCACTTCTTCTATGGTTGTTTCTTGACTTATTTTTTGAAAGTGCTTCATTTTTATTAATTATTACATTTTGATATTCTTTTTCACTTTTAGCAACTTGTATAAAATTATCTAAACTTATTCCACTTGTTTCATTTACTATATAAGCTTCTTTTCCTATAGATTTTGCAATTCTGTATACGCCAAGGCTAGCTCCCATACAGTCTATATCTCCGTTTGTATGTCCCATTATTAAAACATCTTTTGCTTCACTTATTAGTTCCTCTAGTGCATGTGCAACAATTCTTGCTTTTACTCTCGTTCTTTTTCTACTTCTTGAGCTCTTCCTCCGAAAAACAAATATTTTCCTTCTCTTCTTACTACTGCTTGATCTCCTCCACGTCCTAATGCAATATCCATTGCAGCTTTTGTTACAAATTATACTTTTCATAATTTGTTTCGCCCTCATTTGAAACTGCTATACTTAATGTAGATTGAATTCTTCCTGGTATTTCTAATTCTTTTTTATTGTATCTAAAATATTAAATCTTTTTTTCTTGAATTTGATCTAAATATTGTTGTTCAAATATACAAACAAAAATATCTCTTTCCTGTTTTAGTACTAATCCTTCAAATTTTGATGCCCATTCGTATATACTTTTTTCTATTTTTGCAATAACTGTAGACTTATCTTCATTTTCTATTCTTTGTATTAATTTCTTCATAATTGTCTATCATCACTATTCCAACACAATTTTGTGATTAAGATTTTTTATATTTTTCTTGTAATTTTATTTTGTTCTGTTTCATCTATAAAATATAATGTTGCCATATATTCTTTTTGCAATTTCCTTTTTATCATTTTTTTTTGATTTAACATATTCACTTTTATTTTATTGTTTTTTTTCCAATAGTTTCTACATGATTATTAATTACATTTTTCTTCTCATTAGAATTTTCTATTTCCAATTTTCAACTCTTTTAATGGATTGTGTTTAAGTAGGTGTTAATATCAATATTATTGAATTCTTTTATACAAATAATTGTCAAAAAGTATGGCTATAATTACCAAATATATTTTTACGCGTGATATTAGTTTATCAAATATTTTTTATTGCTCGGCATAAATTCCTCCTAATTACCTATTAATTTTACACTTATTTCGCGCTTTTGTCAATATTTCGGTAAGGCTTATAACTAAGCCTTCCTTTTTACACTAATGCCGATTTTTATGTATATATTTATATTTGCTTTTCGCCACTTTTTTATATAGTCTTCTATTAATAGCTTTAAAACGGCTATTATTGAACTGCTAAAACATTCCTAGTACTCCAAAGTATGCTCCACCTACAGTTACTGCAAAATTACTAGCAGTGGACTTATTTTTAGTGAATTTCCTGTTATTTTTGATTTATTATATTTGCATCTATTTGTTGTAAAATTGTCACTACTATTACCATCCATATAGCTTGATTAAATCCACCTGTAAATATTGTAATTATTGCTGCTATTATTACAGCTATTATTGCTCCAAAATATGGTATTAAATTGAATAATCCCATCATAAATCCTAGCAATATTGCATATTTTACTCCCATTATTTGCATTGCAATAGAAGTTATTATGCCTACAATTATTCCATCTAATAATTGGCTTGATATAAAATGAAAAAAAATATATTGTTTGTTTGGTCAAAATAATTCACAATATTGTTGTAGGTTCTTTCTTTAAATAGTCTTTTGTTAAACTTTTTAAAAATCTTATTATTTGATCTCTTTCCAAAAGTATGTATACAGATACAATAACTGAAACAAAATATCAAATATACTGGTAACTATATTAATTGCACCTTTAGCATATTGTGCTAATTGTTCGAAATTAAAGTATTTTTCTATATCTATATTTTTTATTTGTTCTGCTAATTTATATATTATTTCATTTTTTAAGAATGAGTCTTCTGGTAAATTGTTTAATACAGTTATTGTTTCATTGTAATAAGTTTGAAAATTACTTATTAAATCTTTTATGCTTTCTATTATTGTAGGCACTATAAAATTTATTATCAGTACAATTACCATCATTGCTATTATATATATAGTAAATATAGCTATTCCCTGGCTCTTTTTTTTATAAATTTATTTTTTAATTCTTGAATAAGTTTTTCAAGATTTCTTGCCGGAATATAAAATAAATATGCTATTAAAATTCCTATTACAAACGGCATTAAAATTGAAAACAGCTTTTTAAACCATATAGATATTTCTCCTAAATTATCTACTGTTTTGTATACCAGTATTACTGCAACAGCAAATACAAACCAATAAAGCCATTTAGTTAATGTACGCTTTTTTTCCTTCCATATTTTTTATCCTTTCATATTTTAATTTTTAATCCTACTGGGCAATGATCACTTCCCATAACTTCCGAATATATTATCGAATCTTCTATTTTATTTTCGATAGATTTGGATACTATAAAATAGTCTATTCTCCAACCTATATTTTTTTCCCTTGCTTTTGCCATATATGACC
>VOFC01000065.1_pt1 | contig 12000 bp, 16 predicted proteins | sample 5384161 | NCBI WGS metagenome assembly VOFC01 (sample SAMN12384722, study PRJNA508395) | human gut metagenome | isolation source: healthy gut B | host: Homo sapiens | reverse complement strand
ATTGACGCTCCAATAAATCCCCGTCAACTCCAGATAAAACACCTAAGAGCTTGCAACTGATCGGATAGCTATCAATATAGTTCTTTTAAAAAAAGACGCAAAATCTTGCGTCATACGAGTACCTTCAGCCACCATACGCCAGTTACGAGAGATATACTCATTATGCTTCTTTAAGAGCCAGCGACGACGACGAATATTAAGGAAGACCTTCTTGCCACGAAGAGGAAAAATCCTGAACAATAACAGGATCATAAAAGCCTTTACTCTCAGTATCCTGATCTGTATACTTCTCAGGAACGATATTTTTCTCCTCAAGGTAGATCACAACTTCATTTACGCTTTCCTTCACATCAACAAGATCAAAGTAATCTAAAGTGCCTTCAGGAAGAAGAAGGCGATAACCGTTTAACTCCATAAGCTATGAATTTGGAGACAAAGATAACAATTTATAAATTTACCCATCAAAAAAATATATCTAAAAAAAGAGCAAAATGTTTGCATAATTCAATTTATCCCCTTATCTTTGCACCGCGTTTGAGAGATAACGCTTCTGAAAAGAAGGAAGTTTGGGTGAGTGGCTGAAACCACCAGTTTGCTAAACTGACGTACGGGTAACCGTACCGGGGGTTCGAATCCCCCAGCTTCCGCAAGCGGGTCATAAAAGTAGTTTATGACCCGCTTTTATTTTTCAACGATTTGAGATCAACTTTTTAACTTTGCAGCGTCTTAGAAAAAGAGTTAAGAGCAACTGATGGCGGTATCGTCTAGTGGCCTAGGACGCGGCCCTCTCACGGCTGAAACTCGGGTTCGATTCCCGGTTCCGCTACCTTTAGAAGCTAATTGGTTTATTGTCACCAATTAGCTTTATTTTTTTATAGAACTGAAATAAAAAGAGTCCTTATTGTTTTTTCATTTATTGACCACTTTATACTTAAAAATGCACAAGCATTCGCATTATACCTACTAATAGTGATGCATAGCTCACAAAAAAGGGAGTACCTTTGCAGCCCTAAATCATCTTAATAATGACAGTATGGAAATGAACAAAGTTTTTAAGGATGGATTGTGGAGTAAGGAAATTAATGTTTCAGACTTCGTATATACCAACATTACCCCTTATGAGGGCGATGCCTCATTCTTGGCAGGCCCCACAGAGCGAACTAAAAAAGTGTGGAACGAATGCCTCAAGGCACTAGAAGAAGAACGTGCCAATAACGGAGTTCGTTCCCTTGATAATGTAACAGTATCTACTATCACCTCACATAAAGCAGGATACATTGACCGTGAAAACGAACTGATTGTAGGTCTTCAGACGGACGAACTTCTGCGCCGTGCCATCAAACCTTACGGTGGTATCAAGGTCGTAGAAAAAGCCTGCCATGAAAACGGTGTGGAAGTAGATGAAAAAAGTAAAGGATATCTTTACTCATTATCGCAAAACCCATAATGATGGCGTATTTGATGCTTATACCGAAGAAATCCGCTCTTTCCGTTCACTCGGTTTCCTGACCGGTCTGCCCGATAACTATGCACGCGGACGCATTATTGGTGACTACCGCCGTTTGGCACTGTATGGTATCGACCGACTGATTGAAGCAAAACAAGAAGATTTGCACAATATCACCAGTCCGATGACCGATGCCCGTATCCGCCTGCGCGAAGAAGTAGCCGAACAAATCAAAGCACTGAAAGAAATAAAGATATTGGGTGAATATTACGGACTCGACTTGGGTCGTCCCGCTACTAATGCACAAGAAGCGGTTCAGTGGGTTTATATGGCATATCTTGCTGCCGTGAAAGAACAAGATGGAGCAGCTATGTCATTGGGCAACGTTTCTTCATTCCTGGATATCTATATTCAATATGATTTGGATCATGGTAAAATTGACGAGTCATTTGCGCAGGAACTGGTAGACCAGTTCATTATCAAGTTGCGTATGGTCCGTCATCTGCGTATGCAATCATACAACGATATCTTTGCAGGTGATCCCACCTGGGTAACCGAGTCTATCGGCGGACGCTTCAACGACGGACGTACCAAGGTTACAAAAACTTCCTTCCGTTTCTTGCAGACACTATACAATCTGGGTCCGTCACCTGAACCCAATATGACTGTACTGTGGAGTCCGGAGTTGCCGGAAGGTTTCAAAGAATTCTGCGCACAGGTTTCTATCGACACTTCTTCCATACAGTACGAAAACGATACGCTGATGCGCGAAGTGCGTAACTGTGACGATTATGGCATTGCCTGCTGTGTGTCTTATCAGGCTATCGGCAAACAAATCCAATTCTTCGGGGCACGCTGTAATCTGGCTAAGGCTCTGTTACTAGCTATCAATGGCGGACGTTGCGAAAATACAGGAACTGTAATGGTGAAAGATATTCCTGTATTGACAGGAGACTTGCTGAACTTTGAAGAAGTATGGTCTAATTATAAGAAAGTATTAATGCAGATTGCACGTGTGTATAATGATGCGATGAATATCATTCACTATATGCATGACAAATATTATTACGAAAAAGGCTCAAATGGCATTCATTGATACCGATCCACGTATCAATCTGGCATATGGCGTAGCCGGTCTGTCCATTGCCATTGACTCATTGTCTGCCATCAAATACGGCAAGGTACGTGCCAAACGTAATGATATAGGTTCGACTGAAGGCTTTGATATTGAAAATACATATCCTTGCTTCGGTAATGATGATGACCGCGTAGACCACTTAGGAGTAGATTTGGTTTATTTCTTCAGTGAAGAATTAAAGAAACATCCGGTATACAAAAAACGCCCGTCCTACCCTGTCACTGCTGACTATCACCTCCAATGTAATGTACGGCAAGAAAACAGGTGCCACTCCTGATGGTCGTGCCAAAGGAGTGGCTTTCGCTCCGGGTGCCAACCCGATGCACGGACGTGACAAGAACGGTGCCATCGCCTCATTGAGTTCTGTAGCCAAACTACGCTATCGTGATGCCCAGGACGGCATCAGTAACACGTTCTCTATCGTACCAAAATCACTAGGGGTAGACCAGGAAACCCGTATAGAGAACCTGGTAACCATGATGGACGGTTATTTCACCAAAGGAGCACATCACCTGAATGTAAATGTTCTGAACCGTGAAATGCTGGAAGATGCAATGGAGCATCCTGAAAAATACCCGCAACTTACTATCCGCGTATCAGGTTATGCCGTAAACTTCATCAAATTGAGCCGTGAACATCAGCTGGAAGTAATCAGCCGTTCTTTTCCACGAAAGAATGTAACATCACATATACATTAATCGTAGGGGCGGGTTTTAAACCTGCCCTTACCAGTTTAAAGACAAACCATTATGATCAGAGTACATTCTTACGAGTCAATGGGGACGTTTGACGGTCCCGGCTTACGCTTAGTCGTATTTTTACAAGGATGCAATTTCCGATGTCTCTATTGTGCCAACCCCGACACAATTGACACCAAAGGTGAAAGTACGGAAACGGCAATAGACGAAATTGTGCGTATGGCTGTCAGCCAAAAAGCTTTTTTCGGTAAAAAAGGAGGTGTGACTTTCAGCGGCGGCGAACCTACATTGCAAGCAAAAGCACTGATTCCGTTATTCCAGCGATTAAAAGAACAAAGCATCCACATCTGTATAGATACCAACGGCAGTATATGGAATGAGGAAGTAGAGGAACTGCTAAAATGGACAGACCTCGTATTATTAGATATCAAGGAATTTAATAATGTGCGTCATCGGCAACTGACAGAACGTAGCAACGAACAAACCATACGTACCGCTGAATGGCTTGAAAAAAACGGAAAGCCTTTTTGGTTGCGCTATGTATTAGTTCCAGGCTATAGTTCCTTTGAGGAAGATATACGGGCATTAGGAGAGCACTTCAAGAACTATCACATGATTCAAAGAGTAGAAATACTACCTTATCATACATTAGGCGTACACAAATATGAAGCCATGGGAAAAGAATACAAACTGAACGGAATAAAAGAAAATACCCTAGAACAATTGGAAACAGCCAAAACGTTATTTGGTGAATATTTCAATACCGTATATTTAAATTAGAAAAGACAAACTTACCGTCTATCCGGTACTTAAGTTCCGTTAAGGAGATGAGCCCCATAATTTTCGCCTCATCTCCTTTTTATGTATAAGAAACAATATATTTATATCAGCACTACCATCACATCCCGTGCCCCATGAGCACCCATTACCAAGGCCTGCTCAATATCAGCTGTCTTTGACGGACCGGAAATAAAGGTTCCGAAACCATATTCGCCTGTATCTATCAGTTTATATGCTTCATGCATATTGTTCACAATCTTATTCTTATCTAGAAGAATAACCAACTTTTCGGCAATAAAATAAATGGCACGCTGCTTTACATCCTGCTCTATCCATACCCCACCATTCTCCGCAACCCCAATCTTTCCATCTATGACAGCCAAATCCGTCCCATTCAATTCTGCAGGATCTTCCAAATCATCGGGATTAAATGTTGCACAAGTAATACTCTTCAGATTAGAAGCGATGCGTTTGGCTCCAGGATAAGCTTTTTTAATGAAATCATTCACGTTCTCCTCTTTTTCCAAAAAAATGGCTTCTCCTCCTACTTGCTTCATGACGAAATAAAACTGTTCTACCTTACTGGGATAAGTCAATGCCATATCTTCCAATGGCTTTAAATCCGGTTTCTCATATTTTACATGTGTAGCACGCCGGATGCTCTGCAATATATCTTCTCTGCTGCTCATAATTTACTTCACTTTACCTTTCTTCCACATTTCATTGAAACTCTCCTTAGCAAATTTCGGCATCTCACGTCCTTTCCCCCAGTCATTCAATCCGTTATAGATAAGAAAACGCGGCACTCCGTTTACCAATGGCGCCCATTTTAATGCCATATTGAATATCGAAGGGCGGTTCATCATGAATTCCATGCCACCGGACATTACCTTTTTCGTCCGGTCTGCCTTACCCAATTTATCCAAATCCTGGCGCCACAAATAGATCTGCTCCGCCAAATCCACTTTAGCCGGACATACAAACGAACAGGAATAACACAAAGAACAAGCCGACACATTGTCATAATAATGTAACGGCGCCTTCAACATCCCCAGGTTAATCCCGATAGGGCCGGGAATAAAATAAGTATAAGAGTACCCCCACTACGTCTATATACAGGACATGTATTCATACAGGCTCCACAACGGATACAATTCAAAGTTTTGATATGCTTTTGGTCGGCCAATATCTTACTACGTCCGTTATCTACAATAATAATGTGAAGCTCCCCACCCTCTCTAGGCTTTCGGTAATGAGAAGTATATGTAGTAATGGGTTGTCCTGTAGCCGAACGGGCCAACAAACGGGTGAACACTCCCAATGATTCACGATCCGGCACAATTTTTTCCATACCAAAAGCCGCAATCTGTAATTTAGGCTGGGAAGTACCCATATCCGCATTTCCTTCATTGGTACATACCACAATCTCACCAGTAGAAGCTACAGCAAAGTTAGCACCTGTCATAGCCGCCTCAGCATGAATAAATTTCTGACGGAGATTCTTCCGGGCTGCATGTGTAAGGTAAGTAGGGTCAAAATTTCCTTTCTCCGTACCCATCTCTTGCTCGAAAAGCTCACCTACCTGTTCACGTTTGATATGAATAGCAGGTAATACAATATGGCTCGGCTTCAGATGCATCAATTGCAAGATACGCTCTCCCAAGTCACTTTCTACCACTTCAATTCCTTTGTTTTCCAAAAAAGGTTGAGTTCGCATTCCTCGGCCAACATGGATTTGCTTTTTATAAAATGCTTCACTCCGTGCTGGTTCAGAATATTGTAGACAATATTACAATACTCATCCGCGTCCTTTGCCCAATAGACATGGGCTCCATTAGCACGCGCATTGTTTTCAAACTCCACCAATAATTCGTCCAAATGGCTGTTACTATATAGTTTAGTAGCACATGCCATATTACGCAATTCCTCCCATTCGGGAACTTCTTTACTCAGTCTGTCACGCTTTGCCCTAACCAGCCAAAGTGTTTCGTCATGCCATGCGGCCTGTTTCTTGTTTTTCAGAAACTCCGCAGCTGCTTTTGAATGTTTCGTACTCATAATCCTGCCGCTAAGATTTCAACAATGTGCAATGTCTTGATAGGAAGTTTGTCACGGGCAATGATGCCATTCTGATGCATCAGGCACGAACTGTCGGCCCCCACAATGTATTCAGCACCGGTAGCAATATGACGCATCACCTTGTCATGCCCCATCTGCACGGAAACCGCATCTTCCTCTACGGCAAACATACCGCCGAAACCGCAACATTCGTCTTTGCGTTCCGGTTCCACAACTTCCACTCCTTCTACTAAAGAGAGCAAATCACGCAATTTGCTGAAATAAGGAATATTAAGTTCGCTGGCAGAAGAAAGTTTCATCAATCTCACTCCATGACAACTGTTTTGCAGACTCACTTTATGTGGAAACTTGGCTTTCAACGAAGAAGGCTTGACGATATCATGAATAAACTCACAGATATCATATATCTTACCTTCGCTGGCACACCGATGTTTGTCTTCTTTCAACAGACGACTGTAGTTATCACGCACAAAAACGACGCAACTGGCCGAAGGGCCCACTATATAATCGTAATTCTTAAACTGTTCGTCAAAATGACGGGCCAAATCTACCGCTTTATTCTCGAAACCTGCATTCGCCATCGGTTGGCCGCAACAAGTCTGATTGAGAGGATAATCCACGTCCACTCCCAAACTTTTCAGCAGCTTGTACGAGGCTATCCCCACCTGCGGATATACCGCATTGATATAACAAGGAATAAATAAACCTACTTTCATTGTCATTAGTTAATATGTGTCCTATATTGAATAACAAAGTTAGAGGATATTTGTTAAGAAAACAACGAGATTTCTAACGAATAATGAAGCGGAATAGGTAAAAAAGCATAATATTGTGAGCAAAAGCCTTACTAATAAAAAAGTACTCCCCGCGAATCACTTCGCAGGGAGCACTTTTAACTAATAACTAACTTTGTGGTTTACGTAATTTCTATATGACTAACTTATAGTGCAAAGATAGAGGTTAGGGACCACATCCACAATCACTTCATTTAGGTATTCTATCTTATTCCACTCACCATTTGTAGGTATTATAAGTTCATCTTCACCTCGCTTAGTTCAACCAGTTTATTTACGATAGCGTAAATAGTCAATCCGGCAGGTGAATGTATTTGTAGCTTGCGCGCAATATTCCGACGGTGAGTTATCACCGTATGAATGGAGAGGAACAGTTTTTCCGCCGTTTCCTTATTTGTCATCCCACGTACCACGCAACAAATAATTTCTTTCTCACGCTGGCTCAACGCTTCCTGTTCGCCATCTGTTTCATCCACACCAAGATTCATCAGGTCTACTAACTTTTTATTTAAAACTTCGATGTCATCATATAGCGCTATACTCTCATCGTATCCCTTCAACAGATTGGTATCTGTGACTGAACACAACAAAGAAACGCATTTGACAGATGCCTGTGGATAGTTCGATTTGAACTCGTCCACGTTAAACCATCCTCCGAAAGTAGGATTTATGATTAGAATATCCGGCTGATGTCCCTGCATACAATTTTGCAGTCCTTCAAGAGAAGTTATTTCCACCGGCTGTATTATAAGATCAGGCATGCGCTTCAGCACAGCCACAAGTCCGCTACGCACAATGACTGAAGTTTCGGCCACCGCAACGTGCACAAGTTCTGTCCGTTTCATTTCCCTCCTTTTCCAGCCTAAGTACAGCAGGCACAAACAAGTAATCCTCTACGCGGCAATGAGATGCCAAATCTTGTTCACAACTGAATATGTCGAATAATACGGCGTTCAACAAATGGTTATTTCCTTTTGCCGGATAATATTTAATAATGATGTTTTTAACTCAGTCAGTGTCGCATCTATCTGATCATGCCTGCGGGCAAACTGTGAGATACGGAATCCTCCCGTTTCTCGTCCCGTCATCAGATTCTCTACATAAGTAAACACATTCATATCTTCATAATCCATGTGTTTACGCACTTCTCCGGCATACTGATCAAAAAATTTCAGAATGAGAAATGCAACCTCGTTTTCCGTGGAACAATCTATAGCTTCTATCAATTTACGGCGTATGGTAGGCAGACAGAAATCAAGGAAATAATGATGTGCCTGTTTTAAATAATTCATCAATGAAGGCATAGAAATATCCTTCACATCATCCTCCATCCGGTCGCTATCTTCAATCATGAAGTTTACCACCGCAAGGAAAGTACGACAATCCACTCCATTTTCACGGCACACCTCCTGTACTGTCTTGTCTCCAAACCCTAACGAAAGATCAAAACGGCTCATTACCTGTAGCAATGTATAGTTATCACAGATAAGATAACTCATTTTGTCCGTCGGAGTATATTTACTTGTTTTATACATAGTTATGTTTTTTGTTTCTCTTTATGGCCGCAAAGTTACGGAAAATCACCAGGGTTATCAATCACTATAAATAGGTATTTTCTCTTGTACCCCATAATTCCCGTTCAACCGGCCAATGCCAGTCTTTTAATTATACATTAATATATAGCCGTTAAGATAAGTGGCAAGAAGCAACCACAAAAGATAAGGAACAAAAAGATATGCCGAAGATTTCCTCACCGGATAACTTTCTATCATATAATAAATAACAAGCACATCCAGCACCAGAATATTTGCAAAACCTAGCAACGGACTCCGAAAATAAAAGAAGAAAATGCTCCATGTAAAATTAAACAGAAGCTGGAATCCGAATAATCTGATAATCATTTGTCGTCTTATTGTCCATATATACCAAATCAACCCGATAGAAATTCCCATGCACAGATAGATAAAACTCCAAGCAATGGGAAAAGCTATATCAGGGGGGTACAAGAAGGTTTTTCCAATGCAGGATACCAGTTGAGTATGGACTCCGACTGAAAATAAGAAGCAGTACAGCCTACACCAAAACAGACAAGTATAGCAATCAGTATGGGGATTATTCTTTTTCATAAGGAGAATTGTTTCTATTTATGCCATAATTAACAAACCAATCTCTGGATTTGTTGCAGAAACAGAACACTTCTCCCATACAGGTATCTAAAAAACGTGCTCCCATTCGTTCGCTTACGATGGGAGCACTTACAACACAAAAACTAAACTAGACTTAACTAAACTATTCTATTAAGAAGTTTCACAACTTCCCTTGTCTATGCTGCAAATATAAAAAGATTATTTCTTTTTTGCAAAAGGATATCGACAAAATATCAACTTTTATCATTCAAATATCACATTTTTCAAACAGAATGACTATTCAAATATATCTGTAACTCCTGTTTATAACTATCGGAAATCGGAATATACTCTTTACCGAAAACAATCCGCCCCCGATCAAGCACCTTAATTTTACTCTTTTGCACTATAAACGAGCGATGTACGCGAATAAAACGACTGGAAGGAAGCTTCTCTTCCATAGCTTTCATACTGATAAGTGACAGGATAGCTTTCGGCTCATCCTCCACATGTATTTTAATATAATCCTTCAACCCTTCTATATACAATATCCGGTCTAAAGCAATTCGGAGCAATTTATAATCACTTTTTACATATATACAATCATCCGCCTCATCGGCATCAACACCATTATCCGCCTTTTGTTTCAATTCATACCATTGCACCGCTTTATTCACCGATTGCAAAAAATCGACATAGCTGATAGGTTTCAACAAATAGTCCAAGGCATTGACTTTATAACTATCCAAGGCATACTGTCCGAATGCAGTAGTAAAAATAATCCTTGTTTCAGGACTGACCATGCGTGAAAACTCCAAACCGTTCAACTCGGGCATTTGAATATCAAGGAACAAGACATGCACCTCCTCGTGAAGAGGAATTTCTGTCATAGCTTGCACCGCACTGGAATACCTCCCTACCAACCGGAGGAAAGACGTTTTTTCCACATAGCTTTTCAGCAATTCCAAAGCCAGCGGCTCATCATCTACAATAGCACAATTCAGTATCATAAACTTTTAGTCTGTATAGTTAATATAGAAGAATATACCTGTCCGTTTTCACTGATCCCTTTTATCCATTCGTAATGTCCCGGATAAATCAGTTCCAACCGCTTGCTTACCTGTTCCAGCCCCACTCCACTTCCACTTTTATCTTGCCCGGACTTCGGATGATTGCTGTTAAGGATCTCACATCTCACCGTACCATCCGTATGCCCAAAGATAGAGATACTGATAAAACTGTCTACCGTGGGGCTGATACCATGCTTGAAGGCATTTTCTATCAGCGATATGAAAATAAGGGGAGCGATTTGCAACGCACCTCCAGAGTCTGCCTCCAAATTCACACTCACTTCTACCTGCTGTGGCAGACGGATACGCATCAGAGCTACATAATTACGGATAAAGTCCAATTCTTTTTCAAGTGGAACAAAAGTCTGCTGATTGTCATAAAGCACATGCCGCAACAATTTACTCAGCTCTTGTACTGCCTCTTGTGCCTTGTCACTATTAAAAGCAATCAAAGCATAGATATTATTTAATGTATTGAGCAGAAAATGAGGATTCAACTGGTTCTTCAAGTTTTTCAGTTCCGCTTCCGTCTTTTGTCTCTCCGCTTCTATCAACCGCTCTTCCGCCTGACGCCAACGCAGGCTGGTACGAATGGCCGCACCCAATCCGGCAACAAAAATCATCATCCCCATATCCCGCGCATAAAATATCCAACGGGGCGGAATATGACGTGCAAACTCAGGAGGCGGAGGAGTGCTTATACTTTCCAGAAATACATGAAGAAGCACACTCAGACAAAGTATCAGCACGGCATTGCTCAGAATATACTTACGCATTTCGTCCGTGAACATATAGCGGGGAACCAGGCACAAGTAATTGACATAGAAGATAATAAAATAGCACAAAGGAACACAACTATGCCTCAAGAATTGGGCCAGATTGAAGCCGCTTCCACGGTCCATGAATACAAGCGGAAAGCCAAAACGAGCAACCAACTGACAATATGGATACTCATTTCCAAAAAACGTCGTTGTGAAAATAACTGTTTCATACAGGCAAAGATAAGAAAGATTAGATTAGAAATAAGATTTCCATGATTCTTATTCCATAAAATAAGACTGGCAGGAATCAGTGAAACAAAATTGATTTACAAAAAACATTATAAACAGATAATCGGGAAAAAGACCGGAACCCAACTAGCATTCCCATAAATCAATTCTGCTTCACCCCCACACCTTTTCATCCCTACTCGTAACGCAAAGCGTCTATCGGGTCAAGGTCTGCGGCCTTCTTTGCCGGATACCATCCGAAGAACACACCAGTAACGGTACATACCAGAAATGAAAGCAACACACTCCAAGGCTGGATAAATACAGGCCAATGTGCTATCGTTTTAATCATAAAACTGGCTCCACAACCGATAATCACGACAATGGTTTTACCGATAACACAAACCTTGGCTGCCGTACGGGATATCATTCTCGGTAAACATCTCCCTTGTTCCACGGTGAGCTGACGTATGGTAAGATAATCCATACTTACACCACTCTTTTCGAAGACGGGGTAATTGTTGGCCCCCGCAACAAGTTGTCCCGAAGAAGAAACGTTGGGACTGATGCCGGAGAGAAAGTACACTCTTCGCTCAACTTTCATAATTTTCCAGTTTCAGTGTCTGCATGGCCGAAGGGTCTGGTGGACCCCTCCACGCATCTGCTCCCGGATGAATCATAATCATGTTTGACCCCATCTCCGAGATTTGTTGCTGGATGCTCTTTTCTTTGAGCTCCTGACCGATGGGCAAGCTATAGCAATGACTGATGCCACACTGACGATGATCTCAACATGGTGAGGAAAGCGCGGAGCTTGTTGTTGGCAAGGGCCCGGAGAGCTATTTTAAATAGATTTGTTCCAAGGTTCATAATGATTCT
>VOFC01001964.1_pt1 | contig 12001 bp, 27 predicted proteins | sample 5384161 | NCBI WGS metagenome assembly VOFC01 (sample SAMN12384722, study PRJNA508395) | human gut metagenome | isolation source: healthy gut B | host: Homo sapiens | reverse complement strand
TAAGTTTAACTTTGAAGAAGATGGTTATGATGAAGGATTAGTAGAAGTACTTGTATCAAAAGTATTTGAGACAGCTGATATCAAACCTCAAAACCAGAAGATTTACAAGCAGATGTTGCACATGCATTGAATTATAAATTTACAGATGTTGTTGCGGATGGAGAAGAATATAAAGATCAATTTGATACAATGCGTAAAGTATTGATGATTGCACAACACAAAGATATTCATGATTCAAAGAAATTAGAAGAAGAAGTTGGCGTTGATGTAGAAAAGTTTGTCGAAGAATTCATGGATTTAGCTTACAGTGTTTTAAAAACATGGAAATATGAAGATGTAGATTACTATGAACACTTTATTTTCGCGGTATTATCACAATTAGAAGACTTACATAACAAGTACAGTAATCGTATTATGATGGATGTAGTGATCTATATATCTTGCATGGTGATTATGGATTAGGTGATGCAGATTATGCTTATATCTTAAGAGAAAATCAAATCAAAGATTATATCTATTATCGTTATGCTTCAATTTATGAAGGTGTTGATAAAGATAAGGCAAAACAAATCGCAAACCAAGCTTTGCAGTTTGTAGATGATCGTTTTACATATTATCCAAATATTATTGCAGTTTTAGAAGGTTAAATTGGATTCTACTTGATTTTTAAAGGTGTTTTGCATATGATATAACTTGCGAATACTTTTAATCAAGGAGGATACAATGGCAGCTTCAAAAATTCCTGTGTGGATTAAACAATGCCTTGATCAATATGGTAACTGTGCATGTGGACGTGCAATTACTAAAAAATTGGTAAGGATAATCTTTTTACAGATTCTTGAAAACGAAGGATATCCATGTGAATTGGAAATCTTGAGTGATCAAAAAAGACAAAAGTGCATATCCCAAAGATGGAACATATATTTTGACATTAAAAAATCGCCAATCATTATTGGCTGACGAAGATGAAGACGATGAATAAACATCCAATGTCATTAAGTTAAGCTAACGGGATAGTGACAGTGATAAATTATTATTAAGTTAAGCCTGGATACAATTCTATATCCAGGCCTTTACTTACGTTACAGTTAAAAATGTGGTATTTAAGGTATGACGAAAAGGCAAATTTTTGCACTTCAAAAAAATTTGCCTGTGACTCATATATGAAATATAATCAATGTAGCGCTATGATGCTTTTGTATTAAATGGTATAGCCGATTTAGGTTTCATATTGCGTCGATATTTTCTATCTGGTCTTACCGGGGCCAGATATTTTTTTTCTTTTTTATCATTTCTTTTGTACAGATTATTTTTCTTAACCAAAGCCTCATATTTGTTACGGCAGTAGATAAATTCACTTTGTAATGATGCTTCCTTTTGTCAGATTGTTCTACTTCGATTCTCTCAGTAATGATATTTTGTTAAACAATGTAATAGAATTGTCGCATAGATTTCCTGTTGTATGAAATTACGTTTTTTTGAATGAAATGACATCATTCCAATGATGTATTTCAACATTTTAAACGCAGTTTCTATATTCCATCTCATGTGATACATCTTCTTTAGTTCATTTAAATCGAATTCATCTCTCGTTAAATTTGTTACCAGACATTCATAGGTTTCCTTTGTAATCTTAAAACGAACTACTTTAGATTCAATTCATAAAACCCATCATCATCAAAATAATCAAAAATCCGATTCTTTTTTCATAATGGTAAATTTATCTTTATTATTCTTCGTTTCATTTGTTTGTTTACGAGTCAGTATTTTAGTAACATCTAAATCAAATTCTTCATGTGGTAAATTCAGATTTGAAAGAATTGAACCAAATACATTTATATCTTTAATACGAAATACAAATTTCTGATTATTTTCTATACAACATGCCATTAGATTGTATTTCTCATAACCTCTATCGCCCGTAATAATCGAGTTTACAGGATAATCATGTCTCATAATCATTTTCATTAAAAAGCAAAGACATTCTCTAGTCTTAGTAGTCAGATCAATACTTGTATCCCAGAAAACATGATTAATACAGTCATATAATCCGTTGATATGAAGTCGACTGAATGGTTTATTATTGCCGTTCTGTCTTTTAGTATCTTCATCCTTTTCATCATAGGCAATATTTACATCCGAACCATCGCAAGCTAGAACATGGTATCCTTTCCAAGTCTTGTAGTCATCAAATGCATTCACAAACAGATGCATAATTCTTTGGAAAGCACTGATATCAAGCTTGTCTCTTTGTTTGGCAAAGAGCCGATGCAGTAGGCAAAGAATCCAAGTCTGTAAAATATTCACACAACTCGGAGTTTAGACTTTTTAGACTGCATCTGAACAATAAAGTGTATCAGAGTTTCAAAAGAGGCAGTTTTCTCTTACGAGTAAAATCACTAACAGGGTCATTGCAGTAACAAGCGATGTTGTTGCAAACCATTTTAATAGAACGATTAAAAACATTTAAAATCTTATCTGGAATCATAGGTAAAAATCCTCCTCTATAATTCCTTCGGATTATGTTTAAAATTCCGCTTTTTGGCTTGTCAAGCGTTTTTTTACACTTCTTGCACAAAAAAAGAGCCCTACCTATTTATAGGTAAGACTCATAAATTTAAGAATTTGCTTAACTTAATGACATTGATAAACATCGTCTTCCTTTTTTTTATAAATTTTTAATGATTTCCTCTGTGAACTGTTCAGTTGTTGCCAGCGCCACCAAGATCTGACGTTAATACACTATGTTCTTCGAACACTTTATTTAAAGCTTTACGGATTTTATTAGAAACCACATCTTGATGTAAATCATCTAACATCATACAAGCCGACAATAATAAAGCGCTTGGATTGGCAATGTGTTTGCCAAAGCAATATCAGGAGCACTGCCATATGCACTTCATACATCGCATATTCATCACCTTTATTGCAGCTAGGAAGTAATCCTAAACCGCCAATTAATCCACTCGTTAAATCGGAAACGATATCTCCATAAAGATTTGGCATGACCATCACATCAAATTGTTCGGGATGAATAACCAACTGCATACAAGTGTTATCTACAATTAAAGAATTGGCTTCAATTTGAGGATAATCCTTGGCAATATCTTCAAAAAATATGAAGGAATAAACCATCACTCATTTTTAAGATGTTAGCTTTATGTACACAAGTTAATTTTTTGCGATTATGTTTTACACAATATTCAAAAGCAGCCTTGATAATTCTTGTGCTCGCTTTTTTTGTGATGATTTTATATGCATATACTGTATTCTCATCAATCTGTTCTTCTTTTCCTACATATAGATCTTCAGTGTTTTTTCTCTAAAAGTTACGATATCTACATTTTCAAAACGAGTAGGAATACAAGGATTCGATTTAGCTGGACGAATATTTGCCCACAAGTCATATTTGTTTCTCAAAGTGACATTCAATGAACGAAAACCTTTACCAACTGGCGTTGTGATAGGAGACTTCAATAGAATTTTATTCTTTTCGTAAGATTCAAACGCTTTTTTCTGGTATATATTCTTTCGCTTCTTCATATACCTTTTGCACCTACGTTAAAGAATTCATATTCTAAATCTGCTCCTGCAAAGCATTCAATACTTTGATTACAAAGATCCGTAATTTCAGGACCAATCCGTCCCCTTTAAAAACTGTTATTGTAGTCATTCGTTTTCCTCCATTCCTCCTACATATACATTGGCAGGTCGTATTAATTTTCGGTTTGATTGACGATTCTCTAAATGATGGCTAACCCATCCGGCTGTACACGACTGATCGCGAATAGTGGTGTAAATAAGTCGTTTTCAATCCCCAAAGAATGAATAAACATAGCCGGAATAATAATCAACATTGGCACATACATCGATGCCTTTTTCTTTCTTTCATGACTTCAACGGCAACTTTTTCAAATGCATGGATACAATTGTAGATATCTTCTTGTCCTTTTGATTTTGCGAGCATTTCACATTGTTCTTTGAATCAATAATGCACGAGGATCACTCTTCGTATAAATCGCATGTCCAATTCCATAAATTAATCCACTATGATCAAAGAAGTCTTTATCTAACAAACGATTCGCAATCTTTTTTAGTGTTAATTTATCTGTTGTAAATCCAACCTCATGGAAGATAGCTTTAAACATATTGGTAACTTTACAGTTGGCACCCCCATGCTTAGGTCCTTTTAAAGAACCAATGGCAGCCGAAATACAAGAATAGATATCTGTTCCTGTACTCGATATTACGACATTGGCAAAAGTTGAGTTGTTTCCTCCACCATGATCGGCATGAATCATTAATAAAGTATCCAAGATCCTTGCCTCTTCTAAAGTATATTGATCATTCCCTCTAGCCATACATAAGATATTTTCAGCTAGGCTTTTGTCGGGATAAGGATAGGATTTAAAGACTTTGTTGTGGGCATATGAAAATGTGAAAAGTGGAATACTCGCTAGAATGTTTAATCCTTTTATCATTCGTTCTTCTAAGTCATCTGTATCAGCGCTTGGATCTTTTGCATATAACTTCAACACTTCAATTTGAAGTGCATTTAGTATGTTTGGTGTTTCATACTGTAAGTCTACAGGCCCCATTTTAAAGTTCAATAAATAATCTTTAAATTCTTGTAACTGTTCTTCTGTTGGTAATGTGCCAAAAATCAAAAGGAATGCGACTTCTTCAAATCCAAAAATACGCTCTGTAGGTTGTTTATCAACTAAATAATTGATGGGATATCCCCTGTAAATTAGTTGTCCATCAATGTTGTATTTCTTTTCATGAACAAATTTATATCCAATAACATCACAAATCTTAGTCAGACCCACCTTAACTCCCGTGCCATTATCATTTCTAAGACCAGCTTTTACACGATATCTAGAGTATAAGGAAGAATCGATATAATTGAGTTCTTCATTAGCTTGATAGATTTCTTTAAGTGTCTTCATTTTCTGAAACCTCCTTTCATGTGTTTCATATTATAACATAAACTTTCATTTTGTTACATTTTTGTTATAATTCCAAACGGAGGATATTGTCTATGCAAAATTTAACGTATAAGATTCTAGAAAAACATTTATTAAAAGGGAAATTAGAAGCAGGGCAACCTATTGAAATCAAAATGGATCAGACTCTAACACAAGATGCCACAGGAACTATGACTTATATGCAGTTTGAAGCTATGGGCGTAAAAAAAGAAAAACAGAATTATCTGTCAGCTATGTGGATCACAATACATTACAGAATGGATTTATGAATGCAGATGACCATGCTTACCTTCAAAGTGTAGCTAGTAAATATGGGATTTATTTTTCAAAACCCGGAAATGGAATTTGTCACCAAGTTCATCTAGAACGTTTTGCCAAACCAGGAAAGACATTGATTGGTTCCGATTCACACACACCAACATCTTCCGCTATGGGATGTATCGCCATTGGTCTTTGGAGGATTAGACGTTGCCAAAGCTATGGCAGGAATTGGTTACCGCTTAACATGCCCTAAAGTAGTCGAAGTAAAATTAACGGGTACTTTAGCACATGGTGTTTCAAGTAAAGATATTATTTTAAAATTGTTAGAATTATTAAGTGTAAAAGGCGGAGTTGGAAAAGTATTTGAGTATACCGGAGAAGGCGTTAAAATTTAAGTGTCTACCAAAGATCTACCATCACAAATATGGGGGCAGAACTTGGTGCAACTACATCTATTTTTCCAAGTGATGAAGTAACTCGTGAATTTTTGAAGCGCCAACAAAGAGAATCAGACTACATTGCTTTAAGTGCAGACGAAGGTTGTCATTATGACGAAACAGTTGAAATCAATCTGGATGAACTTACTCCATTAGCGGCATGTCCAAATTCACCAGATGCTATAAAAAATAGTTTCTGAACTAGCCGGAATGAAAGTGGACCAAGTTGCGATTGGATCATGCACTAACTCAGGTTATGAAGATTTAATGAAAGCTGCATCCATTTTAAAAGGGAAAAAAAGATTGCTCACAATGTAAGTCTTGTGGTTTCACCAGGATCTAGACAAGTTTTAATGAAATTAATTGAAAACGGAACACTTGCGACATTTGTATCTTGTGGAGCAAGAATTCTAGAATGTACATGTGGACCATGTATTGGTATGGGACAAAGTCCAAAGAGTGATGCAGTAAGTTTACGTACATTTAACCGTAACTTTTATGGCCGAAGCGGCACATTAAGTGCAGGCATTTATTTAGTATCACCAGAAGTAGTGCAGCCAGGCGCAATTACAGGAGTCATCACGGATCCAACCACTTTGGAATATGTGGATGAATTTGAAAAAGAACAAAGCTATATCGATGATTCATTGATCTATGCTCCAAGTAAGGATTCAGAAAATGTAGAAATTATTCGTGGACCCAATATTAAACCACTACCAGTAAATACGCCAATGGATTCAACAATTGATAAAAAGTTGTAATAAAATTACCAGACAATATCACAACCGATCACATTGCTCCAAAGAGGAGCTAAGGTTTTACCGTATCGTTCAAATATCGAAAAATTATCCACATTTGTATTTGAAAATAATAAACCTCATTTCGATGAAGTATGTAAAGAAAATAATGGTGGAATCATTGTAGCTTGGAGAAAACTATGGACAAGGATCAAGTAGAGAACATGCAAAGACTTGCACCTATGTATTTAGGCATTAAAGCTGGTTTTTGACAAAATCATTTGCCCGTATTCACTTGGCTAATTTAGTCAACTTTGGCTTGTTGCCACTGATATTTACAGATAAATCAGATTACGATAAAATCGATGAAATGGATGAATTAAAGATAGAAATTGTAAACTCATTATATGATTCATTAGATTTGATCGTTGAAAACGTGACAAAGAATGAAACATACAAAGTACATGCACCAATTAGTCAAGAAGATATTGATATTCTTATGGCGGGTGGCGCATTAAACTACATTCGTAATCAACAATAGGGACGTTTTATCAAGCGTTCCTTTTTCTTGTGATATAATAATGAGGAAATTAGGTGAGAAAATGAAAGAAAAACAGGAACAAATTGTGATGCTTATTTCATTTTGGTCCGGTGTTGTATTTGCGCTTGCAGAACTTATCATGGCAATCTTTTTCTAAATCGCAATCTGTTTTGGCAGATACAGTCTATGATTCAACTGAACTTGTCGTGATTGGATTAACGATTTATATTATTCCTTTATTCTATAAGCCGGTTACAGAAAAACATCCCTTTGGATATGCACAACTTGAAAGTATTGTGATTCTTTTGAAAGGATTTATGTTTATTGCGGTTATGATGGCTCTAATCATGAACAATGTTCAAATTATGTTGAATGGAGGGAATGATATTGACCACATGCAGGTATCTTTGTTTGAAACGATATTAACATGCTTTTCTGCACTGATTTTATTGATTTTAATGCGAATTAATAAAAAAAGTAACATCACCAACTGTAGATGTAGAAATTTATGGCTGGAAAATCGATGTGTTTTCAAGTATAGGTGTATCACTTGCGTTTTTCCTATCTTCGTTTTTAGGGCACACACCACTCTCTTGTATATCTCCCTTATTTTGATCAGATTGTCGCAATCGTCCTTGCCTTAGGCATGATGAAAGAACCAATTCAAATGATAGGAGAAAGTTTTCGTAGTTTGATGTTGTTGAGTCCTGATGAAAAAGAAGTCGCAAAATCAAAAGCATATCCTCTTCTGTGTTGGATAATTATCCATATGATCCGGTATTTTATGATATTACGACAACAGGAAGAAAAATGTGGATATCCATCTATTTCACAACACGAATTGATATGATGTCGTATACCGAATTGGAAGTAGCCAATCGAGAATTGAAAATAGCACTTCAAGAAGAATATGAAGATTGTTTTGTCGAACTTGTACCCAATGTATTAGCGAATAAAGAGGAGTAATTTGGAATGGAAAATAAAATAGAATTAGTATGTCCTGAATGTAATGAAAAGTTTAATGTTGATATTTTTACGTCGATCAACGTTCAAATGGACAAAGATATGAAAAATAGAGTGTTAAGTGGAAAACTCTTTGATATGGAATGTGCACATTGCCATTCTAAATTCCATATTCCGTATCCAGTTTTATATCACGATATGGAAAAAAAGTTGTTGATTCAATTTACAGAAGAAAAGAACTGCAACCCATTAAAAAAAAATCTTAGATCATGCCAATGTAGGTGAAGATTATACAGTACGAATCGTAGATAATGAGCGAGACTGGATCGAGAAGATTTTGATTTCAGATAGTGGATATGATGATCGTATTATGGAACTTTATAAACTCCTTGTACTATCTCAATATGAAGATGCTGATAATGTAAATGCTCTTTATTATTGGAATATTCAAAATTTTGAAAATCCACATTACGTTATGGTATTGGATGAAAAAAGAAAGTGATAAGATGCATTTTATGCCGTTTCATGAAGGTGTCTATAAACAAGTGGAAGAAGTCTTTTTTATCAGATATTAAACAAGATTATATTGTAGATGCTTCTTGGGTCAAGTTTCAAATACGAAGTAGGTGATTCAATGATTGAAAGCATTCATGCATGTGTAGATTTATTACACGTGGGATATCGCGTAAAAGATGCATATGATCCGATTATATTAAATGTGTATCATTGTTTACAAATGGAAAATTTGAACGATGAACAATATATGTTGCACATTGATTCCGTGTTAAATAAAAGTATTCATGATTTGAATGAAACGGAAGTATATACCTATATTACATATGTTTTTGAAAAGAAAATTATGTTCCTTCCTTTTTAAAAAGTGTTATTGAATCTGGGGTGTTTAAAGAATTATTGTTGAGATATTTATCTTTAAAAGAATCAGATACACTTCAATGTGTTAAGTTAAATCGTAACTTATTAAGTAAGTGGCATTATGCGCACATCTCTGAAGAGGTGGCACAGAACTTGACAATCAGTGCTAATGGAAGAGTCTATCTAACAAGGTATGTTATGTCAAAAGAAGGTGTACAGGCTTTAAAAACGCAACAAGCTACGATTTCTAAAGAAGATGCCTATGCCATTTTAGAAGCGATGGCAAGTTTGGATCTAGAGACCAAAGAAGAAAGAAAATGGATGGCAATTAAGGATGTATAAAAATGTCGGTGGAAAGAATCGCTTAGTGAAAAACAATTGTCCACGATGAAAAGAATCCAAAAGGCTTCAATGAATGGATTCGTTCTTTATTACCTTTTTGAGCATCTGTTTGTGTTTGGAGGTTCCTATTATTCATGGGAAAAATAATGTAAAAATTTACATTTTAACTTGACATTTATTTTCATTAAGACTATATTATTTTCAAAGCAATGAAAAGAAATAGTAAAATAGTCTTTGCTTCAAGAGACTTTCTGGTTGGTGAAAAGAAAGAGTAAGGCTATTTGAACACGACTTTGAGTAAAGATGAAACTAAGTAGTTTTTAACGTATTCCTGGCGTTATCAGGTTTGAGGCTAATTTATTAGTAAAATAAGGTGGAACCACGTAAGTTAAACTTTCGTCCTTAGGACGGAAGTTTTTTTTTTATAAGGAGGTTTGTTTACATGCAACAAATACAATTACCACAAGGAATGAAAGATACGATTTTGAATGAGTGCGAAAAGAAAAAAATATCTACAAAATACTTTGGAACAGATTTTTGAATCCTTTGGATATGAAAGAAATCATTACACCAACGATTGAGTATTATGAAACATATGAAAATGCATTTAAAAACATTCAAACAACAGATATGTATAAATTCTTTGACGAAAATGGAAGAATTCTAACATTAAGAACGGATATGACTGTTCCAATTGCACGTGTTTGTGCATCGAAATTTAAAGATTCAAAACCTCCGTTTCGCTATCGCTATACTTCAAATGTATTTAAAGTACGTCAAAAATTTGCAGGCAAAAGAAGCGAAGTTACAGATTGTGGCATTGAATTGATTGGATTGATTCAAAAAGTGATGTACAAGTCTTGTGCTGCGCTTTAGAAGTCATGAAAAACTTTAAAAACTATACGCTCGAAATTGGAAATGTGAAATTTTTTCAGGCGGCTTGCAAAGTTGTTCGTTTGAGTACAGAAGAAGTCAATACTCTAGCCAATTTAATTGATAAGAAAAGCATGGTCGATCTGAAATTTTACTTGGATTCATTGTATCTCGGCAGCCGAAAAAAATTGTGGATTTCTTTATGCACCTTCCGTTCCTATGTGGAGACGTGAATATATTAGATGAAGCATATACGTATTGTTTCGATGATTCATTAAAGGATGTCTTAGATTCTATGAAAGAATGTATCCAATCTTTAAAAGAATTAGGATATTTAGAAAATGTAACCGTCGATTTAGGAAAAGTTGCCCATTTGGATTACTATACCGGAATTATTTTTGAAGGATATGTTTCAGGTGTTGGAACAAGTATCTTAAGTGGTGGTCGATACGACTGCTTATTAAAGAAGTTTGGTCGTGATCTTCCAGCTTTTGGCTTTAGTGTAAAGCTAGATCCACTCATTGATTATGTGGATGTACAATCGAAAAAAGAAATATAAATTGTATTATCCACAAGACAAAAACAAATTGAAGCTATGAAAAAAAGCAAAAAATTTGTTTAAAGAAAAGAAGGAATCGTCATGATCTGTAGAATTAGGCACCTATTTTAGGTCTATGTGACGGAATCGTAGATATTATGAAACAGGAACAACCTTAAAAAGAAAATGGTTTAGTTGTGCTAGATACAGTATGTGATTAGCACGTGTTATTGTGAATAAAGCGGAAGCTTTAAGTTAAGAAACACGAAGAAGTGATGAAAGTAATCAACGATTTAAAGTAAGAGGGTGAATGAAGATGTGACTAAATTTATAAAGAAGATAAAGATGCATTGAAAAAAGAATATTTGATGTCACGAACACAAGATTTAAGTACAGATGTCTGGTTACAGTGTCAAATATTATTCAAGATGTAAAAGAAAATAAAGATGAGGCTTACCTAAAAATATACACAACAATTTGATAAGGTAAGCTTAGATACAATGGAAGTATCTCAAGAAGAATGGGATGCACAAATATTAAAATGTGATGATTCGTTTGTAGTAAAGCAATGAAACTTGCTAAAAAAAAATATCGAAGATTTTCATAAACTTCAAAAACAAAATGGATATTTGTTGCAGAAAGAAAAGGGAATCTATTTAGGCCAAAGAGTACTACCCTCTTGAAGCAGTAGGAATCTATGTTCCAGGAGGACGTGCACAATATCCAAGCAGTGTTTTAATGAATGCATTACAAAAAAATTGCCGGTGTTTCAAAATGTTGTTATGGTCACCCACCGGATAAAATGGAACTATTCACCCTAATATTGCGTATGCGGCCAAACTTGCCGGTAGATAAAATCTATAAGTGCAGGGCACAAGCACATGCTAATGCGCCTAAAGTGAGGGTGAAATAATGAAGGGTTATCAAACACATAATAAACAGGAATTTATTGAATGCCAATGAGGCAAAAAGTCAAAACGTAGATGATAATGTCAAACAAGAAATTTTAGATGCGATTTCAAACCTGCACTCAATCGATATCCAGATACAACTTGTCATGAATTACATGATTTATATGCCAATATTATGAATGTTCCATCCTCATGGATCTTTATTTCGGAAATGGATCGGATCAAATGTTGGGATTTTTGATTCAGTATTATGTACAAGGAAATAAAAACACTGTATACATATTAGCACCTGATTTTTCGATGTATGACTATTATGTAGAATTGAATCATGCAAAAATTGAAAAATTTGAAACAGCTTTTTAGATGGATCCTTTGATGTCGATGCATTTATTTCAAATGGGAAAGATAAAAAAAGGGATATGATCTTATTCTCAAATCAAATAATCCGACGGGACATGCGATTTCGAAATTAGAAATGATTCAAATTTGCGAAGCCTTTTCGAATATCCCAGTCATTTTTGATGAAGCCTATATGGA